>Ga0209828_1003882_pt1 | contig 11094 bp, 11 predicted proteins | sample MaitaG_FD_187429 | JGI IMG/M metagenome (GOLD analysis project Ga0209828, IMG submission 187429) | Marine algal microbial communities from Maine, USA - Maine_Asex2 metaG (SPAdes) (version 2) | ecosystem: Host-associated > Algae > Red algae > Unclassified | place: Maine, USA | collected 2015-01-05
TGCTCACGGTTGGTTCCGGTCGGCCGCAATCTGGTCGGCCATCGTCACCAGCGTGTCGCCGCGAAGTTCGCGCACCATGCGCCCGTAGGCCCGCTTGTCAAGCGCTGCGAGGCTGGCAGCTTCGGCCACGGCGGTATCGATCAGTTGATCGGGGGCTACAACGACATCGAGGAAGCCAACGTCGACGGCCCCTGCGGGATCGGTGAGGCGGGCGGTCGTCAGCGAGCGCTGAATGTGGCGCTTGCTTATGCGCTCTCGAGTGATCGTGTACGCCCATTCGGGCAACGTCATGCCGATCGCCACCTCGTTCAGGCCGACCTTGAACGGCCCATCGGCACCGACCCGAACGTCGCAGCCCAACAACATGAGCGCTCCGGCAGCCAGCGCATGGCCAGTGCACGCAGCCACGATCGGCACGCTGGCGCCGTACAGGTGACGCACGAGGTCGCCACCGTCAGCGACCAACGTGGTGACTGCCGAGCGATCGCCGCCTTGCACCACCGACAGATCGAATCCTGCCGAGAAGCGGCCCTCGCGCCCGGCCAGCACAACGGCGACGCATCCCGGATCTGCTTCGGCCTGGGTCACGGCCGCCCGGATATCGGCGATCATCGAGAACGACAGGGCGTTGGCCTTGCCGTCATCGAGCGTGATCACGGCCACCGTTCGTTCGGCGGCGTCGCCCTCGACGCGCACGTGGGTCAGTGAAACTTGATCAGCCATCAGATGTTCTTATCGGCAGTCGCGACGCCACGCAAAAGCACCGATCTCCCCGAACGACAGGTCAGGGACTGAACCTGCGTTCGAGGAGAGGGTGGAGGGGCCGGTAAAGGCTGGGTGGTTGGCGCTGGGGCACCAGCGCTAGATCAGGCGCCCGTTGGTTCGGCGCCCTGGTTGTTGTTGCCACGGCGACCACGGTTGCCGTCGCGCTCGCCCGGTTCCGCGTTGACCCGTTCGGTCACACGCTCGCTCAAGCCAGCGAGCTTCTCGTCAGCTTCGGCCTGGGTGATGGTGCCGTCGGCGACCTTGGCGTCAATCGAAGCCGTCTTCATGTCAACGAGCGTGTCGATGAGCGAGTCAACCGACGCGCCGTTGGCGGCAGCGATGTCGGCGAGGCTTTGGCCTGCCTGGCGAGCTACCTGAAGCTCATCGACGCTTACGCCAACTGCGTCAGCGATTGCGGCACGCTTTTCGGCTCGACGCTCTTGGCGAGCAGCTTGGCGAGCCTCACGGTCCTCTTGGGTCTGCCCGGGTACCTCTTGAGCATCAGCAATGCTGGGGAGCACTGCGACGCCGCCGAGGGCGGTGAGGCCGATAAGGCCGGCTGCTGCCAACTTGGTGAAGCGCTGGCGTAGCGGGGTGCGGGCGATTCGGGGGGTGGTGGTTTCCATTGGTTTGTCTTTTCTGTGTGGGTGTCGGTATCTGACAACCACCACTATCGACACCGCGATTGAAGGCTTCGCAAGGCAAATGTAAGGGCTTCGGCAAGGTCCCTTTTCGGCTGAATTTCTGTCGAGGTCGGGCGAATCAGCGCACCGTTGGTGTCAAAGAGTAAGGGCCCAGACCGGTTCTGAATCCCGGATCTCACCGGTGGGTCTCAACCCGCATGCTTGATACAGCCCCTGCGCAGCCAAGTTGACCGGATTCACGGTGAACGGCCAGATTGAAGATCTGAGAACCGGTGCCTTGATGGGCCAGCCCTAGTACGGCGATGATCTCACGTGCAGCACCCGACCAAGCGTTGACGGCTCACCGAGCAGAAAGCCGCAGGTAGACCCGAGCGAGTTCTTCGGGAAGCGACTCGACGTCGTCGATCACCAGGTAGCGATCTGGCGCGCACATCTGGCGCAGGTAGTCGTGGCCCGCCGGGTCGATCGTGATGCAGAACGTGTCGATACCGGCGTCGGCTGCGTCACTCAACGCCCGAGCCGTGTCGTGCACGCCGTAGTCGCGATCACGAGCGTCTTCGCCGTAGTCGACGTCTTGCGGGTACCCGTCTGACACGACGATGAGCAGTCGCGTGCGGGCCGGTTGTGCGCTGAGCTTAGTTGTTGCATGGCGCACCGCCGGGCCCATGCGGGTGTACTGCAAGGGCTTCATCGCCGCGATCGAGGCCCACGAACGGGGCGAAACCCGATCGTCAAAGTCGCGAGCGATCTTGAACTCGACCTGATCGCGCCCCTTGCCACTGAATCCGTAGATGGCGTGCAGATCGCCGAGCTCGTGCAGCGCATCGCTCATCAGAGCCACCGCATCCTTGGCCACGTCGATGACACGTCGTTCGGGCTCGCCGCGCTCCCCCGGTTCGGGATACATCGGCGCATACGACAGCGGATCATCAAGCGGGTCGATCGTGGCGGGGTCAAGCGGCTCGGGCGGCTCGGGCGGCACAGCGGGGCTACTCGTCGAAGCGCTGAGATCAACGAGAAACGCCGTGGCGACATCGCGTGCCGCACGATCGCGACGCACGTGAACACGATCATCTGCCGGGGCGCCGGTTCGTCGATCGACCACCGCCTCGATCACACCGTCGATGTCCAGTTCCGAGCCATCGATGCGGCGATACACGCGCACGAGATCCTCGGGGCGTAGCTGGGCGAACGTTCGACGCAGCTGCGAGCGCAACGCCATGTGGCGGCTCCGAACATCGCTGATGAAGTCGTGGTCATCGCCGTCGAGTTCTTCTTCGATGACCCGACACCAGGCCCGGCGATGGGTGCTGTAGCGGTAATCCCACTCGTCATAGACGAACGTGCGCCGATCGACGCCCGCACCGCGGCCGCCAAAGGTCGGCAGCTGAAGCCCGCCGATGGGGTCGCGTTCATTGTCGCCCTGGGTGGTGCCAGAGGGCGGCATGTCGGCTGCCGATTGCCCGCCCCCGGCGGTCTCAGACAGTTCGACTTGGGTGGGCGTCGCGGTCGGGTCCAGCGACGCACCACGGCCGTCGTCACCAAGCGCGAGCGCATCATCGACATCATGCAGCAGCTCATCGTTCCAGTCGCCGGCGACGGGGCCGCCCGCTTGCAACAGCTCACAAAGTGCCACAGCCGACGCGTGACTGTCGACCGCTGTTGCGTCGAACCGGGCAGCGGCATCGACGGCTTCGCGCACCGCGCTGGACACCTCGACGGCCGCATCGCCAAGCGAGTAGCGATGCAGCCCATCAAGCATTGCCGAGCCGGTCGAGTCGAGGTCTCGTCGCGCTGCGGTCAGCACCGTGTCGAGATGGCGGACCGCGCCCGGATATCGCTGCCGAGTGACCGCATCGACACGGGCGTCTTCAACGGTCGCGAAGACGAATGCGAAGAGGGCGGCATCGATGTGGTCGGGCACCAACGGTCGCTCGTGCTCGACACCAGCGGCACGATCTTCGAGTGCGATGAGCTGATGCAGTACGAGGGCTCGGTAGTCGTCGACCAGCAACGATGCCGGAAGCGTCACGACGCTGCGAGCAGGGTCGGTCGGCAGCCACGGCCAGGTTGCCTCGGCGTCGTCGAGGACTTCAAACATGACGGGGTGGCCGACGATGCCCTCGGCGAACAGGGCTAGGGGCACCTGCACATCAGCGAGCGAGAGGGTCATTGGCGGGTCAGCGTCTACGGGAACAACACGTCGACGATGTCGGCGACCGCCGCTTGTAGATCGGGGTCGTCGCTGATCGCCTGTACAAGCGCCGCTTCGCATGCTCGACGGGGCCCGATGCCTTGCGTGATCAGCTGGCCGGCGTAGACCAACAGCCTGGTGCTCACGCCGTCTTCGAAACCTCGGTCACGCAAGTTCCTGGTCTTGGCACCGATCCGAGCGAGTCGCATCGCCGTGTCATCGTCGATACCCGCTTCGCGGGCGACGATCGCTGCTTCGGCTTCGAGGTTCGGATAGTCAAACTCGATGCTCACGAACCGTTGACGGGTCGAGGGCTTGAGATCCTTGAGCACGCTTTGGTAGCCCGGGTTGTACGAGATCACGAGCAAGAAGTCGGGGTGGGCCTCGATCATTTCGGCGGTCTTGTCGACCGGCAGTACCCGACGGTGGTCGGTGAGCGCGTGAATAATCACGGTCGTGTCTTTGCGAGCCTCGACGATCTCATCGAGGTAGCAAATGCCGCCAGCGCGCACGGCACGGGTGAGGGGCCCGTCCATCCATACCGTCTCGTCGCCCGAGAGTAAGTAGCGACCCACCAGGTCGGTGGCGGTGAGGTCTTCATGGCAGGCCACCGTGGTCAGTGCATGAGCCGGCCCTTGCAGCCGCCAAGCCATGTGCTCCACAAAGCGGGTCTTTCCGCAGCCGGTCGGGCCTTTGAGCAAGACCGGTAGCCGGGCCGCATAGGCCGCCTCGAACACCGCTACCTCGTCGGCGATAGGTAGGTAAAACGGTTCCGTCGTGTCGGTCATGATGCGGATTTCTGTTGTGCGCGAGGGGGGACTTGAACCCCCACGTCCGTTAGGACACAGCCACCTGAAGGCTGCGCGTCTGCCAATTCCGCCACTCGCGCGTGGCGCTCAGCTTGAGCGGCAATCATCCTATCTTCTCACCCGAAATTTGGACATTTACGGCAACATGTTCGCCGTAAATGTCCACAGATCTCGGGCTCGGGGGTGTCACATAGGTCAGCTAGGTTGAGGTCTGCTTCCCCGATAACGCAAACCAAGGGGAACACCCACATGGCTGAAACATCTGACCCAATGATTGACTCTGACCCAATGATTGCCAAGGTCCGGGCGCTCATCGCAAAGGCTGAATCGTCGCCCTACCCCGCCGAGGCTGCGGCGTTCATGGCCAAGGCGCAACTGCTGATCGACCAGTACGCGATCGACCAGGCCCGACTCAACGGTGTCGACCCCTCGACGGTCGGCCACGAAGAGCTCACGATGACGGGCACTTACACGACCGAACGTGCCGCGATCTGGGGTGTCGTCGCGACCGCGAATCGCTGCACGGTCTTGACCCATTCGCAACGCGGCTCACGGGCGGCGACGGCGATGAGCCTGATCGGGCGGGGCGAAGATCGCGACCTCGTGCGATTGGTGGCCACCTCGCTCGAGCTGCAGGCGGTGCGGCAAATGAAAGCGCTCGAAACCGACCGCTCGTGGGCATCGCCCGTTGTGCAGCGGCGCAGCTTCTTACGGGGCTTCGCGAACGAGATCTACCAGCGGCTCATCGAGTCGAAGCGCCATCAGCAGGCGTTTGGCTCGGCCGCGACCGCGCTCGAACTCGCCAGCGGCGCAGTCGATCACTACATGGCCGAGCATTTCGACGTCACCGAGCGCCGCAGCCAGTCTCAGATCGACGGCGCTTCGTTTTCGCGCGGCCGGCGAGCGGGTGCCAACGCTGACGTCGGCGACGCTCGGCTGCGGTCCTCTCGCCGCTCACTCGGCTCGGGCGGCTAAGTCATCGAGCCAAGCCGAAAAATGACCGAGCGGCCGGGTCCGACGTGACCCGACCGCTCAGTAGATTCGACAAGCTAGATGGCTAGGCCACCAAAGTGGTGCATGGTGACGAATACCAGGGCACCCGTCGGCCGCTGGGGGCGTTAGAAGGTCGAAGGACCTGAGCTCGAGCCGCCCCCACCCGAGCCTTTGAAGTCATCGGCGCTTGGCAATCCAATGCCGAGATCCTTGCCCGACAGGAATGCTCCCGCGGTAGCCGCAATCGCTGCGAGCAGTCCAAGGAACAAACCGAACTTGGCGAACTCGTTGTCTACCACCAGCTTGAGCAAGATAAACAGTGTTCCGACACCGCCGAGCACCATTGCGAACTGCTCGGTGCCGAGCCCGCCGACTTTTGCCTCGAAAACATCGAGCTGCTTCAGGACGACGAGCGCACCGGCGCTAACGGCGAGCAACGCACCAACACAAGCCAGAATGCCTGCGTCAAACGCGTTCGCATTTACTGAGCCGAAGCCACCACCAAAATCAACCCCGTACCAGGGGAAGAAGATATTTATCAGCGAGACGAGTCCACCGCCGCCTGCGATCCAGTTATTGGTCGTGAGTTTGCTGAAGTCCATTAGGAGATCCCCTCTGAAAGGCCCGCCGCTGTGAAGGACCCGCCTGTTGGGGGCCATTCTTGCAAACTTTGCGACCGAAAGTCAGCTTTGTTGCGCTTAGGTCTTCAGGCCTTCTTCAGTAGCCAGCGTCGCCAAGCAGGTTCGCTGGTAGAGGTGGACTCAGCGAAGAACTCGCGAGCGGCCATGCGCTCTTCGAAACTCGCCTCGGCGTCGTCCCACGGGCCGGGCTCTTCTGGCGAGCTCGCCGGGGCTGGACAAGGGTGCCGCACCGCGTCGTCGGTCAAGGGGGGATTCGGCTGAACTGCACTCGCATCGGTCCCATCGATACGACGAGCAGCCGACTCGACCGAGACGACGGCGGGCTGGTGGGAGGAATGAAACGCCGAGGCCGACGAGAGGTCGGTGGCCGGGGCGCCAGTCACCGTCGCTCCGAAGCTGATCGAAGTCAGCGGCGGGTTGTCCTGCAGCGAAACGACTCTCGCTGCTCGGGCAACTTCGGCCACGGCCAGAGCGCTTTCGAGAGCGTCGATCTTGCGACGCAACGAGACGACTTCGGCGGCGTGGGACTGGGTGAGACGAGCGATTTCTTCGCCATGCACTAAGCACATCGCGTCGAGCTCGGTGCATTCTGTTTGCAGTTCTTCACTGATCTCGATGAGCGCCACCGGTCGTTCCCCCTTCTGAGTCGTTTGGACTTGCACCACCAATTATGGTGCTTCCGACCCTAGACAGAAATGGGTAGATGTTCCTGGCAGATGTGCGCTACGACACCAATTTTGCTCGGATTTGGGGGGTGGTTAGCCGTGCGTATTAGTTCTGCCCAAACATCATGAGCCATTGCTCGGCCGTCTTGGGCGCAAACACCATGTTGTACTCGCGCGTGAGCCCCATGGTCTGCGACGGTTCGGCCGAGTACAGGTGTCCCGGGAACAGCACCGCGTCGTCGGGCACATGCGCCAAACGCTGCGTCAGCGTTTCATAGAGAGCGGCCGGGTCGCCGCCTGGCAGATCAGTGCGTCCGCAGCCGTCGATGAACAGTGTGTCGCCCCCAAGGAAGTGGCCATCGACGAGAAAAGTCTGGCTACCCGGCGTGTGGCCCGGGCAGTGAATGAGTTCGATCGGAACGTTGCCGACCATCATCGTGCTGCTGCCGTCATGGATCGTGAGGTCGGACTCGCCAACACCAGAGACCTTGGTGACGAACTCGGCTTCTGCTGCCTGAACGTGCACGGGCACCTGCACCGTGTTGAGCAGCTCCGCGATGCCGATGAGCTGGTGGCCCATCATCGAGCCGCCGATGTGATCGGGGTGATAGTGCGTGGCGAGCGCTCCAACGACTTCCATGTCATCGGCCGCGGCGATCTCGAGCAGATCGTCGACGTTGTAGGCCGGGTCAACAATCACCGCTTCGCGGGTTTCGGTATCGCCGACGAGGTAACAAAAGTTGCGCATCTGGCGGGCGATCGTGTCGTCGCGAGCGAAGTCACGACCAGAGAGCAACTGACGGAAGTAGACAGACATGTCTTCCAGACTAGGGGCCCGCGCCGGGCTCACTCTCAGCCGGCGCTAGCTCGAGGGTCCCAACTCAAGGCTCAGCGCATAGTGATCGCTCAGGTGGAAGCGAGCGCCCTGGAACTCGGCCGGTTCGCGGTGAACGACGACATTGCTGACCACAAGACCGGGGCTTGCGAACCACCGCGTGAAGTACGCAGTGAACTCGGGGCCGCCGAAGCGAAAGCGGTTCGCCCGGCTGTCCCAGGTTGCGGCTGGTGGCTTGACGCCGCTGAACCCGTTGTCGAGCAACAGTGCAGCCTCTTCGAGTCGGGTGTTCGTGTCGCCGATGATCAAGAGGTTGTGGGTCGGACTGGCCGCAACGACCTTCGAGATCTGCTCGACTCGATGGTCGGCAACGCCTGGCCCTGGCGCCAGGTGCACGTTGGCGATGGTGAGCTCATCGTCAAAGGTCGCGAGCACTGCAATGCCGTCGACCACCGTGACCGCTGGTTCGGTAGCGGCGATCTCATGGGTCACCAGCGTGGCCAAGTTGCCGTTGTGGGTGCGGGTCGTGGCTCGCAGCAGATCGAGCGTCTCGACGAACGGAACCTGGTTCGGCAGTTCCTGGTAGCAGACGACGTCGGGCCCGATGTCGAGCACGAAGTCGCGAATCGCTGCTTCGGTATGAAACTGCTGCCACGCCTGGGGAGCCGCGGCCGAGCGTTCTAGCATCGCGAGGTTCCAGGTGAGCAGTCGCATGATGATCGAGCCTAGAAACTGCAGCCAGCTGATGGGCGTGGTCACTACGCTGGTGTATGTGACGACATCGAAGCGCACCATCGGCTATCTCGGGCCGCACGGCACATTTACCGAGCAGGCGATGCTGTCGCAAGCTGATCTTGCGGCGTGCGAGCCGCGTCTGTTTCGTTCGATGCCGGCCGTGCTCAACGCCGTCGAAGGCGGCGAGCTCGATCTTGGTTTCGCAGCAATCGAGAACAGCATCGAAGGCACGGTCAACGCGACGATCGACACGCTTGCCTTCTCGTCGGAACTGCTCATTCAACGCGAGGTCGTGTTGCCGATCTCAATGCAGCTGCTCGCGGTCGATGGCGCAACGATCGACAACATCAAGCAGATCGTCTCGTTTCCCCATGCGATCGCCCAGTGTCGGTCGTGGCTAAAGAGCGAGCTTCCCCACGGTGAGCATCAGGCCGGCAATTCGACCGCCGAAGCGGTGCAGTCAGTTGCTGAGCTCGGCGATCCAACCGTTGCCGCGATCGGTCCACGGCTTGCTGGCGAGCTCTACGGTCTCACCGAACTCGCCAGCAACATCCAAGACAACGACGACAATCAGACCCGGTTCGTGACGGTCGCTCGACGCGGAGTTCCCAAGATCACCGGCAACGACAAAACGTCGATCGTGATCTTCCAGCGCGACGACCGGCCGGGTTCTCTGCTCTCGATCTTGCAAGAATTCTCGGCCCGCTCAATCAACCTGTCGAAGCTTGAGAGTCGGCCAACAAAGCAAGGGCTTGGCAACTACTGCTTCATCATGGATCTCGATGGCCACATTGCGGATGAGGTGATTGCCGACGCCCTCAAGAACATCATGGCGAAGCAGGCCGACGTCAAATTCCTTGGCTCCTACCCTGCCGCCGGCTCGGGATCATCTGAGGTCCGCGCCGAGGCAAATGCGGCCTGGAAGAACGCAGAGGGTTGGCTCAGCGAGCTGCGGGATCAGATCGCCGAATGACCAACGCACTCGAGACTGACGACCCCGCCAAGGTCGCGCCAGAGCCGACAACACAGGCGTCTCGCCTCACGCTCGCGCTGCGTCAAGTTGCGACACTCGGCGGCTGCCTCATCCTTGGTGGCATGGTCGTCGAACGATTGCGCCCTGACGAAGCCACCGGTGCAGCGGGGTATGTGTCGACGCCTTTCGTGTGGGCGGCCATCGTGTGGGCCGGTCTGCTCCTACTCGACGCGCTCGCGTTCGAGCAGTCCCTGATCCGGCGCCTCGAACGCACACCACTGCTGGTCGGTGCGGCGGTTGGCATTGTTGTGCTCGTCGTTGGGCTAGCTCGCTTCACCGCGGGTAACACCGCTGATCGGCTTCCGTACCTGTTCGGCAATGCCGTTGGCGCAGCCATCTTCTGGTGGGGCATCGCCGGGCTTGCTGTGCTGCTCTGGCACGCTGCGATCGCCGGTCGAACCTCGGCATCTGACGCGGGGTAGACCTCGACGCACTTCGCGCGACTACGTTCGCGAAATGACCTCGACTGCATCTGAGATCTCTCGCACTGGCGACTCGCTGTTGCGGGTCGAAGACGTGCACTTGCTCATCGGCGACACAACCTTCGTGGCCAATTCGGTTCCCCGCGGCGCAGCGGTTGCGCACTATGTCACCTCACCAATCGCTCATGCTCGCATCGTGAGCATCGACGTGACCGAGGCACTCGCAGCCCCAGGCGTGCTTGCCGTGGTGACCGGGCACGACGTTGCGGCCGCCGGTCTCACTGCCCCTGTGCCCGGGCAGATGCCCGTCTACCCCGATGGCACTGGCCGCACCGTGCTTGCGCGAGATCGAGTTCGCTTTGTTGGAGAAGCAATCGTGGCGGTGGTCGCCGATACTGAGACCGCCGCCGTCGATGCGGCGGAGCTGGTCGTCATCGATTTCGAGCCGCTCGAGGCAGTCATCGATCTGAAGACAGCGCCTGACATGTCGCCGCTGTTCGACAACGCGCCGAATCTGATCATTACTGAAGAGCTGCCTGAGTCAAACGCCATCGACTTCTCGCAGTTCGAGGTCGTTGTCGAGGCAACGATCACCAACAACCGCGTCGCACCAGCCCCACTCGAGGGCCGCGTCGCGTCGGCCCAATGGATCGACGGTCGCCTCGTGCAGCACGCGGCGTGCCAGGGCGTGCATCCGTTTCGAAACTCGCTGGCGCAGTGGTACGGCCTTGAGGCTGATCAGGTCCGCGTCACCACTTCTGACGTCGGCGGCAGCTTCGGCGCCAAGGCCCGCGTGTACCCCGAAGACCTTCTGCTTGGCCACCTGTCACGGTTGATCGATCGGCCCGTGGTGTGGGTCGCGCCTCGTTCGGCCGACATGGTCGGGCTTGGCCATTCACGAGCCCAACTCCAGACCTTCACGATCGCCGGTGACCGCAGCGGGCGAATACGAGCACTGCAAGCCCACGTGCGTCAAGACCTGGGCGGCTTCCCTGGCGCTGGCCTCGCCCTCGGCCGCAACGCGTGCCGCATGTTGCCGGGCCCCTACGACATCGAGCACGTGCACTGGACCCTCGAAGGGGTCCTCACCAACACCACGCCGACTGTTGCTTACCGCGGCGCGGGCCGACCCGAAGGGGGCTCACTCGCCAACCGAGCTGTCGATCTCTTCGCTGCCGAGATCGCCATGGATCCCGTCGAAGTCCGCCGCATGAACTTGTTGCGCCCCGAACAGCTTCCGTGGATGAACCCCACGGGCGTGCACTACGACACCGGCGACTATCCCGACGCATTCGAGCAGGTGCTTGCGGCCGTCGACTACGAAGCAGTGCGCAGCGAACAACGAGCCCGCCTCGACG
>Ga0209828_1003883_pt1 | contig 11092 bp, 11 predicted proteins | sample MaitaG_FD_187429 | JGI IMG/M metagenome (GOLD analysis project Ga0209828, IMG submission 187429) | Marine algal microbial communities from Maine, USA - Maine_Asex2 metaG (SPAdes) (version 2) | ecosystem: Host-associated > Algae > Red algae > Unclassified | place: Maine, USA | collected 2015-01-05
TGACCAAGGGGCGCAATCGCAATCACTATTCACGTGATGTAATTAAGGAATATGGCATCGGTCTCGATTCTATTTTGAATCTATTTGTGATGCCCCACCATCCCGACAGCATCAAGTCACCGACCTACAGCGTGACCACCTCGGGCATTGCGCTGGGTACTGGCGTAAAACTCTCAGGGATTTTTGAGAATGGCAAGCAAGCATATTCATACCGCGGCTTGGTAAATCACGAAATCGGACATGTCTTGGGTCTCAACCACAGCTGGTCTGGCAACGATGGCTGCGAAGACACTCCCAAGCATCGCAATTGTTGGAATCGCAGCAAGGATGGTCCCTGCGCTACCGAAGCTAGCAACAACCTGATGGACTACAATGCCAAGCAGCATGCCTGGACGCCTTGCCAGATTGGGAAAATCCATCTCGGATTTGCCCGTGAGGGATCAAAGAGTCGCAAGCTTTTGGTGAAAGACTGGTGCACCAAACGAGAGGGGCATACCGTCATTGTCTCGCGAGATGAGACGTGGGCAGGTGCAAAAGATCTGGCTGGCGACATTGTCGTGAAATCGGGCGCAAGACTTGAGATACAAAGCCGAGTATCACTCCCCGCAGGCGGGAAAATATCGGTAGAACCCGGTGGCGAATTGGTCTTACGATCTGGTAAATTGCACAATGCTTGCGGCTACATCTGGCAGGGCATTGAGGTACTGGAGCGGGATACGGATGTCGGAAAAGTCACGTTTATTGGTACGCCCACTTTCGAAAATACAAGTGAGGAATTTACAGCTGCCCTGATTGAGGAGTAGCACGCTGCACCTACATTGTTTTATCGGTGCTATTTCTTGAGTGAAACCAAATGAAGACTGAAATCGTTAACTGTACTGTATGACTAGTCGATCTAAATATCTGAACTATCTGGAGGAAACTCGCAAACACCATTCAGTTATCGAGAAAGTAGCCGCATCCTCAACAAAAAAAGCAATCACGGCGTCACATAAGGAATCAGTTCCGGTAACCTTCATAGAAGGTGAAAAAATTGTCCGCGTAGGTCCAAAAGGACGAAAATGCGTAGTGGGGAAAATAGAGAACAATAGACGAAAAGTCGAAAAGGGTGCCAAGGCAAAACTATCTAAGAAGTAGGAGACTTCGGATTTTTGCAGGACCAAATGGATCAGGAAAGTCTACTATACTACACCAGATTGCATCAAAATATAGGATAGGCCACTATCTCAATGCCGATGAGATAGAAAAAGAACTAAAGACTACACGGCACATTGATCTGTCAAACTACGGCATATCAAATTTTACCGATGCTATTTTTCAAGATTTAATGAGGAGTCATTCACTTCTCAAAAAGGCGAAAAGGGAAGGGCATGCAATAGACTTATATGTTGACGATCATAAGATTATTAATCCTGATAAAGGATCTCACTCTTACGAAGCAGCATTCATAGCAGATATATTACGGAATGAACTTCTGAAAAAAGGTAAAAAATTTGCTTTCGAAACAGTTATGTCTCACAAGTCGAAAATTGATTTTATTACTAAATCAAAAATGGAGGGATACAAGACTTATCTCTATTTTATCGCAACCGAGTCTCCCGTCATTAATATTGCACGAGTTAAACAAAGAGTCAAACTTGGAGGGCATACCGTCGCGGAAGAAAAAATCCATAGCAGGTACTTTAATTCTTTGAAAAATCTAAAAAGCGCAGTTCAGAACACCTATAGGACATTTCTGTTTGACAACTCGGGTAGTGAATCTATATTAATTCTGGAGGTCTTTAAAGGAGAAGAAGTGACTTTTTACCACGATGAAATTCCGCACTGGGTTGACAAGTATCTATTTTCCTAAGTCTTCCAATCTTATTTACCCTTCATAAAATTCCGAAACCTCGCTCAGCTCCTTCCTTTTCAAATCAGGCACCACGGCATCGTCTGCTGGATAGCCAACCGGGATGAGCAAATACGCGCGTTCATTCTTCGGCCGCTCCAATACTTTTTCCAAAAAATTCATGGGGCTAGGGGTGTGGGTCAGAGATACCAGGCCACTCTGGTGTATTGCCGTCAATAAAAATCCAGTAGCCAGGCCCACCGATTCACTCACGTAGTAATTTTTCTTTTTCACTCCGTCAATGACGTCATACGGTTTTTTAAAAACGACAATTAACCAAGGTGCAATTTCCAGGTTGGGTTTTTTATCGTCCGTACCAAACTGTGCAAGATCCTCAAGCCACTCCTCACTCATGCGGCCTCCATAATTAATCCGCTCTTCCAGCTCCGCTGCTTTGCGAATTTTTGTCTTTAGCTCCTGATCCGAAACAGCGCAGAATGTCCACGGTTGTTTGTGTGCTCCCGAAGGGGCACTCGATGCGGTGCGGATAATATTTTCTATGACTGGACGAGGCACTGGCTCATTGCTAAATTGTCGTACAGTACGTCGTGTATTTAATTCTGAATAGTATTTTTCGCTGCGGCTTACTAATTCCTCAGCACTCACATGGGGTCGCCGATACGGAATAAAGACCTCTTCATTCATGAGATTATTTCTTTTGGATAATAAAGAGATTAATTAGAGGTCACCAAGCTGAGGCCTAATCACCAGTTCTTCCAAAACACTTGAGGGCCCGAGTTCGGCTGCGGCAAGCACTACGGATGCAATGTCCTCGGCAGGCATGATCCGCTCATAGGGAAGATCTGCTCCAGCCCATGAGTTAGACCAGGTAGCTCCCGGCAAAACCGACGTCACTTTTACACCCGACGATTTGAGTTCTTCACGCAGTACCTTCGAAAAACCCAGCAAGGCGAATTTTGAAATGCTGTAGCTCCCACCGTTGGGATATGCCATAATGCTTGCCACCGAACAAATATTAAAAACCTGACCATGCCCGCGGGCCACCATGCCTGGCACAAGCAGTCGACTGAGGTGGTAGGCGCTGTAAAGATTGGTTCGAATCATAAAGTCCAGACTCGTGTCTTCTTCTTCAAGCAGCAGCCCGGGAATAAAGACACCGGCGTTGTTTATCAGCACATCAATCTCAGACCACTGTTCGCTGACAAAAGTCCCAAAGCCAATAACATCTTTCTTGTCGCTCAAATCTGCTTTGTAGCTGATTGCCGATACCTTCTGAAGTTCCATTTCTTTTTGCCATTCATCCAAGTCATCTTGACTCCTTGAGCAAGTCGCAATATGGTGTCCCTTACTAGCAAAAGCCAGGCACATTGCCTTGCCGATCCCTTTTGTACCTCCTGTGATTACTACGTTCATTTCTGGTTAGATTTTGCCGGTTGGAGAGCTATGTAGTGAGCAGGCTAAAATAGACTATTTTTGGCAGCGGAATTCTGGTAGCAATATGATTAAAGGCTTGCTTTTTCATTTAGGGCGTTACGTCATCATGATGCGACAGGCTGTCGCACGACCAGAAAACCTTTCGATGTATTGGAAGGAGACCGTGCGCCAGATGTACGATATCGGGGTTGGGTCAGTCGTGATTGTAATGTTGATCGCCATCTTTATCGGCGCAGTATCTGCAGTGCAATTTGCCTACCAAATCGGAGGCTTGGTGCCCATGTACTACATCGGATACATTGTGCGCGATCTCTCCATTATTGAGCTAGCGGCAACGTTCACGTGTCTGGTACTTGCGGGCAAAGTAGGATCAAACATTGCTGCCGAAATTGGCGGCATGCGCCAGAAAGAACATATTGATGCCATGGAGGTCATGGGCATCAACACGGCTGCATATCTGATTATGCCCAAGACAATCGCTGCATTGGTGACCATTCCACTTCTGGTGACGCTCGCTGCGACTCTGTCGATCATCGGGGGTTATCTGGCGACCGTCTTGCCCGGGTTGGTCTCGCACGCCGATTATGTGCAGGGTTTGCGATCTTTCTTTCTACCCTACAATGTGACCATGATGTTCGCCAAGGCATTTGTTTTCGCGTACATCCTCACGACTGTCTCTTGCTACCAGGGATATCATGCCAAGGGCGGTGCCATCGAGTTGGGCAAAGCCAGCACCAACGCGGTCGTCTATAGCGATATCCTTATACTACTGGCAGACTATGTCATTGCAATCCTTCTTACCACCTAACAGATGATACGAGCAGTCAACATTTTTAAGTCGTTTGATGAGACCGAAGTACTCAAAGACATTAGCATTGATTTTGAGGCGGGAAAGAACAATCTCATTATCGGGAAAAGTGGTGCTGGTAAGACGGTACTGCTCAAGATCCTTGCTGGTTTGCTCACACAGACCTCTGGCGAAGTCTGGTACGACGATATTCAATTTGACACGCTGACCAAGAAACAACTGCGGGAGACACGCATGAAAGTGGGGATGCTCTTTCAGGGCAATGCGCTCTTCGATTTTATGTCAGTCGAAAAAAACATCTCCTTTCCACTCGATATGTTTACGAGTATGACTGCCAAGGAAAAACGTGACCGGGTCAACTACTGCCTCGAGCGGGTCAATCTCACTGGCAACAACGACAAATATCCTTCTGAGGTAAGTGGAGGAATGCAAAAGCGGGTAGGTATAGCGCGTGCGATTGTGCTGAAGCCCAAATATCTATTTTGCGACGAGCCCAACTCAGGGCTTGACCCCAAAACTTCGATCCTTATCGATGAGCTTATTCAGAGCATTACCGAAGAGAACAACATCACCACCATAATCAATACCCACGACATGAACTCCGTGATGGAGATCGGCGACAACATCAATCTATTGCATCAGGGCAAACTTTGCTGGAGAGGTCATCGTTCGGAGGTCTTGGCCAGTGAAAATGATATCTTGAGAGACTTCATTTTCGCAAGCCCCTTTTTGCAGAAATTGCGAGACACTGCGATTGGGGCAAGCTAGAATTTCTTGTAAAAAAAAGAGAGCCCGAAATTGACGTTTCAAATTCGGGCTATTCGACTAAGGTCTCAAAATAAGAAAACTACATCTTTAGGTTCATTTGGGTCTTATGTTACATCTAATCTATTCTTAATGTTTAAACCAATCAAGATCAGAACAGTTCACATAACAGAATTGTAAATCTAAAGAATTTGTCGGTTTATACCAACCCCGAAAGTGCGCTGCGATCCGAGAAGGACTGCAACAGCTTAAGTATCAACTTATTACATAATTTTATTATATGAAAATAATCGCAGAGATCAGTTTATACCCCCTGACGGAAAAGTACGGAGACGCCGTACTGAGCTTCATCAAAGCCCTACAAAGCCATACTCAGGTGAGGGTTCGATCAAATAGCATGAGTACCCAGGTAGCGGGTGCTATGTCAGATGTGATGCGAGCAATCGAAGATGCCTATACCGGCACTTTTGATCAAGCGCACAAATCTATACTAGTGATGAAGCTCTACAATGAAGGGCTCGAGATGGAGTGGCTGGATATATGAATGAAGACGTCGTATGGGCTTGTTCTGCTAGGTACGTTTCTGCCTGGGCGAAGACGATGCAGCAGCAACCGCTACTTTTGCTTTACTCATTGGCATGATGCAGCAATTCTTCTTCATCTTGCATTTTGACCAATCACATTCGTACGATTTCGCAGAGACAAACTCCCCGGAAGCATGATCGAAGGAAAGTTCTTCAAAACTGGCCGTACCTGATTGCTCACATACTGTCTTGCGCATGTACCTCGATTTCATCTGATCGGTATCAAAAACCGAGATGACGTTATCATTGAGTGAAGCCGCAATAGCAGCAGCTGAATAGTTGCAATGTTTTTTAGCATAATCGGCACAAGATGCCTTTTTCGCGAAGCTGCAATCTTGACCCTGAGCAGAAAAACTAAGGCCTAGCGCAAGGCAAAAGAGTAGTGTGTGTTTCATAGTGTTCGTGATATTCTACCGGAAAATAAACATATTCGTTTAGAATTTCAAGTTTTCGCCCAATTAACGCAGTTGTTTAGCGCTGCCAAAACGGATAAGGTCTAGATGAAATTTCTCGTAATCAGATTGAGCTCGATCGGTGATATTATACTCACCAGCCCGGTAGTGCGCTGTCTAGCCAAGCAGATGGGCAGTGAGGTCCACGTGCTCACCCGTACCGCCTACACGAGTCTTTACACCTCAAATCCATATGTCGCAAAAGTGCATGCATATGCCAATGAGCAGCTCCGACCCCTGATCGAAGGCTTGAAAGCAGAAAAGTTTGATCATGTGATCGACCTGCAAAAGAGCCGTCGCAGTATCTCGCTGCGCTCCCGTATCGGAGTTTCAGCAACCTCTTTTCCGAAAGTCAATCTGCAAAAGTGGCTGAAAGTCAATTTGAAGTGGGACCTGCTCCCCGATGCACACATCGTACAGCGCTACCTCAAGGCAGTAGACACTTTTGGAGTACGCTATGACGGCGACGGTCTCGATCTCTTTATTGATCGTGCGATTGAGCCTCCTGCCGCAGTGAGTCAAACCAGCCAGCCCTATATAGCCTTCGCAATCGGAGCCGCACATGGGACTAAGCGGCTTCCACCTGAATCGCTTGCCGACCTTTGCAGTCGAATCAAGCATCCCATCATCTTACTGGGAGGATCGACCGAGAAGGAAATTGGCGAAGACCTGGCCAAGACATCACCACTTGTCACCTCGCTCTGTGGCACGTGCAGTCTTCAGGAAAGCGCGGCGGTCCTACGTAAGGCTGCCTTGGTGATTTCCCATGACACCGGAATGATGCATATGGCTGCTGCATTGCAAAAGCCCATCTTTAGTATTTGGGGAAACACGATTCCTGGTTTTGGCATGACTCCATTCTATCGCCGAGAGAATCCACCAATCCAACGCATCTTTGAAGTATCGGGACTCAGTTGTAGACCTTGCTCCAAAATTGGGTACGAAACGTGTCCCAAAGGTCATTTTAGCTGTATGTTGGATCAGGATATGGAGAAAATTGGCAGAGAAGTAGAAATTTTCATGTCGAAGCCTGATTTGACTTGATCGATTGATCTAGGCTTTTTATCTTAATGGTGCGCTTTATCGAAACATAGCGCAGGTATTTTACCTTTATATATCATGACAATTGAAAAAGGACTAAATCAACCGAAGCTAATGCGCTTTGCAATCATTGGATTCATCTTCCTGATGTGCTTCCTAGCGCTTACCAATACCACATTCTTAACCGTCGATCCTGGACAAAAGGGCGTACTCTTCAAGCGCTTTGCCGGGGGCTTGGACAAAGAAAATCTCTACGATCAGGGATTTCATGTCATTGCTCCTTGGAACAAACTCTACATCTACGATGTGAGAATCAAGGAAGGATCGGACAAGCAAGAAGTCCTTTCTAAAAATGGTCTGAACATTTCGGTCGAGCTATCGTATCTGTACAGCCCAATAGCTGGTAAAATTGGTGATCTGCACGACGAGATTGGTGAGGACTTCCTTAATCGAATTTTGATTCCGGAGGTGCGTTCTGCCACCCGTGAGGTAATCGGAAAATATCTTCCTGAAGAACTCTATTCAACTCAGCGTGAAGCCATTCAGGATGAGATTTTTCAACAAACCCGCGACGCTGTCAGTGATAAACACATTTACCTCGATGCAATTCTTATTCGTGAGGTAGGCTTGCCACAAACACTGCAAGATGCCATCGAGCGGAAATTGCGTGAAGAACAAATGTCACTCGAGTATACCTTTAAATTGGATCGAGAGCGCCAGGAAGCAGAGCGAAAGATCATTGCCGCCACAGCAGATGCTGAGGCAAACCGCATCATTAGCTCAAGTCTCACGGCTAAGATCCTGCAAGATAAAGGCATTACCGCCACTCTCACGCTAGCAGAATCACCCAACTCTAAAGTAGTTGTAGTCGGTGGAGGCAAGGATGGGTTGCCACTGATCTTGGGCAACGAGTAAGGGGGGTTAAGATTCAAGGGTTTTAAAGGTTCAGGGGTTCAAGGCTCCTGACCGGAGTTTGATTGAACATATTTGCAACATCATTGCAAAAAGAGTAGTTTAGTAGGCTTTTCTGTGAAAAAATGCCCAAGCAACTAACTCTCCTTGTACTCCTTTCTCTGTGTAGTTACTCAACACAAGCACAAGAAGAACATGAGGACCATTGCCACTTTGAGATTTCGGGTATTGTATATGATGCGGAGACAAAAGCTCCACTTCCCTTCGCTACAATTCGCTTGGAAGACACTCCCCTAGGTACTGTAAGTGACTCCTCCGGCTACTTCACGATTGCTGATTTGTGCGATGATGAATACGATATCGTCTTTTCCTTCCTGGGCTACAAGACAGTGTCGCACCATCATGATTTTCACCACCCTCCAATGGAGATCTTTTTAGCACCAGATCATGTCGATTTAGAAAGCATCGTAGTCGAAGCATCTGACGTGACCTCAGATTTGAACTCGATGACGACCGCAAAAATCAGTCGAGAAGAACTGGGGCTCATTTCATCCTTAAGCCTCGGTGATGCTGCCAGCCAAATTGCCGGTGTAAACACGATAAGCACAGGTCAGAATATCGTAAAACCAGTCATACACGGGCTGCACTCCAACCGCATCTTGGTGATCAACAACTCGATTCGCCATGAATTTCAGAATTGGTCAGAAGGACATGCTCCAGAAATCGATCCCTCGGTCATCGATCAGATAGAAGTGGTGAAGGGGGCTGCAACGGTCAGATTTGGACCAGATGCATTGGGCGGTGTGGTGTTGGTGAATCCCCCACATTTAGAATTGTCGACTCCACTAGAGGGGAAATTTAACCTCACGGGCAAGAGCAACGGCAGATCAGGGGAAGCTCTTGGAGAGCTTCGTAAGGGATTCAAGTGGCTGAGCATTTTGGCCGGTGGTTCATTCGTCCAGCAAGGAGATTTGCATACGCCGAAATACTCACTGACCAACACTGGCAAAGAGGAAAAAAGCTACTACGCTGGATTACGCATCCATCCATTTTCCACGGTTGACGTGGACTTGTACTACAGTCGCTTTGAGCAAGAATTAGGTATTCTGAGTGGGTCTGTTTTTGGTAATCTGGAAGACTTGCAAAGAGCCATTGGTGCCAGCGAACCATTGCTCACTCAGCCGTTTAGCTACGACATTGGACAACCCAAACAGATTGTGAGCCACGATCTTTTCAAGGCCTCGGCACGATACATCGATGATCGGCAATCACTCAATCTAATTTACGGCCACCAAATGAACATGAGAAAGGAATTTGGAGTGCGTCGGACCGATGCACCCAATATTGACTTACAACTCAAAACGCAGAGTCTGGACTTGGATTATCGCCATCCCAATCTTGGTAACCTGAGTGGCCGTGTCGGCATACAGCTTCTCAGTAAAGACAATGAAAATCTCCCCGGGACCAACACAGTACCTTTTATCCCCAACTACGAAGAAAAGCGGATTGGGGCCTATCTCATCGAATCACATCCTGTGGGTAAGGGTAGCATTGAAGCAGGTTTGAGATTTGATTATCTCGAATCAGAAATCGTAGGTCGCGAACCGGACAACACCATTTATCGCAATACGATTTTATACCGTAATTTTTCCGGCACGCTTGGCATCGAATATCCTCTCGGAGCCCACACCACATTTCGCAGCAATATCGGCACGGCCTGGCGAGCACCAAACGTAGCCGAACTATACAGATTTGGTCAGCACAGTTTCTTTATCGAATATGGATTGTGGCGGCACACTTTCGATGAACGGTTTGACTTTGTGTCTACCCGCGAAGGCATCTTGGATGAAACAGATCGCCAAGTACAAGCGGAAGAAAGCCTCAAGTGGATCAACTCATTAAGCTGGAATGGCCATGGTCGCCAACTCGAAATTTCTGCCTACGTCAATTATATTGACAATTACATTTTCTCAAGACCCGCCGGTGTCACTCGCACACCGCGAGGCAATTTTGTTTTCTTTATTTACGACCAAGCCGAAGCACTACTCTGGGGAGCTGACCTGGATGGCAGTTGGGAGCACTCCAAAAAATTCACCTCAGAATTTCAAGCGAGCATTCTTTGGTCCCAACAACTTAATCCCAAAGATTTTTTTGCTGGCCAGCCTCCACCCAACATCCGCTACAAACTTCGTTTTCGGCCAGGAATCTCTTTTCTTTCTTCGAGCACACTTAGTCTAGGATTTAACTATACCATGCGGCAATTTCAACATCCTCGAGTTATTACCGCTGAAGAATTCATCAATGCCCACCAAAATGACATTACCAGATTTAGCGCTAGTGCTCCGGATTTTGACCTCCTCCCTCCTCCTCCTTCGTTTTTGTTGACCCACGTCGAATTTTCAACTGCTTGGAAAGATCTGGGGCTCCGCATTCGTGTAGATAATCTTTTCAATGTCTCTTACCGAAACTACACCGATCGGCTACGCTATTTTGCCGATGATATGGGTCGAAATATTGCGATTGACCTAAGTTGGACGTTTTAAATATGCAACAATGTTGCATATTGCATTATATTTGCGACCTCACTTACAATCAAATACAAATGAAACGTCTTATTCCTATTCGCCGTAATTGGTGTCTTTACATTATCTCACTCAGCTCTTTTAGCCCAGCTAAGTCCTGTAGGACAGGTAGCCTTGACCTTCACACCCACGCAAGGTGATCCAATTTTAGCAACGGCGTCCCTCGTTGACGAGGTGCTTCTTGCTGATACAGTAATCTCCCTCGCAGAAAGTACCGAGTATGAGCTGCAAATCAGTATAAGCGACACCAACAATATTGACATTACAGATCAACTGCTGGCACAAGGTGACCAATTCCAATTTTTCTATGCTGCACCCGAGGCAGTCGTTGCGGATGGACCCGATTACGAAGACATGGATTCTTTGGGCCTACCTATTGGGCTTGCAAGCATCCTGACCAGCGCATGTGTCGAGGCAGAAGGGGCTCAAGACACACTACAACTAGTCCTTTCCAATTTCATGGAAAAAAGTGATACGTCGTCAGCTTCTGATGGAGACACCATATTTGTAACTCGATTTGTAGTAGAAATCGCCGACGATCCTGAAGCACCTTCCTGCGAAAACGAAGAAGAAATTATCACCGATGTCGTCTTATCCTGGATTCCCACGGCTGGTGGTGATACCATCGTCGCACGAGCGCAGGATACCGATGGCGAAGGCCC
>Ga0209828_1003886_pt1 | contig 11088 bp, 7 predicted proteins | sample MaitaG_FD_187429 | JGI IMG/M metagenome (GOLD analysis project Ga0209828, IMG submission 187429) | Marine algal microbial communities from Maine, USA - Maine_Asex2 metaG (SPAdes) (version 2) | ecosystem: Host-associated > Algae > Red algae > Unclassified | place: Maine, USA | collected 2015-01-05
CCTGCATTAGACGTCGCTGTAATGACAGAAATAAATAGACTTCAAAGCTTTTTATTCATAAGTCATGATTTCACACTGAATGAAAGGTATGTCAATCTAACAAAACCCAAAGGACAATTTGATGAATTGGTTAAAAAATGGTTTAGTTTATCAAATGATGAAGAGGAAGCATCTTTAAGTTTTATAAATATGAGTTTAAAGGATTTAGAAATCGCAAAGACTTTAACTATAGAACTTTTCAATAACAACCTTTTTATATACCTCAATAAGGGGAGTCAACGCACGTTGCTTTTTGATGAAGGGAGTGGCATCATAATGCTAGTTCAGATTCTTATTGCTCTTGATCTAGCTATCAATAAGAATAGGGAAATTGATACAGTAGTCTTAGAAGAGCCAGAAACGAATCTTCATCCAGCACTGCAATCAAAACTTGCTGACCTTTTTGCAGATGCGGTAATGAATCATGGTGTAAAACTCATTATAGAAACACATAGTGAATATTTAATCCGCAAATTACAATACCTGATCGCAAGAGGAAAGATGAATGCTTCTAAAGCAGTTATTAATTATTTTGAGATGAGGGAAGACCATAAAGGCCATGCCGATGTTCATATAAATCACTATTATTTTGATGAGCAAGGGAAAGTAGATTTAGAGTTTAAAGAAAAATTTATGGACGAATCTCATAGCTTAAAAATTGAATTGTATAAAACACAAAAAGCAAGACAAAATTGAGACCCTTACTTGACACATATTGCAGTAGAGAATTTTTGGAAGAATTTTTCGATAAAGAGATGGAATTGACGAGTCTTAACGATGATGAACAAGAACAAGTATTTCAAACAAGAAAGCTAATCAAGCAGAGGAGTGCTTTGAAACTTGAATCTGGAATGTTTCAAAGCAAACATCCATATATGGAAAAATTTAAAGAGGATTTACATCTTGTGTCTGGTAGCACTTATGATTGGTGTTATGACTTTGAAAAACTTTTAGAGCAGAATTCTGAACAATCTTTCCGTGATTTGAAAGTGAGCCCTTGTTCAGTTCATTTGCATAAAGGTCATTCATGTTTTGATCAAGAAAAGTTGCTCTTAGCGAGACCTAATGACTGGATTTCCAAGTTGGAGTGTATTAACAAGGATATTGATGACTTTCATATAAATAAGAAATCTGAATTGCACAATTTTCCTGGATGGGAAAAAATAGGTAAGATTTTAAAAACAACTCCCATAAATAGTCTTATAATTTGTGGTAACTATAATTTGAATGATAACAGAAATTTTGAGAAAAATATTTACTCAATACTAAAAGCATTGCTACCACTTCATATTAATTCGGATTTTCATTTATCAATAATATATTCAGCAAATAGTGAAAAAGAACGTGAAATTTCAAAATATGAAAGCATCGACAATTTTATCAAAAGTTTAAATCTTCAATACAAAGTATTGTTTAATACATTCATTCTAGAACCTAAAAAAATTCATTTTCGCACAATGATATCAAACTATTTTCGGATTGAATCAGATCATAACTTTGACATTTTCAAGAGAGATAGCTCTATTAAGTATGATGCAACGTTGAAAGTTTTACCTTTAAACAGTGTGTCAGGAAACTCACATAATTTGATTAGAAAGAAAGTTTGTAACTCTATTAGCAATGCTGTACACGGATTTGATCATTTCGGCTGGCATGGCAGAAACAGACTATTAAACTTTTAAAACCAACAAACAAAATATGATAACAGGAGAAATAAAATCACAAGTAGATGGAATATGGGATGCGTTTGCAGCAGGTGGTGTCGTAAATCCGTTGACCGTAATAGAACAGATGACCTATCTCATCTTTATTCGGAGACTAGATGAACAGCAACAGCTGGAAGAGAAAAAAGCAAATCTGGCAGGGATTCCTATTAAGAATAAGGTGTACAGTAAAAAAGAGGAAGCATTCCGGTGGAACAACTTTAAGAATGTAGAGCCGGAGAGTATGTACGAGCTATTTACAAAGGCGCAGGTGGACATAGATAATCTAACTGTCTTTGAGCATATGAAAAATCTAGGAGCAGATAATGGGGTGTTTGCAAAATACATGAAAGGAGCAACCTTTATGATTCCTACTGCTAGACTGCTGGACCAGGTCGTGCAACTGGTGGATAAAATAGATATGACGGATAAGGATACCAAAGGAGACCTTTACGAGTATCTTTTATCTAAGATCTCTTCCGCTGGACGTGCCGGCCAATTCCGTACACCTAGACACATTATAGACATGATGGTGAGGATGATGGAACCCAACAAGGAAGATATCATTTGTGATGTAGCAGCAGGAACCTGTGGCTTTTTGATAGGCTGTGCAAAGTATATACAAGAGGAAAAAGAAGATTGGTTTATGGATAAGAAATTCCGTAAGCACTTTAACGATGTGATGTTTAACGGAATAGAATTTGATCCGACTATGCTACGTATTGGTGCCATGAACTTGCAACTGCACGGAATAGATCAACCTATGCTGCGAGGAACGGATGCTCTTAGTGAAACCAATGCAGATATCAGAGACGAATACACACTTATCTTGGCAAATCCTCCATTCAAAGGAACACTAGACAGTGATAGTGTAGAAAAATCCTTAATACAGACTTGCAAGACTAAGAAAACAGAATTATTGTTTCTGGCGCTTATGTTACGTAGTTTGAAAGTGGGTGGTCGGTGTGCTGTTATTGTGCCTGACGGCGTTTTGTTTGGTAGTAGTAAAGCGCATAAATCCATAAGGAAGGAGTTAGTCGAAAATCATAAGCTCGATGCGGTTATAGATATGCCATCCGGTGTGTTTAAGCCCTATGCGGGGGTAAGTACTGCTATTCTAATATTCACTAAGACGGGAAGTGGTGGAACAGATAATGTCTGGTTTTATGGTATGGAATCAGATGGCTTTAGTTTAGACGATAAGCGAAATGAAATCAAAGACAATGACATCCCTGATGTTTTATCTCGATGGTCAGATAGAAAGAAAGAATCTAAGAGAGCGAGAACTGACCAGAGCTTTTTAGTGCCTATTTCTGAGATACATGAAAACGAGTATGACCTAAGTATCAATCGCTATAAGGAAATCGTGTATGAAGAAATAGTTTATGACCCACCGAAGAAGATTATCGCAGATATAAAAGTATTAGATATAGAACGGTCCACTGCATTAGCTCAATTAGAAAAATTAATAAGTGGATAAGATGGGGTGGGACGAAGTTGAAATTAGCAACGTATGTAAAATAAATAATGGCTATGCCTTTAAAAGCAAAGACTATTTATCCAGTGGCATCCCATTAGTTAGGATTTCAAACTTTAATAATAGTAATATATATTTTGATGATAAAAGTGCATATTTAGATGAGTCAAACCTTTCATCAAAATCAGATTTTATAGTATCTAAAGGAGATATTGTGATAGCACTTTCTGGAGCAACAACGGGAAAGTATGGTATTTATGCTTTAGAACAACCAGCACTACTGAATCAGCGTATCGGTATTCTTAAAAAAGATTCATCTGAGAATATTGATGATGGATACTTTTATCACTATTTAGGAATTTTACAGAAAGAAATTTTGCGAAAGGCTGGTGGGGCTGCTCAACCTAATATTAGCACGAAAGAAATAGGTAAGCTAAAAATCCCCCTCCCCCCACTCCCCATCCAAAAAAAGATAGCAGCCATACTCGATGCTGCCGACAACTACCGACAAAAAACAAAAGCCCTAATCGATAAATACGATGAACTGACTGAGAGTATTTTTCTGGATATGTTTGGGGATCCTGTTAGGAATGAGAAGGGGTGGGAGGTTGTTCCATTTACTGATGTAATGATATTGAAAAGAGGATATGATCTGCCAAGAAAAGAGAGAATTGAGGGAAAAGTTCCCGTAATGGCATCTAATGGGATTTTAGATTATCATAATAAAGCCAAAGTAAATGGTGGCGGAATAGTAACTGGAAGATCAGGAACATTGGGTAAAGTACATTTAATAGAAGAAGATTATTGGCCTTTGAACACGTCGCTTTATTCAAAAGAATATTTTGGAAATAACTTAGTATATCTGCTGTATTTATTAAGAAAATTTAATCTTAAAAGATTTACGCGAGGAGCAGGAGTTCCAACTCTCAATAGAAACTTAGTTCATGCAGAAAATATCATTAGTGTGCCCAAAAATAGGCAGCAAGAATTTTCTTTTAGAATAAACAATATAGAAATTCAAAAGACAATTATCAAAACAAATATTCTCAAATCAGAAAACCTATTCCATGCGCTTTTACAAAAAGCCTTCAATGGAGAACTGGCTAATTAAAATGTAAAAAGAACTATGAGCAAACCATTATTTAAAGAAGTCAGTTACAGCCTATCCAAACTCATGGATGATATAGAGATGGGTGAGATTGGGTTACCAGATATCCAGAGACCCTTTGTGTGGAAGAACGCTAAGGTCAGAGACTTATTTGATTCTATGTATAGAGGTTATCCTGTAGGCTATTTTTTGTTTTGGGAAAATGATATTGATAAAGGCGTCAAACAAATTGGAACGAATAGTCATCAAAAAGTACCACACCTGCTCATTGTGGATGGACAACAGCGCTTGACATCATTATTTGCCATTTTAAAAGAAATACCTGTAGTCAGAGAAAACTACGAGTCAGAAAAAATAGAGATAGCATTTAAGCCCTTGGAAGGAAAATTTGAAGTAGCAGATGCAGGAATAAGGAGAAGTTCAGAATGGATTCATAATATTAGTGCTTGCTTTAGAAAAGATGCCAGTCAATTCACAATTGTTGGAGATTACCTTTCAAAACTGAAAGAATTAAGGGCAGCAGAAGGCAAAGAATTAACTACTGAAGAGCAAACACAATGCGAACAAGCCTTTCAAAAATTATTTGGCATTAGCTCATTTCCATTTACTGTGTTACAACTGTCAGCAGGTATTGATGAAGAACAGGTGGCAGATGTTTTTGTTAGAATAAATTCAAAGGGAAAAGCACTAAATCAATCCGATTTTATTTTAACCTTAATGTCTGTTTTTTGGGAAGATGGAAGAAAAGAATTAGAAGAGTTTTGTAAGCAAGCACGGAAACCTAAAAAAGGAAAACCAAGCCCCTTTAACTACTTTATAGAACCCGACCCAGCGCAGCTTTTGAGAGCTTGTATTGGTATTGGATTTAGAAGAGCACGTCTGCAATATGCATATTCCTTATTGAGAGGTAAAGATTTGCAAACAGGTGAGCGCAGTGATGAAAGAAGATTGGAACAATTCAATCTATTGCAAAAAGCACAAGAAAAAGTATTGAACCTTCAGAGTTGGCATGACTTTTTAAATATTCTAATCAAGACTGGCTATAGGAGTGGCTGGATGATACCTTCAAAGGGAACATTAATTTATGTCTATACTTTATACCTTATTGGAAAAGAAGATTTTAATGTGCCATACAAGGAATTGCAAAATGCCATTTCGAGGTGGTTCTTCATGTGTAACTTGACTTCTAGATACGTGAGTAGTTCGCCAGAATCTTCAATGGAAAGAGACTTGGCAGATCTGCGAGAGATCTCTAATTCCGAGCAATTTATTGAATGGATAGACAATACCATTAATGCAGAATTAACGGCTGATTTTTGGGAAACAACATTGCCGGCTAGAATGGAAACATCTTCCTCCATATCACCTTACAGCAATTGCTATATAGCAGCTATGCACCTATTGGACGCCAGAGCCTTGTTTTCAGAAATAAGAATATGGGATGCACTAGACCCTACAATAACAGCAAACAAAAGTAAGGTAGAACGACATCATTTGTTCCCTAAAAACTATTTGAAAGGATTTGGCCATACATCTACAAGAACGACCAATCAAATCGCAAATTTCGCCTTTGTCGAATGGAAGGATAATATAAGTATATCAGATGCGGCTCCTTCTGATTATATGGAACAATACAAAAAAATTATTCCTGCTGAGCAGTTAAAAAAAATGTATTACCTCCATGCACTACCAAAGGATTGGGAAAGCATGACTTACGAAAACTTCTTGGATGAACGTAGAAAATTAATGGCGCAAGTAACGAAAGACGGCTTTAAGCAATTGATTAAAGGAGTAGTGCTCGAAGAAAAACCTGAAACCTTAGAACAAATGATATTATTAGGTGAAGGTGCATTTACAGAATTTAAATCTACCTTAAGAGTCAATCTGCATACAGGAGAAAAAGATAAGCGTATGGAGCATGCCGCACTTAAAACGATTGCGGGATTTCTAAATTCAGATGGTGGCACATTGGTAATTGGTTTGTCCGATGATTTAAAACCATTAGGATTAACAAATGATGGATTTGCAAATGAAGATAAAATGGATTTGCATTTAGGAAACCTAATAAAATCACAATTAGGAACACCAACAATGCTTCATATTAATCCACATTTTGAAGACTTTAAAAAAGAGCGTGTTTATCTAGTAGGTTGTAAGCCAAGTAAAGTACCTGTGTATTTGAAGAGCGGCAATGATGAAGAATTTTACATCCGTGCTGGCGGTTCATCAGCTAAATTGACACCGAGTCAGATGACGGAGTATATTAAACAGAGATTTAACTAAAAATGCATGAGTAATTTCGATTTCCTCAAGGACAGTTACAAAGGCATCTTCCAAAAGATGCTCAAGGCAGAAAGCAGGGTTTTTGTTGAACCTAAGTCAGCAGCCCATTATTGTCGTCTTGTCTTAGAGGAAGTTGTATTTGAAATATATAAAGAAGAACTTTTTGAAATGCCCTATGATACGCGTTTGGCAAACCTCATGCGCGAGTATGCATTTAAAAACGCAGTTCCGAGTAAGCTATATTCTGGAGTCTACCAGTATACGAGAAAAATTGGTAACGATGGTGCACATTTTGGCAGTAAGGTCAAGGGGAGTGATGCGGAAGTGTGTATTAAATATCTCTTTGATTTCTTAAAATGGTTTGCAAATTATTATGCGGTCAAAGAACCAGATTTACCAGGCGCTTTTGATATATCATATGTGCCTAAAGTAGGGAGTGCGACTGCAGAAAAGAGAAAACAGCAGGCGGTCATTGAAGAAATGAAAAAAGAGAGTGCGCTCTTGAAATCTAGAAATGATACACTCCAGAAGCAATTTGAAAAACAAATAGAAGATGCGAAAGCGTCGGAAGAATCATTCACTGCCTATAACTTAGAACAATTAGAAAAGAAGACAGCTTTAGGGATAAAGAAAGAGAGTAGAAAAAAGAAACTCTCCTCAGAATATACAGAGGCAGAGACACGCACGCATCTTATAGACATTGCATTGCGGGAGGCAGGCTGGGATGATTTGGAAGAAGGACAAGATTTGGAGTATCCTGTAAATGGCATGCCTATAACATCGGATAACCCACGAGGAAATGGTTTTGTAGATTATGTATTATGGGATGATAATGGTTTGCCTTTGGCGGTCATTGAGGCAAAAAGAACCTCAGCTGATACAGAACGCGGAAAGCATCAAGCTAGTTTGTACGCAGACTGTCTAGAGAAAAAGTATAAGCAACGACCAATTATATTTTATAGCAATGGTTATGTAACCCAGCTCTGGGATGATACATTCTATTCTTATCCACGCAGAGTATATGGCTTTTATACCAAGGACGAGTTGCAATGGGAAGTACAAAAAAGAGACACACGTACAGACATTCGGAATCCAGAAATAAATAAGGCGATTACCAACAGACCTTATCAAGAAGAGGCAATAAAGCGGATGGCAGAGAGCTTTCTTATCCAAGAGCCAAACAGTAATAAATTCAGAGGTAATAAACGAGCTGCACTTTTAGTGATGGCTACAGGTAGTGGAAAAACTAGAACGTCTGCATCTATTGTAGACATTTTGTTTAAGAATAAATGGATAAAGCGCGTCTTATTCTTAGCAGACAGAAATGCTTTGGTCACGCAAGCAAAAAATGCATTTGGAGAACATCTGTCAGAATTATCTGCAATTAATTTATCTAAAGAGAAAGAGGATAATACGACTAGACTCGTATTTAGTACATACCAGTCCGTTATCAATAAAATAGATAATGTAAGAAATGAAGAAGAACGCTTTTATGGAGTAGGGCATTTTGATTTGATAATTGTGGATGAGGCACATAGATCTGTTTACAATAAGTTTGGTGTCATCTTTGAGTATTTTGACGCCTTACTCCTTGGTCTTACTGCTACGCCCAAGCGAGAAATAGATCATAACACCTATGAGTTATTTGATTGTGTGGAAGGCGACCCTACCTATGCTTACGAATTAGAAGATGCAGTGAATAGTGGGTTTTTAGTACCCTATAGATCAGCTGCATTGTCTACTAAATTCTTACGTGAGGGAATCAAATATTCAGAACTTTCCCAAGAGGATAAAATGAAATACGAAGCCTCTTTTAGAGATAACGCTACAGGCCTCTTTCCAGAATTAATTGGTCGGTCAGCACTAAATAGATGGCTTTTTAATAAGGATACCGTGAACAAAATCCTCGATAGCCTGATGACACATGGTATAAAAATAGAAGGTGGAGATAAGCTAGGTCGCACAATCATTTTTGCAAGTAATCAAGAACATGCAAATTTTATAGTCAAGTGTTTTGAAGAACGCTATCCACAGTTGCCACCTAGTTTTATTGCAATGATTCACAATAAGGTTTCTCATGCACAAAGTCTTATTGAACGGTTCTGTGATCACCACAAGGAGAATAATCCACAAGTAGCCGTTTCGGTTGATATGATGGATACGGGAATAGATGCACCACGCGTTGTCAATCTGTTATTCTTCAAGGTGGTAAGATCCTATTCTAAGTTTTGGCAGATGATAGGTAGAGGGACTCGTTTATGCCCTGATGTTTTTGGTCCAGGGCAGAGAAAGACAGATTTTTTAATCTTAGATGCCTGTGATAATTTTGCCTTTTTCGAAGAGAACGAAAACGGTAAAGAAACAAAAACAACATTGCCTATAAGTCAGCAGATTTTTAATACACGATTAGCAGTGGCACGCTTACTATTGGAAGAAGGGAATGATGAGGACAGAGCGCTGGGAATCCAAAAAATAGATAAGCTACACAAAGAAGTTGCAGCACTAGACAAGTCACGCTTTGATGTAAATATGAAAAGAGAGTTTGTAGACGAGTTTGAAAACAGAGAACGATGGAATAAACTTGATCCGAGTTCTATGCATACTATTCAAGAAAACCTAACGGCATTAGTTGTACCTGAATCAATCAATGAATTAGCAAGGAGATTTGATTTAATGATGCTCAAAATGATGCAGGCAAATCTCTTGAAGAAAGGTATGGTTCCGTCCTATAGAGATAATCTAATAGCAATAGGTGATCAACTTAGTAAAAAATATGCCATACCTCAGGTACTTAGATCTAAAAAGCAAATAGAACACATCAAAGAACCTAGAAATTATAAGGGAATGCGTCAAAAGAAGATGGAAGAAATCCGTGAGGAAATCCGAGAATTGATTCAATTTTTAGATGCAGAAAAAAAACCTATAGTCTACATAAATGTTGAGGATCACGAAGATGAGTTTTCAGTTTCAGGAGAAGAAGAGGGTAGGTTTACACCATTAACAGAAGAGGTATATAAAAGACGAGTAGAGACTTTTGTCAGAGAGAATAAAACCACTTTAGCTATAGATAAGCTTAACAAGAACTTACCCCTTACAGAGTCAGATGTTAAATCCTTAGAAAATATATTGTTTGACGGTGATGAACGTGGTGATTTAGAAAAATTCAAAAACGTGTATGGAGATGAACCTTTAGGTGTTTTTATCAGAAGTATTGTAGGCTTGGACATGCATACAGCCCAGGAACATTTTGCAGAGTTTTTAAATCCAGCGAGCTTGACAGCAGATCAGATAAGTTTTATACAAACCATAATTCAATTCTTAAATGTAAATGGGGTAATCGATAAGAATTTACTTGACAAGCATCCTTTTGATAATGCACATGAAAATGGATTGTATGGTTTGTTTGGGGCAGAGGAGACCAGAAAGATTATCGCCTTGATAGATAGGGTGAATGAGAATGCGGAGGTGGGGTGATGGAATTATAAAACCAGATCACATTTTAGATTCTAGATTTTCACAGGCTCAACTGCCTTTTTCTGCTTCAAATCTCCCAATCTATAATAGCACTTGTAAGAATTATTTCTTTTTATTGGTTTAGGTCTGTTTGGAAGACTTATTATTTCTTTTGAAAACAAAAAGATCTGCTTTTCTTCTAAAAGATCTGCCTGAGAAACTACAGTATTTTTGCGCATTTCCTTTATGTATCCCCTAACACGGTCTAATTTTTCTTTTGGAGTATTTTCATTTTTTTGGAATGCAATATATCCATCTTGCAAATTCATATATAATCGTTCTTCTATTCGGAATACTCTTTTCATTTCGCCACCAGTAGTTCTGAAAGTTATAAAATTGACTTTTTCGTCTACTATATAAGCAGCCTTATTTGGACATTCAAATGCGTAATATTTACACACTGCTTTATAAGACCAATCCTGTGCTGGTCGCGAAAACACAAGGGTATCATCTGTAATTTCTTGTTCCATTTTTTAAAACATTTTTTTTTAATTATAAGAATAAACTGTTTTTTTTGCTCTAGTAACAGCTGTATATAGCCACCTCATATCATTATAGGCCATCCACGGGTGTATAAGAACATTATTCCATTCGCCACCTTGCGCCTTATGGCATGTAATCGCAAAAGAATGCCTTAGTCTTAGGGCAGAAAGATACTTATCATCTGATGGATTTTGAGATTCTCGAAAGATTTTATTTTTTTTCATAGATTCATGATACAGGGCTTTTTCAAGATCAGGATCTATCTTTCCTGAATCGGAACTTAATGAATTTAATAGAACCTTTACCGATTTCGTTGATTTATATCCAACACTATTTGTAGTCATCAGATCTACATCAACAAAGTCTAGACCAGCATACTTTTCTGGGACCGCTGTATAATGGCGCACCTTTGACCCCCCTAATGGCGCAAGCTGACCCCCCTAATCTGAGGAGTAGATTTCAAAGTTAATAAATAGATTTAA
>Ga0209828_1003889_pt1 | contig 11083 bp, 7 predicted proteins | sample MaitaG_FD_187429 | JGI IMG/M metagenome (GOLD analysis project Ga0209828, IMG submission 187429) | Marine algal microbial communities from Maine, USA - Maine_Asex2 metaG (SPAdes) (version 2) | ecosystem: Host-associated > Algae > Red algae > Unclassified | place: Maine, USA | collected 2015-01-05
GGTTTAGGACACGATCCAATAACCAATGACCAAGGGCTAACAGCAGTTCTTAGTAATATTTCGTTTTTTGGAACAGCAACCAATAGCGAGGTTAGAGGCTTAACTATAAACGCAATTGTTCAAGGCGGAGGTACTACAAATAATATAGATAATATTCATATCATTCATAATAGAATCAATAGTGCTGTAAGTGCTGGCTCATCAAATGGTTTAACAGATTCTTGGGTTGTAGAAGGTAATTATTTTACAACAACAGGAACAGCTATATCTACTAATGCAGATGGCTGGCTAATTAAAAACAATTTTATGTTGGGAGGTGTTTCTGGTTTAAACGTCACTAATTTGGTCACTAACAATGTTTTTTTTAGCACAAGTAATTCTGCAACTGATGTTTTTTTTACAAATTGTACGAGCACTATAATTTCTAATAATATTTTTGTAACCAATGGGAATATGACTGAGTTTGGGATTTCTTCAAATTCTACAAACTTAGATTTTAGAAATAACCTGACTTATAGCTATGTAGGCAACACTATTGTTACACTTCCAGGAACTAATAATTTAGACAATGTAAACCCAATGTTTACAACGGCTCCAACCACTACTGAAGATGAATTTTATGATAACGATTATAACTTAGCAGCAGGTTCTCTAGGTCTTAATTACGGTACAGATGGTACAGATATCGGTATTTTTGGAAATAATTTTTTGTTTGACACTCAAGGAAGACCAGATTTAATGCCGTTTCCTACAAGCATTACTATTAATAATAATGTGGTAGCTCCTGGGCAAAACTTGAACGTAAATTTTACAGCTGAACAAAAGCAATAACTATTTTAAGATGAAAAATCTACTAACATTTTTAATATGTATTTGCTTTTCCGTTTCAGGATATAGTCAAATTACAGAAGCCGAATATTATATAGATACAGATATGCTAGGTGTTGGAAACCAAAATGCATTAACAGTAACTACAGGCAATACTATTGACGAAAATTTCACTATACCTACAACAGGCTTAGCGGAAGGTTTACACACCTTACATATTCGCGCAAAAGGTACCAATACTATATGGAGCCTTTACAAACGCGCTTATTTTTATGTAAAAGCACCAAATACAAATGGGACAACACAAAATATTGTGGCAGCAGAATATTATATAGATACTGATGGTTTGGGTGTTGGTAATCAAACCGCATTAACTATTACTTCTGGTATGGCAATAGACGAAAGTTTTACAATTCCAACAACGGATTTAGCAGATGGATTACACGTTTTACACATTCGTGTAAAAGATGCTGACGATACTTGGAGCTTGTACAAACGTGCTTATTTTTATACACAATCACCAAATTCTATTACAACCGCAACACCTATAATTGCTGCTGAGTATTTTTTTGATACAGATCCTGGTGTTGGCACAGCTACTTCGGTTGCTGTAACACAAGGTTTCAATATAGATGAAGATTTGGTGATTCAGGTTCCTAATGCTATGGTAGACGGAGACCATTATTTATATCTAAGAGTACAAGATCAAGATGGAACATGGTCTCTGTACAAACGCGCTTTGTTTACTGTTGATGTTTTATCTGTGGAAGAATTTAATTCTAATAGTTTCAAAATATATCCAAATCCAACCGATGGCATTATTACTATTGAAACAAATCTTCAAATTCAAAAAATTGAGGTATTTTCTATTTTGGGTCGAAAAATTAGAGCTTTTAAAAACACAACTACACTAGATTTAGCTAATGAAGCTGCTGGCATCTATCTACTAAAAATGACTATTGATGGACAAGTTATAAACAAGAAAATTGTGCTTCACTAATCTCAATCTTTAATCAAATTAATATGTGTCATTTAAAATCAATATCTCATTTACTATTATTCTGTTTTTTATTTCAAACCTGTATAGCGCAAAAAACAGCAATGGTTTTACCTCAAATAGAAAACTATACCAAAGGCGAATTAGAACTTAAAACAACTGCTTTTGGTGATAAAAATCCAATTACCATAGGCAAAATTACGGAAGATGGCACAATTCAATTGAATTGGCCAGAAATAGATATAAATAAAAATAATAAGAACGACTATTGGGCAAATTCTATTAAAAACTTTACAGGAGGTAATTTTTGTAAAGATCCTAACGCTGTTATTGATAATGAAGCCGCAACATTAGTAGCAAATAAATATATCTATGTCTATAAATACAATAAACCTGTAGGTTGTATTATTCCCTCTACTCAAAAAGGACAAGAGCATAGGAAGGATCAATTAGGGACAACCATTGATTGGGTTTATAGTTATACAGACACTAACGCAAAAGCAAATTGTAGCGAAAAGAAAGAATGGAAAGACCTTTATAGTTTTAACGAAACTACAGCTTATGATCTTAAGTTTAAAAAAGGCTGGAATCTAGTAGCCTATACATTAAATGAGATGGAAGAGTATGAGGAGAATGGGCAAACAAGAAGTCTCCCAAAAACGAAAATAATTCAATCTTTAAACAAAGTACCCAAAAACTTGCACTGGCATCTAAAGTATTGGGCAAATGATGCGTTATTAGAAATAGAACAGCAGCTCCTTAAATTAAAGCCATTACCAAAACAACATTATGAAAACTGGCTGCCAAAAAAACTAGGCAATTTAAAAAGAACAGGTTATGAAATTGGTAAAATACTAGAACGTATGCCAACACTAAATAATGTAAATCTTCAGTTTGAAAAAAACGACAAGAAAATAGACCTAACAATTGTGGATTGTGCAAATAATAAAAAAGCGATAAGCAATTTTACTTTAATGCAAGATATGACCAGTAGAGACTGGAAAGATAAAACCAAAACAGGTTACAGTGAAGCTACAAAATTAGATGATACACGAGTGATGATAGACTATAATGAAGAAGATGTAAAAACAATTTTAACTTATAATACCAACGGAAGGTTTATGATTAAAGCAGAAGCAATACATATAAAACCTAAAGAATTATGGGAATATTTAAAATCGCTAAATTTTGAATTGTTAATTACGAATTAAGAAGTTTGAAAAACAGTTTAACCATACAATGTACAAGTTTTGAGAAGACGCTCTTTTCAATATAAACCACTAAGTTAGGTTCTGTAATGGAAGCTTTATAAATATTTAATTCAAAGTTGGTATACTTAGCTTTATTTTAGTTCCAGATGGGATTTCAGAAATATATAAATCTTCAATTTCCAATTCATAATCGTTAGCGAAGTTTTTAGAAAAGTTAGCCAAACGCGCTTTCGTAAGCTCAATACCTACAGACTTACGCTTTAGCATTTTATTGTCGTTTAATTTCTTAGAGGCGATACGACCAATACCATTATCTATAATTTCTACTGTAATAAATTCTGGTGAGGTCTTAAACACATTTAAGTCTATTTTTTTATTTTCTGACTTAGAGGATAAGCCATGCCATAGTGCATTTTCCAAAAATGGCTGTAGAATTAAATTAGGCACTTTAGTCATTTCAGTATTAATGGATTCATCTATATTAATATTAAAATCTATGGCATTAGAAAAGCGAATATTTTCAATATTCATATAAAGTTGCATCGTTTCTAATTCGTCTTGTAAAGTGGTTTCCTTTTCTTTTGAAGCAACTAAAATCTTACGAATTAATTTTGAAAACTTATTGAGATAATAGACTGCATTTTCTTTTTCGTTATTAATAATATATAGCTTTATGGAATTTAATGAATTAAAGATAAAATGCGGATTCATTTGGCTTCGCAACATATCTTGTTCTAAAGTTAAAATATGCTTTTCTTGTTTTAAAGTTCTGTTTCTATTCATTATAAACAGTGCAATACCCATAATTAGGAGCGCAACCATAGAATACCAAAAAAAGCGTTTGTTGCGCTCTAATCGTAAGGTCACGGCTTCATTGGCAGTTGCTAATACTTTTATCTGGTTGTTCTTATTTTCATTTTCGTATGCAATTACAATATCACTAACATACTGTAGGTTTTTGTTAGTAAGTATGGTCTTTTCAATTTCAACCGCTTTTTGGTAATAATCTAAAGCAACTTTAAAGTTTTTATTTTTTTGATTACTTTCTGAAAGTAATTTGCTCGATGCTGCCACAGAAGATTTTAAATTATAAGTCGTAGCAATTTCAAGCCCTTTTTTTAAATTCTTTTCTGCCAATGGTAACTGATTGAGTTCAATTTCTAATTTCCCAAGATTAATATAAGACGAGGCTATATAAAATTGGTCTTTTAACTTTAGGGCTTTCTCTAAGGCGTCTCTAATTATAGGTTCGGCATCTTTGTAATTTTCTTTTTTAAGGTAAATTCCGCCAATACTATTATAGCATATCATTCGCCCTATTTCAGAATCTATAGCTTCGTTATAACTTAAGGATTTGTTATAATTATTTAATGCAACATCTAAATGACCTAAAGCCTCTTGGGCATAACCAATGTTATGATAATTTATGGCCAAACCTAGTTTATTATCTGCTTTTTCTTCAATTTGAAGCGATTTTTCAAACTGCATAATAGCTAAGTCGTATTGCTCTAAAGCCAAATAAATATTTCCAATACTGTTTTGGGAAACCGCAATATTATAACTAATAGCTTCAGAAGGTTTTATTACAGCATAAGCTATTTTTAAGGCTTTAGTGTGGTAATCTAATGCTGGTTTAATAATATCCATACGTCGGTAAGCAACACCAATCATATTCAGACTTATAATTCTAAATTCATCACTATCTGCAGCATCTGCAAAAGTTTTTGCCTCTTCATGATACCTTATTGATGTGTTATAATATGAAATATTTCTATTGATCACTCCAAGTGCGTTTAGCACATAACTAGAACCTTCATTATAACTATTTAGCTTAAATGTTTCTAACGAACGTTTCATTTTTATACTGTCTTTTTCAAAAGGCGCTAACAAAGAATCAATCCTAGCATAATCTGAAGGTTTTTTGGTGTTCAGCGCTTTTAATGTAGTTTCAAAATCTAAATTTTGAGCATTACAATTTGTAGTACCTAAAAAAGCCAGAATTATAAAACCTAAAATTCTATATGTATTGCTATAGTTCACTTAAATTGTTTGGATTATAGTTTTTCAAGAAAATCAGATTTACGTTGTCTTGCTACCGGAATTTTATGGTTGCTGTCCATAACAACATAACCTTCATTTTTTATAAATGCTTTTATCTTATTGAGGTTAATAATATAAGAGTTATGGATTCTAAAAAAATAATGTTCTGGTAAAATGGCATCTACTTCTTTTAATTTCTTGGTGATAACAATTTTCTTTTCATCTTGCAAAAAAAGCGTACTGTAATTACCATCAGATTCTACATAAATAATATCATCTACATCTAGAAACAAAAGCTTTCCGTCTGTATTTATGGTAATTCGTTTTTTATCGAATTTAGAATTAAAATTAGAAAGCATACGCTCTAATTTGGCAGAATTTAAGTTCCGGTCACTATGCTTTTTAATTTTAGTAATTGTTTCTCTTAAATCGTCTGAGTCTATTGGTTTTAGCAGATAATCAATAGCTTCGTGCTTTAGCGCTTTAATGGCGTATTCATCGTAAGCTGTGGTAATAACTACGGCAAAATTAATTTTTTCTAACTGTTCTAAAAATTGAAATCCACCTATAGTTGGCATCTGTACATCTAAAAACAAACAATCTGGTGTATTAGAGGCCAAATACGTTAAAGCTTCTTCAGGACTTGTGAATGATTGCATTACCTCAACCTCGTCCTTAAAGTTATTAAGTTCCCAAATTAGACTCTGTATCGCCTTGGGCTCATCATCTACAATAACTGCTTTTAACATACTTCATATTATCTACCATAAATATATACATAATTGTATTTTAAAACCGCTATTATGTGTATGCTGTAGGATTTTATGTGTAAAATGCTAAAAAATGATAAATTTATAACGCGGTTCCAATTATACATTTTTTGTTACCAATTATACATTACTACTCTGAATTAAGAATAAGATTAAAGATATTTGAGTATATCAATTTAACCATTTTAAGAGTGAATTAGGGGTTTACCTTTTTGGTTAAATATTAATCAAATAAGATTTAGATCTTAAAGTTATCTAATTTTTATTTGAGTGTTAATTACTATAAAGCAATTAAGGGTTGCTTTTCATTACTTAGTTAGTTATTAGGGAAAAAGAGCGTGGTTACTACGCTCTTTTTTAGTATCATATTTTCGTAAAAATCCTTCGCGTTAATCATCAATAAATACAGCTACTAACCTTTATTTTTATACGATAAAACTTACAAAAATTTAATCCTCACTTATAATTTAACTAACTCATTTTCAGTATATTAAACCATTTTTTAGCATTCGTTAGGTTTTATAGTACTTACAAGGCTTTGTTAAAAACTTGTTGACAACGTTTATAAAATACCCTTTCATTTTCAACGACAATTGTCAATCTTTGTTGAAGGCATAACAGAATAGCTTTTTTAGTTTGTTTACTAGGAAAGTATTTTAAGAAATACGCCCTTTTTATTCCGTTTAAGGAAAAAATTATAACTCATTTTACAGATTTATAAATTTGATTCTGAATGATTAAAATCATTCTAACGGCTATCTAGACTTTAAAATAAAAGCACTTATGGAGGTTACTCAAATGGAAATTAAACAGATTATAAAAAGAGATTACGAAACAAGCCCATTTGTTTTAAATAAAATTTCTAATGCTATAGAAAAAGCAATGCTATCTGTTGGTAATGGGACTAAAGAAGATGCAAACGTAATTTCTGTGAATGTTTTACAAACACTTCTTGATCGTAAAACAAAAGATCACAACTATTTACCTACGGTAGAAGAAGTGCAAGATCTTGTAGAAGAGAAATTGATGGTAAGCTCGTTTCCTGCTGTAGCAAAGGCTTATATTTTATATAGAGACGAGCAGGCAAGACTAAGAAAAACAAATATTTTTGAAAAACGTATTAACTTAAAACCTTACGAATATCCTGCACTTAATGATTATGTAGATGCAATAAGACACTCGTATTGGATTCATTCTGAATTCAATTTTACCAGTGATATTCAAGATTTTAAAACACGATTAACAATAGTAGAGCAAAATGCGATTAAAAATACAATGCTCGCCATTTCTCAAATTGAAGTTGCTGTAAAATCATTTTGGGGTGATATCTACGATAAAATGCCAAAACCAGAAATAGGCGCAGTTGGTGCAACATTCGCAGAAAGTGAAGTGCGTCATCACGATGCGTATTCACACTTATTAGAAATTCTAGGTCTTAATAATGAATTTAAGCATTTAAAGAAAAAGCCCGTAATTATGAGGCGTGTTCATTATTTAGAAACCGCTTTAAAAAGTTCTAAAAGTGAAGATAATAAAGAATACGCAGAGGCTATTTTATTGTTCTCGCTTTTTATAGAGCACGTGTCTTTATTCTCTCAATTTTTAATAATTATGGCTTTTAATAAGCATAAGAATATGCTTAAAGGAATTTCTAATGTGGTTGAAGCTACATCTAAAGAAGAGCAGATTCATGGTGATTTCGGAATTGATATTATTAGAATCATAAAAGACGAAAACCCAACGTGGTTTGGCGAAGAGCACAGCATCTTGGTGCGCGAATTATGTGAAGAAGCGTTTAAATCTGAAAGTAAACTTGTGGATTGGATTTTTGAAGCAGGCGAATTAGAATTCTTACCAAAAGACGTAATTAATGAATTTATTAAAAACAGATTCAACAACTCATTAGAAAGCATTGGCATCGAAAAAGTATTTGATGTTGACGAAGCATTATTAGTACAAACCGAATGGTTTGACGATGAAATAATAGGCACAAAACATGGAGATTTCTTCGTGAAACGCTCTATCAATTACAGCAAAAGAACTAAAAGTATAACTAGCGACGACCTTTTTTAAACTATGAACGACCACATTAATCCAGACCTTAAACAAAACGTGAATTTAGAAACGTCAAAAACTACTAATCACGACGAATTAATTAAAGCCAGAAAAGAGGCGATTAAAGAAGCTAATGCAGAACCAGAAATTAAATGGTTAACAGATCATAGTCGTCAGTTTTTAGCATCTGGCTATCTTACCGATAATACAACGCCAGAAGAGCGTATCAGAGAAATAGCTCAGAATGCCGAAAAAATATTAGGTATTGATGGTTTTGCAGATAAATTCTATGGCTACATGGCAGAAGGTTTTTATTCATTAGCATCACCAGTGTGGTCTAATTTTGGTAAAAGACGTGGCTTACCAATTAGCTGTTTTGGTTCACATATTTCTGATGATATGGGAGATATTCTCTACACACAATCAGAAGTTGGTATGATGTCTAAGTTAGGAGGAGGAACTTCTGGTTATTTCGGAAAGCTTCGTCATAGAGGTGCACCAGTAAAAAATAATGGAGAATCTTCAGGAGCTGTGCACATTATGCAACTGTTTGAAAAAATGGTTGATGTTGTAAGTCAAGGTTCTGTGAGAAGAGGGCGTTTCTCTCCGTATTTACCAATAGAACATAATGATATACATGAGTTTTTAGAAATAGGAACAGAAGGTAACCCAATCCAAGAGTTAACGCACGGAGTTACTGTTGGTAATGAGTGGATGCAATCTATGATTGATGGAGATGCTGATAAAAGAGCCATTTGGGCAAAAGTATTACAACGAAGAGGTGAAATAGGCTATCCTTATATTTTCTTTAAGGATAATGCTAACAACAATGCACCAGAGGTTTATCAAGAAAAGAAGCATGAAATCTATGCAAGTAACTTGTGTTCGGAAATTATGTTACCTACAAATGATAGATGGTCTTTTGTATGTGTATTATCTTCAATAAACTTATTGCATTACGATAAGTGGAAAAATACAGATGCTGTAGAGACCATGATCTATTTCTTAGATGCTGTATTAGAAGAATTTGTAACAAAGCTCGAAGTGTACAGAGATTCACCAGATCGTGATGATAGACAGACCTTCATGTTTATGGAGAAAGCTTATAACTTCGCTAAAGAAAATAGAGCTTTAGGTATGGGAGCTTTAGGATGGCACTCATTATTACAATCTAAGATGTTACCTTTTGATAGTGCAGAAGCCTTTAATCTTAATAGTGAGATTTTTAAAACCATTAGAGAAAAATCACTTAAAGCATCTGAAGAATTAGCTACATTATTTGGTGAACCAGAAGTTTTAGAAGGCTACGGAAGACGTAATACAACAATGAATGCTGTGGCACCAACAACATCATCTGCATTTATCTTAGGACAAGTATCTCAAGGTATTGAACCAATCTGGTCTAACAGTTATGTTAAGGATATCGCAAAAATTAAAACAACGATTAAAAACCCATTCTTAAAATCACTTTTAAAGGAAAAAGGAATGGATACGGTTGAGGTTTGGAAAAGCATCAGAGATTACGATGGTTCTGTACAACATTTAGAAGGCTTAACAGAACTTGAAAAAGACGTCTTTAAAACCTATTCTGAAATTGACCAAATGACAATTATCTATCAAGCAGCCAACAGACAGAATCACATTGACCAAGGGCAATCATTAAATATTATGGTACATCCAGATATGCCAGTAAAGGATATTAACAAAATCTATGTGACGGCTTGGCAATTAGGCGTGAAGTCATTATACTACCAACACAGTATGAATGCAGCACAGAAATTCAAACAAAAGAAAGAATGTGCTAGTTGTGAAGGCTAACCAAATTCCTGCGAAGGCAGAAATCTCATTCTAAAGATTAAAAAAAGCATCTCAGTCCCGATAGCTATCGGGAGAGATGCTTTTTAGCCTTTTGTCATTCAGAGCGAAGCGAAGAATCTAGACTTTTATATTTTAAGATGCTGAACTAAATCCAGCATGACAGAACGATAGAGGTTAGTAATTTAATCCTTAATCAAAGTATCAGTCCCCAAATACTTATCATCCTTATTATAATACCAAGCTCTCACTTTAGGCATTTTAATGCCATTTACAACAGCTTCTTCAGAAAGTAATATATATTCACCAGTATCCGATTTTTCTTTACCATTATCATCTGTTTTAAAGAACTGATAGATTTCCATAGCATAGGTTTTAGGATTGAAATAGAAATACCAGACATCGCTACCAACAGCTTCATCGTAGGTGACTTTTAAAACTAAATAATCCTTTCCTTTAAAGGTTTTATTTTCAACCGTATCACTGAGATTTGTTCCAGGATCTTTTAGTTTCATTGGTAAACCATATAAATAGCTATAGTAGTTTTTATAAAGTGATGCTCTATCACAAGTCATCTTTTTTTCTTTGGCTTCAACGCTGTCTAAAACTTGGCCGTTATAAGCCATTTCACATTTACCTTTGTTTAAAGTATAAGTTGTGGTAACCGTATCCTTGGTTGCTTTTATGCTAAAATTTTCAGCAGGTAAATCAATAGTTATAATGCTTGTGCGCTTTGGCGAATTTGGTGTGGTCATCACTACTGTAAATGTATCTTCGAAAATCTGCCAATTACCATTTGGATCGTGGTATTTTATACTCTTTACCAAAAGCTGCTCTGGAGTTATGTTTTGGCCATAACCAATTACAGAAATAAAGACTACTATTACAAAGAATAACGATTTCATAAGATTTTAATTTTTCTACAAATTACAAATTTGAGTACAAAAAAAGCACCCAATGCCGAACTTTACGGGAGGGTGCTTTTGTTAAGTTTAAAAAAACTTGTTTCTTATTTTGCTTCCATTAGAGCAAAGAATTTATCAATGTTTGGCATTAATATAATACGGGTTCTTCTATTTTTAGCATGATTATCTCTAGAATCGTTTTCAACTAAAGGTTGGTAGCTACTGCGACCAGAAGCAATTAATTGCTCAGGCGCAACATTAAATTGTTTTTGTAATTTTCTTACTACAGACGTGGCACGTAATACACTTAAATCCCAGTTGTCTGAAACTTTAGTTGTATTTATACTTCTAGAATCGGTATGACCTTCTACCATAACGTCTAAGCTAGGTTCTGAATTAATAACGTCTGCCAATTTCTTTAAGATTTTATCAGCTTTGTTCCCAACGCTATAACTCGCTGTG
>Ga0209828_1003895_pt1 | contig 11070 bp, 9 predicted proteins | sample MaitaG_FD_187429 | JGI IMG/M metagenome (GOLD analysis project Ga0209828, IMG submission 187429) | Marine algal microbial communities from Maine, USA - Maine_Asex2 metaG (SPAdes) (version 2) | ecosystem: Host-associated > Algae > Red algae > Unclassified | place: Maine, USA | collected 2015-01-05
ACGGCGGCCGTGAGCATCCGGCGCTGCTGCTGACCGCGTGGAGCCACCGGCGGCGGGGGACCTGCTGGTTGAGAGGGGCGCGGCGAGACGCTCGCAACAGGCGGGCGCTGCACAACGGGCGACGAATCGCGTGATTCGACCCGAGACCGTTGCACGCCCACGTCGGCGACCGTCGGTTCAATGACCGTGCTACTGCCGACGATGGCGGCGCCGAGCCAGGCTGCACTATCGGTCGGCGTCGTGCCCGCATGATGAACGAATGATTGGGCCAGCACTTCGTCTTTCGCATGACCAATCCCAACAAGCCACCTGCCAGCCAGGCGCGAAGGTCCAACGGACGGACTGCGCACCGTCGCCGACCTGGGCTACACGTTTGACGCCATGGTGTATCACCCCCAGCTCCAGCAGTTGGCGGCCGCAGCCTGGGCGTGCCCGGAGACCCCCATCGTGATCGACCACCTCGGCGGTTTCCTCGGGACGGGGCCGTATGAAGACCGCCGTGATGAGATTCTCGCGTTCTGGTACGACGCGATGGCGGAGCTTGCCGCGTTGTCGAACACGTTCCTGAAGACCGGCGGTATCGGCATGCCGATGATGGGCTACCGATGGGACAAGCGAGCCACACCGGCCACGTCGGAAGAGTTAGCTGAGGTGTGGGCCGAACCCATCCATCGCGTCATCGAGCTCTTCGGTCCAGAGCGCTGCATGTTCGAATCGAACTTTCCCGTCGACAAACGCGGCGCGGGCTATGTCGTGCTGTGGAACGCGTACAAACGGATCACCGCCGGCTACTCGCCCGCCGAGAAACGATTCCTGTTCCACGACACCGCAGCTACGGCCTACCGCGTGCCGACGCTGCGATAGCGATGTTGGGCCGCTGCTCAACTCGCGGCAACGAGAGGTGGCGGCTGAAAATGGACACCGAGGACTGATGCGATCTCTTCGCCGTAACCGAGCAATTTGTGGTCGGACCACTTTGGTGCGATGAGCTGCATGCCGACCGGCAAACCCGCATCGGTCTGACCAAGTGGGATCGCGAGCGATGGCAAGAGTGGCAACGTCGCGATACCGGCCCAGAACAAGATGTTCCGGTATGGCACCTCGCTGCCGTTCACCGAGAGTGTGCGCTGTCCATAGTTGCGTTCGATGTCGTGGGGAAACGGCGGGACAGGTTGGATCGGCGCGAGCACGACGTCGACTTCTTTGAATACCTCCGCCCAGGCAACCTGAGCTCGCGTGCGCGCTTCGTCGTGACCGATCCAGTCGCGATGCGACATGGTGACCTGACGGGCGAAGTCGACCTCGTGGTTGCCCGACACCGCTGTGCTTCCGCTCGCCTTGAGCGTCATGCGATCAAAGAATTCATCGGGGAAGCCGGCCGACAGCGCCGCATTCAGGAGGTGCATGTACGTGTCGTGCAACAGCGCCGACGAAACGCTCGGCCGAATCTCGGCGTCGACCTGCGCACCGGCATCGGCCAATGCCACCGCCGCCGCCTCGATCGGCCGTTTGACGGCATCGTCGACCGGAGAGACTGCGTCGTCGGACCAGACCCCAATACGCAAGCGCTCAACGTCGGGCTGACGTTCGTTCCGAGGAAGCGACGCACCCGGCGCACCGGCGAACGCCGTCGATGAGTTCGTGAGGACCTCAAGCAACAGCCGGAGGTCTCCGCACGAGCGACCAAGCGGGCCAAAGACGCCGAGGTCGGTCAGGCGCCGTGTTCCCGGCGGTCCGGGGATGTGGCCGCGGCCCGAGATCAATCCGTGGGTCGTCTTGAGGCCGAAGATGCCGTTGTTACTCGCGGGCTGACGGATCGAGTTCCCGATATCGCTGCCGACTTCGGCGGTTGTGAATCCGCACGCAACCGCTGCCGCAGCCCCGCCTGAGGAACCGCCAACCGTTCGTTCGAGATCCCACGGGTTTCGGGTCAGGCCATAGACCTCGTTGTAGGTCTGATGATCGCCCGAGTAAAGCGGCACGTTGGTTTTCGCCCACACGACCGCGCCAGCTCGACGCAACAGGCGCACGACGTCGGCGTCGCGTTCGGGTCGATGATCGGCCAGTTCTGGTGCACCACCGGTGGTGACAAGGTCGAGGGTCTCGTAGGCGTCCTTGACGGTCATAGGTAAACCGGCGAGTGGGCCGCGCTTCTCACCCGCTGCACGCCGATCGTCGGCCGCGCTCGCTTCGGCTCGGGCCCGATCGATGTCCTGAGCGACGACCGCATTGACCGCCGGGTTCATCCGTTCGATGTTCGCAAGCATCTGCTCGAATAACTCGACGCTTGACACCAAGCCCTCCTCCAGTGCCTCGAGAAGTTGGAGCGTGGTGGCACTAGCGAGATCGACAGACATCTGCTGATCGTAGCGACCCTGTCCGTTGGGCTCAGCACCGACGCCGACGAACTTGCTCAAGCCATCAGCCGTTATGCCCGGTCGAATGTACTCGGGGGTGTCTCGTGGGGTCTCGTCATGCTCGTGGCCATGCCGACCGCCACCGCCGCACATCTGAATCTCGGCGGACTCGTGAGCCCCGCGGGAATTCTTGGGTAGCTTCGCACCATGACCTCTGCCAACGCCGACATCCAGAAGATCAACACGAGCGAACGAGCCAGTGCGATCGTGATCTACCAGGGCGTCGTCACGCTCTCGGGTCAGGTGTGCGCCGATCCGTCCGAAGCCATCGCGGGCCAGACCACCTCGACGTTGGCCAAGATCGATGAGCTCCTGGCGGCCGCGGGGACCAACAAATCCCGGCTGCTCTCGGCCACCATCTATCTGCGGGACATCCAGTCAGACTTCGCACCGATGAACGCGGTGTGGAACAGTTGGGTCACGCCGGGCTCGCCGCCGGCCCGAGCGTGTGTTCAAGCCCACATGGCCCGCGAAGCACTGCTCGTCGAGATCTGCGTCACCGCCGCCGCGTGACACTCGCCCCGACGGACCCCGGGCACAACTGACCGGTCCATGGCATCGTTCGGCTGTTCTACGCCTCGGCGGCCAGCTGATTTCGCAACTCTCGTTTGAGGACCTTCCCATAGTTGTTGGTCGGCAGCGAGTCGACGAAGCGGTATTCCTTGGGGCGCTTGTAGCGAGCGATGTGATCCAGGCAGGTCTGTTCAAGGTCGGCCGCCGTCGCCGGACGTTCTCGATCCGCAACAACAAAGGCCACGACCGACTCGCCCCACTCCGGGTCGGGCCGACCGACCACCGAGATCGCTTCGACCCCGTCGTGTTGGAGCAGCGTCTCCTCGATCTCGCGTGGATAGATATTCATTCCCCCACTGATGATCAGGTCCTTCGACCGGTCCCGCAACGTCAGATACCCATCTGCTCCCATGCTGGCGACATCGCCCGTGTGGAGCCAGCCGTTTCGAAGCGCATCTGCGGTGGCCTCAGGCTGGTTCCAGTAGCCGGCCATGACCACATCACCCCGCACGACGACTTCACCGATCTCGCCCACCGGTAGCTCGTTATCTTGCTCGTCGACAACTCGAACTTCCACGCCAGTAAACGGACGGCCGACGCTTTGCATTCGATCTTGCCAATGCGCATGATCGCGGTCGGTGTGGTCGGCTTTCGTCAAGACCGTGATCGTCATCGGCGCCTCACCTTGACCATAGATCTGAGCCAGTCGAGGGCCGAAGACGTCGAGCGCCTTGGTCAGGTCGGCGAGGTACATGGGCGCACCGCCATAGATGATCGTGCTCAAGTTGGTCAGATCAGCCGTCGCAAACACCGGATCGCTCACCAGCCGTTTCACCATGGTGGGAGCAGCGAAGAACGACATGCCTGGCCATCGCTCGATTAGCGTCGCGATTTCTTCGCTGTCTGCTCCCCCGCTCTCCGGGATGACGGTAACTGCGCCCCGGGCAATGTGGGCCAGCCCATACATGCCCGAGCCATGCGAGATCGGCGCCGCGTGCAGGATCGAGTCCGACGACGAGACCTCGCCGATGTCGGAGTAATAGCTGAACGCCATCACCAGCAAGTTGCGGTGTGTCAGCGTCGCGCCCTTCGGTCGTCCGGTCGTGCCGCTGGTAAAGAACAGCCAGGCTGCGTCTTCGGGCAACCGTTCAACGATCGGAATCGGCTCGGCCGAGACGAGCCTGTCCCACTGGTCTCCAGGCGTGGCCATTGCGGCTTGAAGTCCGTCGATGGTTTGAACCAGCGCCTGGCAATCGGCTGCATGATCATCGTCCGATATGACGACGCGCGTTTGGCTCGCTTCGAGAATGTAGGCGACTTCCTTGCGATGCAGCCGAGCGTTAACGGGCACTGCGACAAGACCGGCATGCCAGATGGCGAACAGCGCCTCCAGATACGCCGGGCTGTTCGCCATCAAGATTGCGACCCGGTCGCCGGGCGCCAGCCCAAAGGAGTCCCGAAGTCCCCCAGCGCCACCGGCAGCTCGGCCGGCAAACGTCGCCCAGGTCGCGTGCACTCGGTCGCCATGGGCGAGCGCAGGCTGGTCGGGCCAGCGGCGTCCGTTTCGCTCGACCCAGGCGGCCAGGTTCATCGTGCGGTGATGCCTCCATCAATGACAAGTTCTGATCCAGTGACCCACGTCGATTCGTCGGACGAAAGGTACAGCACACCCCAGGCCACATCCATTGGAACCCCCGGACGGCCAAGCGGATGGGCGGCACCGAGCGCATCAAAGAATCCGTCGCGATCACCGGTGTTATCGGCCAGCAGCTGGACCATGGGCGTCCAGGTGTAGCTCGGGTGCACCGAGTTGATCCGGATGTTGTAGCGCGCTTCCGCGACGTGGAGCGCAGCCGACTTCGTGAACAGCCGAACCGCACCCTTCGAGGCGTTGTAGGCCGCCAGATTGTCGATACCGACAAGCCCAGCGATTGACGAAATGTTGACGATCGAACCGCCGATCGGGTCCTGCTCCTTCATCACTTTGATGGCGGTGCGCGTTCCCAGGAAGACCGCTTCGCTATTCACGGCGTTGACGTGGCGCCAGGCTTCAAGCGTGGTGTCTTCAACATTGGCGTCGTGCACAACACCCGCGTTGTTGACGACGACGTCGAGCCGGCCGTGACGGGCGACGACGTCGGACGTGATTGCATCCCACTGCGCTTCGTCGGTCACATCCTGATGGATGTACTCAGCAGAACCCCCGTCCGCCTGAATCGAGGCGGCCAGTGCCGCACCATCTTCGTCGAGAAGGTCCGTGAGCACAACGGTCGCACCTTCCTTCGCCATCAGGCGACCCGTCGCCTCGCCAAGCCCCCTCGCTCCCCCTGTGAGCAGCACGACCTTGCCTTCAACCCGTCCCATGACCATCCCTCTTTTTCGTCGTTGTAAGGCCAAAACTAGTTGCCGGTGATTGCCACGGGCAGTGACAGATGCGCCATCGTGACAGTGCATTCGCGTCAGTTCGGGCACCCAAACGGCGGGTTAAGCTTCGACGGTGGTGAGAGTCTTGATCGTCGACGATGATTCTGCGACCGTCGCGTTCATGCAGCTCGCTTTTGAGTCAACCGGTGACGTCGTCGATACTGCTTCGGGTGTGAACGAAGCCATGCTCCACGCAATTGACCACGCTCCCGATGTCGTGCTCTCAGATCTCATCTTCAAGGGCAACGGCGACGGCGACGGCGACGACGCCAGCGACGGCTTCCTCTTGCTCCGGCTGTTACGAAGTCGGCCGGAGACAGCCCATGTTGGCGTGCTCGCGGTCAGCGGCGCCGACTTTCCAGAAGTCTTGCGAGCGACCGAAGATCACGGTTTCGACGGTTTCGTTGCGAAGCCCGTCGATGTCGCCTCACTGATAGCGCGCGTGCATCGGCTTGGAGAACTAGCTGCCGCCCGCCACTGCACCACAGGCGAGATCGATGCGCCGTAAGACCGCGTCGACGGGTTTCGTCAACACCTGGTCGGGCTCAACCCACCCTGTTGGCACCTCTGTTGGCACCTCTGTTGGCCACCCTGTTGGCACCTCTGTCGGGGCCGAATCGGGGCGAGACGACCGTCGTGCCGGCCGCTGCGGTTGCCGGTAGCTCGATCCAGAAACTGCTCCCGCGCTCAAGTTCGCTCGTCACGCCAATCGAGCCATCCATCTCTTGCATCAGGCGGGCACAGAGCGCGAGGCCGAGGCCGGAGCCAGCGCTCTCGCCGTCGGCGGCCCGATCGAGGCGATGAAACGGCTCAAAGATCGCTTCCAATGAATCTGCGGAGATTCCCTGGCCCGAGTCGGTGACGGTTACTCGGATCACGGATCGATCAAGTCCCTCAACTCGCATCTCTACGCGGCCGCCGCTCGACGTGTACTTCACCGCATTGTCGAGAAGGTTGATCAGGACCTGACGCAGACACCGGTGATCGCCGAGCACGTGATGCGCTGCGGAAGCATCGCCGTGGCCCACGAGTTCGATGTCTCGCGCGGCCGCCAAAGGTCCGACGAGTTCCAGCGCCTCGTCGACGACTTTGCCGACGTCAACCGGCCCGATGTCGACCGAGAGTTGCCCGGCTTCGATGCGCGAGAGATCGAGAAGCTGGTCTATGAGATCCCTCAGGTGGTTGCCGGCGTTCATGATGTGACCAACGCTGTCGCCTCGCTGACACTCATCAAGATCAACGAGCTGCATGACCTGCGCGAACCCCAGGATTGCATTGAGCGGTGTGCGAAGTTCGTGGCTCGCAAGTGCAAGGAAATGGGTCTTCGCTCGATTGGCGGCCTCGGCCGCCTCGCGAGCCCGCAGGTCGGCGAGTTGTTGCCGAGCTGCGGTGACGTCGCGCACCTCGACGTACAGGTACGGCCGCTGCCCTGATTCACCTGGAATCAGCGAGGTGTGGAGCGAGAGCCACGTCTCCGATGCGTCGACGGTTGCCGCGAGCGGAACCTCGACGGGGTCAGCCGTTGCCGCGAGATCGCCGTTGGTCAGCTGAGCCCATGAGTCGGCCACCAAGCTGCGATATGGCGTCGCGATGAGATCGAGTAACGAGCTTCCGGCGAGGCGACCGACCCGACACTGCACGATGTCGTCGAGCGCGGGATTCGACTTGAGAACGACGCCGTCGAGGGTCGCCAGCGCAATCCCGGCAGCTGCGCCTTCGAACGCACTTCGGAACCGGGCCTCACTCTCGGCCAAAGCGCCAAAGAGCCGATGGTGCTCGATCGCCACCGCCGCCAGGTACGTGTAGCGGTTGACGAGTCCGGTCGCGGCTTCGTCCGGGCTCCAAACCCCCGATGTGTAGACCGCAAACGTGCCGAGGGTTTCGCCACCCTCGGCGGCCACGATCGGCGTCGACCAACACGACCGCAAGCCATGTTCAAGCGCGATCGATCGGAAATCGACCCAGTTGTGGTCCGTCGTCACATCCCTGGCGATCACCGGACGCCGGGTATGTGCGGCGGTGCCGCACGAACCTTGACCGACGCCGATCTCGACCCCATCGATGGCGTCGCGATACGCAAGCGGAAGTCGGGCCCCTGCACCGTGGCGAAGCCGACAGCCATCGTGCGACAGCAGCACCGAGCAGACCGCGCCCGGAAGCTGACTCTCGATCGCGGCGACGATGCCCTCGAGCGACTCTTCGAGTGGTGCGTGGCGAACAACACTCTCAAGAATGTCGGCCTGAGCGCTGGCTGGATCACCCGCCAGCATCGGTCGCAATGCGGGATCAAGCGACACCGGATCGAGGCGGGGCAACGTGAGCGCGACTCGCGTGAGCGCTCCGTCCGCCCCCGAGTCGAGCACCTCCAGATCTCCGCCGAGCTCCTGTAGATGTTCAGCGACAACTGCCAGCCCCAACCCGAGGCGGTCCGAACCAGCGGCTGCGGTGAAGGGGCGTCCGACAGCAACGCGGTCGCTCGGGAAGCCAGCACCATCGTCGCTGACAACTATCTGGATGGTCCCGCCATCTCGTGAAGCCGAAACCGCGACACCGACGCGTGTTGCGCCAGCCTGTCGAGCGTTCCCCATCAGCTCGGCACACGCACCGCGGAGCTTGTCCCGGTCGGCCAGTACAAACGCGCAGTCGGTGGCAATCGTTACGTCGATGTCCCCGGGAAAGACCGCCTCCTGAAAAAAGGTGCAGAGATTTACAGAGCCGACAACGGTCGACGACGATCGGTGCCCTCGACCGACCCGCCACGCATTCTCGCCGGCGCGCGGAAGGAGATCTTGAATCCGCTCGACGGCGGCAGCATGATCGAGCCGGCCGTGACGAGCTGCTTCGACGATGAGGCCGATGACGTTGAACGCACCGGCCGCATCGTGGGCTGCGTCGCGCGACGTCGTGGCGACTTCGTTACGGCGTCGCGCGATCGTTTCGGCGACCCGAATTGCCAGCGCCAACTCACCTCGATCGTCGGGGTCAGCTCGACCGCTAGTACCGGCGAGCACAACGTCGGCACCTGACAACTGAGCGAAGACGGACTCGGTCGGCGACGTCTCATCTACCAGGGCAACAATCGGCACGATCGAGTCATCGGATCGATGCGTGGCAACCGCGTCGGCTCCGAAAATGACCTGGCAACTGCGCAAATTTTGGCGTAGGTGTGGTGTCATCTAGCCATTCCCCCTTGCCTCGAATACTGTCAGACGAAACCGGAGGCCGAGGACAAGGAGGGCAAACGAGGTGCACCTGGCAAGCTCGGCGTCGCAGACTCGCCTCGTCATCGTCGACGACCACCGAGTCCTTTCCGAGTTGCTCGCCGAAGCGCTGTCGGCCCGAGATGACATCACTGTCGTCGGAACCGCGAGCACTGGCGCCGAGGCCGTGCGGACGGTCACGATGCACCTACCCGATGTGGTGTTGCTCGACTATGACCTACCCGATACCGACGGGGTGTCGATCATGGCGCCGCTCCTTCAAGGTTCGCCCAACTCCCGGGTGCTCATGCTCACCTCCTATACCGATCGCGTCATCCTGAGCGAAGCCATCGATGCGGGCTGCGCGGGCTTCATCACGAAACGAAGCAGCACCGACGAGATAGCGGCGGCCGTACTCGCGGCGTTCTCGGACCAAACGCCGGTGTCGCCGGACATGGTTCGGCATTTGGTCGCCAAGAACGAACGCGCGCGTTCAGACCTCACCGAGCGTGAAGTCGAAGTTCTTCGCCTGGCCGCTAAAGGCCTGCGCAACAAAGAGATCGCTGAGCAGCTCTTTCTGAGCGTCAACACAGTGCGCAACCACATGCAACGGGTGCTCAACAAGCTCGGGGCCCATTCCAAACTCGAAGCCACCGCGATCGCCGTGCAGCTCGGCATCGTTCGACGCTGAGAATAACGACCACCGGCGGAGCGGTGATGCACTCGCGCTACGTGGAATGATGCGTCCGTCTCTACCCGCGACCGGCGGGCCTCGGCGACGATGGCAGGACCGTTGACCTTGAGGAGGCCGTCCTATGAAGCTCGCCCTGTATCTGCCCAACTTCCGCGACGAGGTTTCCGTCAAGGAGCTAGAGGATCTCACCGAGCTCGCCGAAGAACTCGACTTCGATTCGATCTGGACCCTCGACCGCATCATCGTTCCCGAGGCGTCCGATCGGGGCGAGCTCGTGCACGCGTTCGGGATGATGGATGGTTTCCCAAAGCAGCTTCCGGTGTCGGCTCGGGGCCAGTGGTTTCAAGGTTGGCCACTCATTCCCTGGCTCGCAGCGAAGACCTCGAAGTGTCGCATCGGCATGAGCATCACCGACACGCCCTACCGCTCGCCCGGCGTGTTAGCTGCAGAGTTAGCGACCGTCGACCATCTCTCGAACGGTCGCCTCAACGTCGGCGTCGGCGCGGGATGGATGCCAGAAGAGTTTGCCGCCGCCAGCGCATCGCACATCTACCCCAAACGACACAAGCACGTTCGGGAGACGATCGAGATCATGCAGGGCATCTGGACGAACGAGCTATTCGAATACCACGGCGAGTTCGCCGACTTCGAACCGTCCGGCTTTGGCGCCAAGCCGATTCAAGATCCGCTCCCAATTTTCTTTAGCGGTTTGAAGGACCCGAAGCGGGCGGCGAACCGCATCGCGAAGTACGACCTGTCCGGTTGGATCGGCATTCAAGACGACCCAGAAGAGCTGCTCGAATGGCGGGGGCCGATCCAACGGGAACTCGAAGCGCAGGGCAAACCCGACGCCCTCGACAATCTTGAGCTGTGCAGTATGTATTGGACCGTCATCACCGACGAGCCCTCAGACCAGGCCGACCTCGGCAAGGGCAGCAACATCTTGGTCGGCACGGCCGAGCAGATCACCGAGAACCTCATCAAGCTCAAGAACGCGGGCCTCACGATGCCCCTCATTTGGCCGCCCTTTGCCGATGTCCCGGTCTCGAAGACCCTCGAGGATCTGCGCCAACTCAACGACGAGATCCTGCCCCAGGTGAACGCGGCGTAGCTCGTCAGCGACCGAGCAGCACAAATGCGCCCCCGTCGAGCCTCGGTAAATGTTCCATCGGCGGTCACTAAGGAGCTGCGCCGGTAAGGCGAGGAACGAGTCCTGCTGGCAAGGCGACCAGACAACAGAGCGCGCTATTCGCCGAGGAACGAGGCGAAAAGGGACTTGTCGGAGTGAGCGCTTGCACCTACCGGCGCGGGTCCTAAGCCGCGGGCGCCGAGTGCGTCGACGGCTTCTTGGCACGCCTCGTCTGACCACTTGCGAGTCTTCCGTAGCGCGACCGTGACACCGTGCCGGTCGTGGCATGGAGCACCAACGCCTTAACCGCGATGACCGGAGCGGTGACCAACGCGGCGACGTGTACATCGCCTCGCCACTCAACTCCCGCCTGGGAAACCCGGCCGCCGAACGCTGCTATACCGAACCCATGACCCAACGCCTCGTGTCCCGAGTCAGCTAGGAGGCGTGCGATGCGACTCACCGAGACTGAGGCGTTGCGCCGCTTGGCCAGCCACGACCACGGCACGCTCGCCACGGTCCACCCAGATCGTGGGGTCGATGCGGTGCCGGTCGTCTACGCGGTGACCAATGGCTTCGTCGGTGTGCCGATCGACCGGGTCAAGCCCAAGTCATCGTTCCGGTTGCAACGCGAGCAGAATCTTGAGGCCGACCCGCGGGCTGCCTTGTTGATAGAACGCTGGGATCGCGATG
>Ga0209828_1003896_pt1 | contig 11070 bp, 7 predicted proteins | sample MaitaG_FD_187429 | JGI IMG/M metagenome (GOLD analysis project Ga0209828, IMG submission 187429) | Marine algal microbial communities from Maine, USA - Maine_Asex2 metaG (SPAdes) (version 2) | ecosystem: Host-associated > Algae > Red algae > Unclassified | place: Maine, USA | collected 2015-01-05
AAACCTCAGAAAATTTATAATTATTACAAATCTCTTGTCGATAGATATTTTTATACTTAGGCGAGTCTCTTTTTTTGCTTCAGCTATCGGATGATTATAATTTTCGTCTCTCTGAGAACCTAAGAGATCTGATCTGATATTTTGTGTAACATGCTGACTTTCCGTTTTTATAGTTATGTCTATTCTATATATGCGTCTATTTTAAATCATTGATTTCTGAAACATCATTTTTAACCTTGGCTATTAGTTCTTCATATGATGGGCTATCTCTATGTATCAAATTAGTGTAACTTATTTATGCTAAAAAGGTTACAATTGAAACTTAATAATAGTAATTGAATAAATTGTTATTCCTTATTTATTCCATTTGCCTGCATGGAGCATATGTATATATGTATTCTAAGAAGGTACTTCAGATAACCATATATGACATAATATAGTGACATCCGTGTAATTGGCTATCGAGAAGGTATGTTATATGAGTATTTATGCTATCTTCATATTATAAAAATTTTTAATACGTACTATGGAGAATTTCAGCTTATCATTAGAGATACCTGTAGAGTGGAGAGATATTGATGCTGCACATCATGTCAACAATATCGTGTATCTACAATGGGTAGAATCAGCGAGAGTTGCTTTTTTTCTATCCCTTAACAATGGTCTACTGGTAAGTCAAGATAACATCAGCCCTATCGTTGCCTGGCAGGATTGTAAGTACATAAGACCTGTATCGTTTCCAGATACTGTTATTGTCGGTGTAAAAAAAATAGAAATATTAGAGGATCGCTTAGCCATAGAGACTAAGATATTTAGTAAAAACGATAATAGGCTTGTCGCAATATCTAAGCAGCACGTAATGCCTTACAACACTAAGATAAAACAGAAAGCAGGGCTTCCTTTAAACTGGATTTACAACGAAAAATAAATGCTTATGAGGTTTTTAATATTTATAACAATGTTACTTTTTAGCATTACTGCTATAGGACAACATTGTAGTACTGACCAAGTACACGCAGATAAGATCGAAAGCGATCCTACCTTCAAAGAAAACCGTAAACGCATAAAGAAAGCACTATTACTATCACGCAATAAGGAGCAACGTGGAGATACAATTATTATACCTGTAGTCTTCCATATCTATCATAATGGTGATCCTCTTGGAGAACAAGAAAATATTACTGATGATCTTGTCCAAGCTCAAGTCGAGCAGTTGAATAAAGACTTCAGACGTAATAATGGGGATGCTTCTATGACGCCTTCAGCTTTTGAACCTCTGGCAGCAGATACTGATATAGAGTTTTGCCTTGCATCTGTAGATCCTAATGGCGAAGAGACAACTGGAATACTCAGAAATCATATCAATACATTGTCAGGAGTAGATGAAAGCGATTGTTGGACGACTAATTATATAGACGATAATTTTGTAAAACCCACTATCTGGGATCGTGAGGATTACCTTAATATCTATTCTATACTAAGTGTCGATAATTTAGAGAATGGCAACTGTGATTTTTTTGCTTCATTAGGTTATGCACAGTTTCCTGGTGGAGATGCAAGTACAGATGCAGTAATACTGTCATTCTATACAATAGGATCAGAGGTAATGCCTAATCCATTGCAGCCACAGTTTATAGGAAGAACTGCTACTCATGAGGTAGGACATTGGCTTGACTTAGAACATCCATGGGGGAGTAATCCCGGTAGTTGTAATCTTGATGATGATGTTGCGGATACACCCACACAGTTAGAAGGTGTTTTTGGATGTTCGAGTTTTCCACTATTTGATAATTGTACGACTAGTGGCGATGGGATTATGTATAATAACTTCATGCAATATTCTGACGATGATTGCATGAATATGTTTACAACAGGTCAGCGGTCTCGTATGCGTAATCTTATTTCTGTAGTAAGACCTACGTTGCTGGTCTCGTTATGCCAGGCAGAGGTATTGTCTATAGAGTCTATTGTTGGATTTAATGCGAGATTAGTTGGATCAGATATTAGCGTGGATTGGACGATTGAGAATAAAGATGATATAAGCCATGTACAATTAGAGCATGGTACTTCTATAACGCAGTTTTCTGATATAGCTTATGTAGATATTGAGCCTTTTAGTAGTGCATCTAATTATAACCATATCCATAAGAATCCATCATCAGGTATACATTATTATAGATTACGTTTTTACGGTACTAATAATAAGGTGACTTATTCTGATGTCATATCCGTAGTCAAATCATCACAACAGATTGTGGTTAGGGCTAACCCTGTGTACCAAGAATTAGAAATTAAAATACCTTCCGATATTATAGTTGACTCATATACAATTTTTGATACCAGTGGACGAGAATTACTTGGTGGTAAATACTTAGAAAGTAATCAAAGTATAGAAGTCGGAGGATTGAATGGTGGTGTATATATTATCCATCTATCTACTAATCGAGGATCTACTTTGATAAAATGGGTCAAAGTATAAAAGATAATTTTACAATTAGATTAATAGAGTCAGCTGATAATACTCAAGTGAAGGAGCTTGTCGTTGATGTGATGGCCACCTATAGCTGTATAGGAGAGGGTTACTCAAGTTCTGATGAGGAATTAGAAGATATGTATACTGCCTATGCAGATCATAGATCAGATTTCTATGTAGTAGTAGATAGTCAAAATATGGTTTATGGTTGTGGAGGCATAGCTCCTCTTAAAGGAAGTTCTGATAATATATGCGAGCTTAGAAAAATGTACTTCTATGCATCCATTAGAGGCTTAGGTCTTGGCAGTCAATTAATGTCTATCCTCCTATCTAAAGCCCGAGAATATGCTTACAAGCAATGCTATCTCGAGACCGTATCAGGTATGAAAGAAGCTCGTATATTATATGAGAAAGTTGGGTTCTTACCAATTAATTCAAGTTTAGGTTCTACAGGACATAATGGATGCGATAATTATATGCTTAGATATCTATAATGAAGACTATCAATAGCTATTGTCTATTTTAAGGAAGTTTTTGATTTAGATATTTTCTATTTTTGAACCTGCCTTTTCCGTTATTTTTTCCCATATTTTCATTTTTTTCTTATTGATGCAGCGATTGTATTCTGAGCATCATATTATAGGTGTAAATCAAGCTTACTATGCGATTAATAAATGTTTTATTTCTTCTATCCTTACTGATGTTGTCATCATGTAGAAAGGATGAGATATTCGAACCTACGGTATCAGAGCCTGATGTACCTGCTCCAGAAAATGTAGATGAGAGACTTATTAATGGTAGTGTATATGATGATTCTTTTAACCCTGTAGCGAATATTGTCGTGGCGCTATATGATGATAAAGTACTCGTAGAAGAAGCACAGACGACAGAGGATGGAGCATTTTATTTTATAGTAGACGATCTCAATGATTACCTCTTATATATAAATTCGTCAGAATATCAAACTGTGTTAACAAATGCTAATGCATCGCTGAATGATAATGAAGTATTAATCAACTTAATACCTAACGAAGGGATAGATACAGGATGGAATATTGATTCATATGATTGGGTATCTATACAAGGTGTGATAAAAAATGTAGATGGCTCAGCGACCTCTAATAGAATAATAAAGTTCGTTGATGTCTCTGGCATATTTTCTAACTATGCTACGACTGATGGAGACGGTTTTTTTAATTCTACCATTCCAGCTAATATTATCATTTTACCATACTTTGATCAGCAATGTAGTTTTCCGATTGAGTATGATTATATCCTTACAGATAGAGATATTATTACAGATGATATTATTATCTATGATATAAATACCCCAACATATATACAAGGCGCAGTGACGGATTGTAATGGTAACCCTGTAGCCTCTGGTGAGATAACTTTTTATAGTAATTCTAATTTTTTTGGAGTGCCATTGCAGGAAGATAAGTTAGGGACGACATTGTTAGATGACGGCGGTTTTGAAATTTATATAGATAATACATGCTCTCAGATTTTATATTATGAAGCTATTGATAATAATACCAATGATCTTGTTTTTGGAGAGATAGAAGTAAGAGATAGCATTGATCTAAATTTAGAGATATGTGATCTTATGTATGAAGGTGGACTTGTAAGTTTAAATATTAATAATGATGAATATACGCTTGAAAGTCACTTTGCTTTTCAATATCATAATCGTATAGACATATTTGGTAGTGATCAAGAAAATAACTTATACGTAGATTTTAAGTCTACTATGTCCGAAGGTACTTTTGACGTAAGGAGAATTTCTATTCAAGTCAATGATAAATATTATTACGATTATGAAAGAGATCTACAAATAGTTATCTCAGAATATCCGAGTGTAAACCAAGGAAGCTTAAAAGGTAGTATACAAGGAGATATATATGACGAGTCTTTTAATAAGGTGCCTTTTGATTTACAATTTGATCTTCCATTAACTAAATAAGGTGCTTTTTTGGAGATCAACAGACTCATATTACGATGTATCAAGCAGGATAGAAATAGCCAAAGGGAATTCTATATGCTGACCTCTGATAGATTAATGAATGTGAGTAGGAGATATACTAATAGTCTCGAAGATGCCAAAGATGTATTGCAGAATGCATATGTCAAGATCTTCATTAATCTCAAGAACTGTGATCTTAAGAACGGTAATATAGATGGATGGCTATCACGTATTGTAGTCAATGAAGCACTGCAGCTCTATCGTAAGAAGAAGAAGGATAATAATAGAGATGTACTCTATCAGCAAGGATTAAAAGAAATAAGTGCACCTGAAATTATAGCAAGATTAAATGCAGAAGACATACTCAAATTAATGAAAAGATTACCAGAAGGGTACAGAATGATATTTAATATGAATGTCGTAGAAGGATTCTCACATAAAGAAATCAGTGAGCAGTTAGGTATTGCAGAGAGTACATCGAGGTCGCAACTTTCTAGAGCTAAAGAATTACTAAGAGATATAATTAATGATCAGAAAAAAGCTGAATTATGCTAAAAGATAATTTGGATAAATATATAAAAGAGAATCTTGAAAATGCTCGCGTTGATTGGGATAAGAAAGCAATGTGGGATGATATCGAGGAGCAGTTACCTGCTAAAGAAAAAGATAGAAAAGGTCTATTGTATTTGATAGGACTTTTATTTCTATTGATGTCTGTAGCAATCTGCTACTTTGCTATAAACGAAAATGTCGATAATGAACCTGCTGTAGCTGTTATGCAGAATGAAGGACCTTTAGATAAAAATACTACGGAATTAAATGATAACAATGCGCATATTTTTTCTCGCTCTATAATTGATGAAAAGAGTCCTCAGACTGATAGCGATGATGTAGCCAAAGTTAAAGACACGAACACAAACACAAATACTAACACATATGCAAATTCAAGTGCTGACTTAAAAATCAATACGATCGATAAAGTAAAAGTTGATGATCTTGAGAGAAAAAGTAATTATGGGTCAGAGAAAAAATCAATTCAGATTACAGAAGAACACTCTATCGCTTTACCTGTCTTTGCATCTGAATTAATAACTATTGACAGCGCAGTTTTAGATCCAAAAGGAGTTTCTATTGATCAAGTATCTAATGCTATTTCTTTGATAGAGCAGTTGGAATTTATTTCTAATATTGGATTTAAAAAATTACTAATCTCTAATCGAGATTTGCCCAATATAAGATCGGAGCAAAGGATGATAGAAATCTCTAAAGCACCTAATAAAGGCTTGCAATTAATTGTCTATTCTGGCATAGGTATCGCTGACAGGACTTTGCAATCTCAGTCCAACGATGATCTATTAGAGTTAAGAGATCAGAATGAGACTGTGTTAGAAGTTATCCGAGGTGGATTAACATTGCGTAAGAAAATAAGCCATAACTTCTCCCTTGATGCCGGTATCGAATATCAAAGAATCAATGAGAGATTAGACTATATAGAGAGCAGTCAGACCACGGTGACAGTAACGAGTGACTCTGCATATGTAGCTAATACTGCTTCTGGTTCTCTACAATACTTCAGTGGCAAGGTCGATGGAGTCGTTACAAGCTCACAGAGATTTATAAGATATAATGCACATCATAATATTAGTATGCCTTTGCATGTAGGTTATTATACTTCACTTGCTCCTAAGATAGAGGTGTCCGCATATGCCGGTCCGGTGATTAATCTTTATCAAGGTTATGAGGGGTATAATATTAATCTCGATGGGTATATAGTAGAGACAGATGCAATTCGTAGTGGTAGTATTCTTAGCGCTTTTGACGCAGGCCTATCATTAGATTATGGAATGAGCAGTTGCATAGATATATCCATTGGAGCATTTTACAGAAGAGCATTAAGTGCTTTTTCGATTGATAGTAATATCGACCAATCTTACGATAATTTGAATTTGCAAGTTGGAATTTTATATAATTTTTATTAAAACAATATTTTAGAGATGATTAGAATAATTACAATTTTAAGCTTTAGCTTAATATCAACGGCAATGTTAGCGCAGACTGAGCCATGTGATTGTGAGTGGCAATTTGATGAAACTTTTATTTGTGCCCAAGACAGTTTGGGGACAATTTTTCCAGTACCTAATACATGTATTGCAGAGTGTTTGGGATTGACAGTTGTAGATAGTACCGAGTGTGATCTTGATGGTTATGACGGGCACGATGATTATGACTGGCAAGATGGAGATCAGAGCTTTAACTGTGAGTGTGAAGTTTCAGATTTTGAAGGTGCAGGTATTTGTATAGAAATTACAGAATCATACGATGGAGATACATTGACGTATGAAGCATGGGCACCGAGTGAGTGTTATGCTGACTGCTGGGGTTATGAGAATTATGTAGTAGTAGAATGCGACACGACAGGATTCGAATGGGATTATGACTGGGACAATGACTGGGATAATTATGGTTGTGAGTGTGAAGTCTCAGATTTTGAAGGTGCAGGTATTTGCATAGAAATTACAGAATCATACAATGGAGATACATTGACGTATGAATCTTGGGTACCGAGTGAGTGTTATGCTGCCTGCTGGGGTTATGAGAACTATGTAATAGTAGAATGTGATACAACAGGATTCGAATGGGATAATGATTGGGACAATGACTGGGATAATTATGGTTGTGAGTGTGAAGTCTCAGATTTTGAAGGTGCAGGTATTTGTATAGAGATTACAGAATCATACAATGGAGATACATTGACCTACGAATCTTGGGCACCGAGTGAGTGTTATGCTGACTGCTGGGGTTATGAGAATTATGTAATAGTAGAATGTGATACAACAGGATTCGAATGGGATAATGACTGGGACAATGATTGGGATAATTATGGTTGTGAGTGTGAAGTCTCAGATTTCGAAGGTGCAGGTATTTGTATAGAAATTACAGAATCATACAATGGAGATACATTGACGTATGAAGCATGGGCACCAAGTGAGTGTTATGCTGACTGCTGGGGTTACGAGAACTATGTAATAGTAGAATGTGACACAACAGGATTCGAATGGGATAATGACTGGGACAATGATTGGGATAATTATGGTTGTGAATGTGAAGTCTCAGATTTCGAAGGTGCAGGTATTTGTATAGAAATTACGGAATCATACAATGGAGATACATTGACTTATGAAGCATGGGCACCGAGTGAGTGTTATGCTGACTGCTGGGGTTATGAGAACTATGTAGTAGTAGAATGTGACACGACAGGATTCGAATGGGATAATGATTGGGACAATGATTGGGATAATTATGGTTGTGAGTGTGAAGTTTCAGATTTTGAAGGCGCAGGTATTTGTATAGAAATTACAGAATCATACGACGGAGATACATTGACGTATGAAGCATGGGCACCGAGTGAGTGTTATGCTGACTGTTGGGGTTACGAGAATTATGTAGTAGTAGAATGTGACACGACAGGATTCGAATGGGATAATGACTGGGACAATGATTGGGATAATTATGGTTGTGAGTGTGAAGTCTCAGATTTTGAAGGTGCAGGTATTTGTATAGAAATTACAGAATTATACAATGGAGATACATTGACGTATGAATCTTGGGTACCGAGTGAGTGTTATGCTGACTGCTGGGGTTACGAGAACTATGTAATAGTAGAATGTGACACAACAGGATTCGAATGGGATAATGATTGGGACAATGACTGGGATAATTATAGTTGTGAGTGTGAAGTTTCAGATTTTGAAGGTGCAGGTATTTGTATAGAAATTACAGAATCATACAATGGAGATACATTGACGTATGAAGCATGGGCACCGAGTGAGTGTTATGCTGACTGCTGGGGTTATGAGAATTATGTAGTAGTAGAATGTGATACGACAGGATACGATAATCCATGGAATGATTGCGATTGTCAGTACACTGACGCTGACGAATATGTTTGTGTAATAACTGATGCGGCGACAGGTGAGATTTCCCCATTCCTTAATATGTGTTATGCAGAATGTGCAGGTTATACAGCAGCTGATGTTGTTGATTGTGACTTCCCAGAATTAGAATGTTTGGATTGCTTAGATGATGAAATTATTCCAGTATGTGTACAGGATAGCTTAGGTAATACTTTCCCAGTACCTAATATATGTTTTGCAGATTGTTTAGGATTGACTGTAGTGAATGAGGCAGATTGTGGTGGATTCATAGATGGTAATACAGTTGTAGAGGACCTTCATTTTGAAGCACCTTTACCACAGCATGTATCTGCTGGAGAAGGTAATATTTCTATAAGGGTGTATCCTAATCCGGTTACTGATAATATTACTTTAGAATTTGAACTTGATAATCAAGAGTCATTGACAACTATGATAATAGATGCTCAGGGTAAAGTTATTAATCAGGATAAGCAGACCTTCTTAAAAGGACTCAATACGAATAGAATAAATGTTTCAGAATTGACACCAGGGATATATATTGTTGCTCTGCAAACATCAAATAGTCTTGTAACGCAAAGATTTATAAAGAATTAAAATTAGTTTGCGCTAATATGATAGGTCATCTTTTTAATTAAAGGTGGCCTTTTTTAATTTTAGAGAATAGCAAGAAAAAATAGTTTCTTTTATTTGTACCAATAAGTTTACCTTGATCGTTAATTGTGGACAGATCAAGATATTGACCATCAAAGAAAAAATCAACTCACTACGACAAGCTTTCTTAGAACTTTCGATGTATCGAAAAATAGGAATTGTTCTGACTATTCTGTTCGTATTATTAGTTATCTTAATACTTACTTTACGCATACTTGTAAGTTTTGGTGCTTTCGGGCCACTCCCCACAACAGAAGAGTTACGTAATATTAAGAATCCTTTAGCTTCAGAGATATATGCTTCTGAGGGTCAGTTGATCGGCAGGTATTATGTCGAGAATAGATCGCAATTGACGTCTTCTGATCTCAATGAGAATTACATTAATGCACTTATAGCTACAGAGGATACAAGATTCTATAAGCATAATGGTGTCGATTATCGCAGTCTATGGAGGGTGCTATTTAAGACCATCCTTATGCGGCGAGGAAGTAGCGGAGGCGGTAGCACGATCACTCAACAATTAGCTAAAAATGTATTTCCGCGTAAGCGATATTTTATGCTAAGTACTCTTATTAATAAGTTCAGGGAGATGTCTATAGCACAACGTATAGAGAAAGCCTACTCCAAAAACGAAATCCTACTTCTATATTCTAATACAGTTTCTTTTGGTGAGCGAGCATTTGGACTGAGTGTGGCATCTCAGAGATTTTTTAATAAGCCTCCTATTGACTTGAGTATTTCGGAGGCAGCCACATTAGTGGGTATGCTTAAAGCAACTTCTTATTACAGCCCTCGTAATCATCCTTACAGAGCACAGCAGAGGAGAAATATTGTATTATCTCAGATGGTAAAATACAACTACCTAATACCTGAAGATACGATCGGATTATTGGAGTTACCTGTGGTATTAGATTATACACCTTTATCTCAAGAAGAAGAATTTGCCAAGTACTTCAAGCAGTATTTATCTAAGGAGATTAAGGCGTGGATGGATACGACTTCCGTCGAAAATATAAAAGACTATAGATTATCTTATGATGGTCTCAAGATATATACCACCGTTGATTATGATCTCCAAGTTGCTGCGGAGACAATTATGAAAAAACATATGACAGCACTTCAGAAGATATTCTTAGATAGCTGGAAGGGTGGTAGAATGTATGGCAGAAATAGCAAAGTCATCGACGAAAAAATATTATCAGATCCATATTATAAGTCCTTAAGAAAACAAGGTTTGTCTAATAAGGAAGCAATAGAGAAATTTGCGATTAAAGATGATCGTCAGGTATGGGAATGGGGTGAGGGACTCGTCAAAAAGAATATTACTAAAATTGATTCTATTAAAAATTACCTCAGTCTCTTACATACAGGAATTCTTGGTGTAGAACCACATTCTGGAAAAGTAAAAGTTTGGGTAGGTGGTAATGACTACGGCTCATTCCAGTATGATAATGTCACAAGTCCTAGGCAAGTAGGGTCTCTATTTAAACCCATCGTGTACCTTACAGCATTGCAAGAAGGTAAATCACCTTGCGACTTCTACAAGAACGAATTAAGAAATTATACATCTTACCAAGATTGGACACCCCGTAATGCTGATGAAGAATATGGCGGCTACATGTCCATGCAAGGAGCACTGACTAATAGTGTCAATACTGTCTCCGTCCAAGTCTTATTTGATGCAGGTATAGATAGAGTTGTAGATATGGCAGCACGTCTTGGTGTAGAGAGTAAGCTCAGTGCAGTGCCTTCTATCGTCCTGGGGACATCAGATGTGTCATTGATGGATATGGTAACCGCTTACAGCACCTTAGCTAACGGTGGCTATAAACCCGACGTCAGCTGTATAGAAAGAATAGAAGATAAGAATGGTAAGATTCTATATGAAAGAATAGATCCAGTTCTTGATGGACAAGAGATAGCTGCTGACACATTGCATATAGATGAGATCAATGCTATGTTAGAGAACGTAGTACGTAATGGAACCGGCAGTAGATTGTATGCTAATTATCGTGTGCCATCAGTCATTAGAGGTAAGACAGGTA
>Ga0209828_1003901_pt1 | contig 11060 bp, 10 predicted proteins | sample MaitaG_FD_187429 | JGI IMG/M metagenome (GOLD analysis project Ga0209828, IMG submission 187429) | Marine algal microbial communities from Maine, USA - Maine_Asex2 metaG (SPAdes) (version 2) | ecosystem: Host-associated > Algae > Red algae > Unclassified | place: Maine, USA | collected 2015-01-05
CCCAGTCGCAGCACCTCAGCCTCATCCGTTGTACTCATCTCAGCCCAGATTTTACCGGCCGACAAACCAGTCAGAAGACCATCTTCAGCTTCCAATACAGCAGCACTTGCAGCGGGAGATGGCAGACAGGTAATCAGTAAATCACACTGCTGTGCCATGGTTTTTGGCGAATCACCCCAGCTAGCGCCAGCATCCAGAAACGACTGAGCAGCAGCCTTGTCAAGGTCGAGGACCATCAGATCAACTTTATTGCGAAGCAAGCTGCCAGCCAGTTTTCCACCGACATTACCCAAACCAATAAATCCAACTTTCATGAGCGACCTTGTTGTTTGTGGTTAAAACCGCGACACTACCATTAGTGATAGAACCAAGCATAGAGCCTGCGTCGTATTCGTATAAGTGATGCAGGGTATCCAAACAATAAACCAAATTCGAGGTAGCTTGATTGAAGAAAAATATATTGATTGTAGGCGGAACGTCTGGCGTCGGGCTTGAGCTTGCCCGGCACTATATAAACGATGGCCATCAGGTGTGCATAACAGGTCGGAAAAATCCACAACTGGACAATGTTCAATTTGAACCGCTTTCGATTTCTGACAACACCGATCAGCTCGTAAAGGATATAGACGCCCTGTTGAATCAGTTCACTGGCATCAACACACTGATCTACAGCGCCGGCTTTCTGCAACGCGGCCTCATAGACGAATTGAACGATGCCGCCATCAGAAAAATGATAAACGTAGGACTGCTGGCTCCTTCTTTACTAGTACAGCGTTTAAAAAATAAGCTCGACACGCCGCTGAAGCTCATGCTGATTACATCAAGCTCTCAGTACACGGCTCGAGAGCTGGAGCCTGTGTACTGCGCGGTTAAATCCGGTGTTGGGATGTTAGGAGAATCACTTGTCCGAGACAAACAATTGGGCAAAGTGCTCGTAGCAGCGCCATCCGGAATTGATTCTCCGTTTTGGGAAGGCTCTGACGAAGATACCCGCACTATGCTTGATGCCAAATGGGTCAGTGAGCAAATTGTTGAACTATCAAGCGGTGTGTTCAAGTATAAGTACGCAAAAATTCTTCGAAACCCGGCCCGCGTTGAAGTCCAGGAAACACTGGACAACGACTTGCAGCCTATAGACTCGTAACCTATAGACTCGTAACCTATAGACTCGTAACCAATGGATTCACCGATCAATGAGTGAATTTACTCCCTGCCCGGCATGTCAATCAAGCCTGCAAAATAAACGAGTTAATCAAGGCTACAAATTCATCGATTGCCACCTGCCGTTCACCACTGTTATCGATAGTCACTACATTTTCACCTTCCAGCGGGTCGATAGTTTTGTTGCGCTCAAGTCGCTGTTTTATTTCTGCAGCGTTTTCACGACTTCGGCGCTCAAGCCGATGTGCAAGCACATCATGTGAGGCAACTATGTGAACTGTAGTGAGATGGCTAAATTTAGATCGAATATCTGCAAGAGCACCGCGACTGCCATTGGCAATTAACAGGCGTCCTTTCTCAATATCAGTATGAACTGCTGAAGGCAGACCATAGTACAAACCATTAGCGCGCCAGGTAACGGAAAAATCACCGCGAGCTTGCTGTTGCCTGAATTGGTCCTCACTGACACTGTCGTGAATTTCAGCCGACGGATCGCACTCACGCGTGATAATTCGGCGTACAAATTGTATCCGGGGGTGGTTATTGAAGTGAGCCTGAGCTGCTCTTATTACGCTGTCTTTGCCTGCACCACTGGCTCCAACAACAAGTATAAGACGGCCGTATTCTGAATTGCTCATTGTGCAAGCGTAACAGAACTGAATGCCTGTGCATTATCAGTCAGGCTTACGGTGTTTTGCAGGGTGATCATGCGGCGAATGATATACTGACCTGAGCTGACTAAGCGTTAATGGCTATGCAGCGATACGCTCATCATCAACTGCAAGCTTCTCAATCATTTGCTGTGTTACCAGTACAACGCCGCCATCAGAAACATGGAACCGCTGTGCGTCTAACTCAAGATCGTAACCTATCACGATACCTGCAGGTACTTCGCAATACCGGTCCAATACGACACGCTTAAGCTTGCAATGCTCACCAACAATACAATCTGGCAAAATGACACATTCTTCAATTTCGGTTTGTTCGTTTGCAACCACATTCGTACACACAACTGAATTTTTTATGCTCGCCCCGGAAATTATGCAGCCGTCGCAGATCATTGAATTAACAGCAGCACCGCATCGATCTTCAGAATCGAAAACAAATTTTGCCGGGGGCGATTGAGTTGCAAATGTTCTTATCGGCCAGTCTTTGTCGTACAAGTTCAACGGCGGAACTATATCAATCAATTCAAGATTAGCTTGCCAGAAGGCATCGAGGGTACCCACGTCGCGCCAGTAAGCGGCCTCATCTTTAACTTCGTCACGAAAAGAATACGACATGACTTTTCGGTTGCCGATCAGCGAGGGAATAACGTCTTTACCGAAGTCATCTCCCGAGCCCTTACCTTCGTGGCCACTGATCAACTCCTGATATAGAAATTTTGCGTTGAACACATAAACACCCATGGAAGACAGGCATGTGTCGTCGGAGCCGGGAATAGTTTCTGGCTGCTCTGGTTTTTCCGAAAAACGCAATACAGAGCCGTCATCGTCAACACCCAAAACACCAAACTGTTTTGCTTCTTCAACACCGGTTTCAATCGCACATATAGTCATGTCAGCTTCCGAACGAACATGCTCTTCAATCAGAGGGCGATAATCCATTTTGTAAATATGATCACCCGCCAATACCAGTACATATTCTGCACCGTAGCCACGAATAATATCGAGATTCTGATAGATAGCGTCGGCAGTCCCTGAGTACCAATTGTGTTCCTTGGTGCGTTGTTGTGCTGGCAACAACTGCATCATTGGAGCGCCATCTGGCGTCGTCATACCCCACCCTTGCTGAACGTGTTGGTTCAAAGAGTGCGACATGTACTGAGTAAGGATGCCCACACGCCCTATACCTGAGTTAATGCAATTGGACAGTGCAAAATCGATCAGGCGGTACTTACCACCAAAGGGCACGGCAGGCTTGGCACGCCAGTCGGTTAACCCTTTCAGGCGTGAACCGCGACCACCAGCGAGCACCAGAGCAAGCGTTCTATGTGGAAGACTATTACCAAACAATCTGTTTTTATCTCCAAAACGACCTCTTGCTTTTATAAGCGAGGAAGTTGCCATTGTGATGTTCCCTTCAATCTTGGTTTGGCGGCTTAACAGTCTGTCGTTATGACATCCGCTACACCGCCTATATCGGCCCAAGACAGTTTTTGTACAGGTTGAACCACCATCTGCAACAACTTGGCCGAAACCACACAAACAACTACAGATAATTCAATTTATCTTTATTTATCAATTACTTAAAATTATAATAATTCACTGTTTGCTACTTTCAAGTCTGCGATGTGCACGGCAAATCGATAAAACTAACCCCCGTAACAAGTCTTTTTCACGGCATTTCAACGTTAACCGGTTGGTGAAAAATCGAATTCGCACCCCTGAAATTGTTGAGCATTAGCAACTCATGCAAATATTATGTAGAAAATCTATTCGGTGCCTTTGGCCAATTTGTCTCAGTTCATAGCCATTACCGGCCTGGCACGGCCAAAAACCATTAACTAAACCAATTGTCTTATTGGCAACGCACAATTTTTTGTGTGATTCTATGACAGTGAACTGACCGGCACGCGCTATCAATCGAATCGACTCGTTCGACGCGACCAATGCGTAAACCTGCATTGCAACTGCCGACAGTACCACCAAAAAATCAAAAAATATCAGGAGAGAAATAAAAATGAATTTCAACAGATCCGTACTGGCTGTCGGTGGTGTGCTTGCACTAAGTATTGTCGGCACCACCGTCGCCAAGGCAGAAACTGCCGCGTGCTTGATTACCAAGACCGATACCAATCCGTTCTTTGTAAAAATGAAAGAAGGCGCAACTGCCAAGGCAGCTGAAATGGGTGTTTCATTGAAGTCGTACGCCGGTAAGGTTGACGGCGACCATGAGAGCCAGGTTGCCGCAATTGAAACCTGCATCCTCGATGGTGCAAAAGGAATTTTGATTGCCGCATCAGATACAAAAGCAATAGTGCCACCACTGCAGCAAGCTCGCGATGCCGGTCTTCTGGTTATCGCATTGGATACTCCACTGGAGCCCATCGATTCAGCAGACGCAACTTTTGCAACAGACAACTTCAAAGCTGGTGAACTCATTGGTGCATGGGCAGCGGCCGCAATGGGCGATGGTGCTAAAGACGCTAAAATCGGTATGCTCGATCTCGCTGTTAGCCAGCCTTCTGTTGGTGTACTTCGCGATCAAGGCTTTTTACAGGGTTTTGGTATCGATCTGGGTGATCCCAATAAGTGGGGAGATGAAACTGACTCACGAATCATTGGCAACGAAGTCACCGCAGGTAATGAAGAAGGTGGCCGCAAAGCCATGGAAAACCTGTTGACCAAAGACCCGGGTATCAACGTGGTCTACACCATTAACGAACCTTCAGCTGCCGGAGCGTATGAAGCCCTGAAAGCCGTGGGTCGCGAAGGCGATGTACTTATCGTATCGGTCGATGGCGGTTGCCCGGGTGTAGCCGATGTTAAAGACGGTGTAATCGGTGCGACATCTCAGCAGTACCCCCTGCTAATGGCATCGTTGGGAATCGAAGCGATTGCAGCCTGGGCCAAAGATGGCACTAAACCTGAAAATTCTCCGGGGCTTGATTTCTTTAACACAGGCGTTAACCTTGTTACAGATATGCCAGCTGACGGTGTAGATTCAATCGACACCACCGAAGGCACGGAAAAGTGCTGGGGATAAATGTCTGCCAGATTCGTACAAGAAAGAAGCAGAGTCGCTTCAATGTACGAATTAAGCAGGCAATTGAATAAAGCAGAATAACTTAGTTAGTAATTGTGTATATCACTATGTACACAAACAATGGCGCTGGCAACAGCGCCTTTTTTTATTGATATCGTACGACCTTACAGGAGAAAGCATTGGCGGGTCAGGATTTTGAATCATCACTAGCTGAAAGCGTCGACGAAGTTGCCTCATTTGATGACGAACGAAGCGGTGTTCTGAACTGGATTCAATCAACATTGCATCAAAACCCATCGATGGTTCCTCTGCTTGTTTTACTAGCATCCATCGCAGGATTCGGACTCTATCTGGGTCCCAAATTTTTCTCACCTTTTGCGCTCACACTAGTACTGCAACAGGTCGCTATTGTCGGGATAGTTGGTGCAGCACAAACACTGGTCATCCTGACCGCTGGTATCGACTTGTCGGTTGGCGCAATCATGGTGCTGTCTTCGGTTGTTATGGGTCAGGCCACTTTTCGTTATGGCTTGCCGGCAGAATTATCTATAGTTTGCGGATTCGCAGTTGGTGCAGTGTGTGGATACATAAACGGTGTATTGGTAGCAGTTGTTAAATTGCCACCTTTTATAGTCACGCTGGGTATGTGGCAGATCGTACTCGCCACCAACTTTCTCTACTCAGCCAATGAAACCATTCGGTCACAGGATATTGAAGAACATGCCAGAATACTGCAATTTTTTGGTGAGAAAATAAAATTTGAAGGTGCTGTATTCACTTATGGCGTTATCGCTTTTGTTGCACTGGTGTTACTACTTACCTACATTTTGAATCACACAGCCTGGGGGCGACATGTATATGCCGTTGGTGATGATATAGAAGCTGCTGAGCTCAGTGGTGTGCGCACCAAACGCATCATTATTTCTGTCTATGTGGTTGCGGGATTAATCTGTTCATTAGCTGGATGGGCATTGATCGGTCGGATTGGGTCGGTCTCCCCTACTGCCGGGCAATTCGCTAATATCGAATCCATAACAGCAGTGGTTATCGGTGGCATCTCCTTGTTCGGGGGTCGCGGATCCATTCTGGGTATGTTGTTCGGAGCACTCATCGTTGGTGTGTTTTCACTCGGACTCAGGCTCATTGGAGCAGATCCGCAATGGACTTACTTGCTAATTGGTTTGTTAATTATATTGGCAGTTGCGGTTGATCAATGGATAAGGAAAGTGTCGGCATGAGCGAACTGCAACCGATACTCAAGGTACGCAATCTGACCAAACGTTATGGACGGGTTGTCGCTCTCGACCGAGCTGAACTCGATCTCTACCCTGGTGAGGTTCTGGGATTAATTGGTGATAATGGCGCGGGAAAATCGTCGCTCATCAAAGCTGTTTCTGGTGCCATGAAACCGGACAGTGGCACCATATGGCTGGACGGCGAAGAAATCAGTTTCAACTCTCCAATAAAAGCCCGAGACGCTGGTATTGAAACGGTCTATCAAAATCTTGCGTTATCACCAGCCTTATCAATTACTGACAACCTGTTTCTTGGCCGTGAAATTCGTGTACCGGGCATCCTTGGCAACGTATTTAGAAAGCTTGACCGTGCAGCGATGGAAAAACAGGCTCGTGACAAACTCTCGGAACTCGGACTACTGACCATTCAAAACATCAATCAATCGGTTGAAACACTTTCTGGTGGTCAACGTCAGGGCGTGGCCGTAGCGCGCGCAGCTGCCTTCGGTTCCAAAGTTATTATCATGGACGAACCAACCGCTGCATTGGGAGTGAAAGAGTCCAGACGCGTGCTTGAACTGGTACAAGATGTTCGCGACCGTGGTATTCCAATTATTCTCATTTCCCACAACATGCCGCACGTTTTTGAAGTCGCCGATCGTATCCACGTACACCGACTTGGTAAGCGGCTCTGCGTGATCGACCCGAAAGAGCACAGCATGTCGGACGCAGTGGCTTATATGACGGGTGCTAAAACACCCGATGAAATGCTACATAGTGCATAGCAATGCAACTCGTGCCTGATTGCTAGTCTATGACCAACGGTGATAAACAAAAAACTGATCTTTAGATGGTTGCGTTGTAGTCCATTAATTGGCATCTTTAGCATTCATACAACCGAGATTGAGGAAAAATGAGTAACGCTAACAAACCTGACAGAATACGGCTCGGCATGGTAGGTGGTGGTCGCGACGCATTTATTGGTGGCGTTCATCGTATTGCTTCGCGCATTGACGATCACTTCGAGCTAGTCGCTGGTGCGTTTTCATCGACCGTGGAGAAATCCAAGCTCAGCGGACTCGATCTTGGTGTGGCTGAAGATCGAAGCTACGGTAGCTTCAAAGAAATGGCTATTCGTGAAGCCCGTCTGAAAAACGGCATAGAAGCAGTGAGCATCGTTACACCCAACCATTTGCATTTCGCGGCGGCCAAAGAGTTTCTAAAACGTGGCATCCATGTCATCTGTGACAAACCGCTTACCTCTACAGCCAATGATGCAAAGAAGTTTCTGAACCTGGTCAGAGAGTCGGACGCGTTATTCGTATTAACCCATAACTACACGGCCTATCCGATGATGCGTCAGGCGCGCGATATGATCAGGAACAAAGAGCTCGGCGACATTCGCGTGGTACAGGTTGAATACGCACAAGATTGGTTGTCTACCGATCTGGAATCAACCGATCAGAAACAGGCAAGCTGGCGAGTGGATCCCGAGCGCTCGGGTGCAGGCGGCTGTATAGGTGATATTGGCACACACGCATTTAATCTGGCTGGGTTTGTAACCGGTTTGCAGCTCGAATCGCTGTGCGCCGACATGCATACATTTGTCGACGGACGTCAGCTCGACGACAATGTGCACATCATGCTGCGCTATCAAGGTGGTGCCAAAGGCATGTTATGGTCCAGCCAGGTTGCACCAGGCAATGAGAATGGATTGCGTTTACGCGTGTATGGTTCAAAAGGCGGCATTGAATGGGCTCAGGAAGAACCGAATAAACTATGGTACTCCCCGCTTGGTGAACCAACCCGATTGTTAACCAGAAGTGGGCCGGGTGCAAGTGAGGCTGCAAATGCCGTTTCTCGAATTCCGGCCGGTCACCCGGAAGGATACCTCGAAGGCTTCGCAACTATCTATAGAGAAACTGCGGAAGCCATCTATGCAGCGCGTGACGGCAAGTCGATTGAAACTTTATGCCCCGGCATTCAAGATGGTCACGATGGTATTGCGTTTATAAGTGCGGCTGTTGCTTCGAATAAAAAGAATGGAAGATGGGTTAATTTCGGCGGATAAGCACCATGCAAAAGCTGAAAACAATGTCTGCTCCAGCGACAAACAGCTTCAAAGGATAACCAGTTACAACCGATAAAAAGAGAAACCGATGGTCGGTATGCAGAGCTGGTCTTCGTTATCAGGATCTTTGTTCTTGAATAGATACTGGCAAACACCTCCCAATGCCAACTCGACATGCGGCTTTAGCAGTATTGACAAGGTCAACTCCAATTGGCCGTTTACGGAAGCATCATCAGGATTATTAAATTCTAAATTGTTGAACCAATCGTAGTCATCTTCAAGTGAATATTCATAGTCCAGCAATGCATGTCGATAACCAGCAGACAAACGCACGGTTGATGAAACCTGGTTACTCACTAACAACCCGGCGTACCAACCGTTTGAGCGTCTGTTGTTTGCAGTTGAGCCGAACACGCCGGCGTTACCTGCGAAAGAAAATCCAGTGGGGTTATTAATTATACTGTAACGTGCCCAGACACTGCCTAAAGCGAATTGCTCAAACTCAACCCCAATATCAATATCCTCAGTAACACCATACAGAATACCGAGTGAGGGCGAAGGCGTAAAATTGGATTCCAGCTTAACTTCATTTTTACCAATTGAGGCTGCGTCCACACGTGGTGAAAGCGGTGCAAAAGAACATGAGCATGTCATTAGTGCGACAACACACAGCATGACAATTCTAATTATGTTTTCCATTATCACTGCGCCTCCATAGCAGCATGGGTTTCATCAGGTAACGTGAACATTGCACCGGTGAATGGATCGATAACCAGTGCGCCCAAAAATCCAGGAAAATAAACAATCAAGTTGGCCCAGTACCATGGGGAAATCTTTGTGTTTAGTTTATTCGTCTGGCTTTCATACCCCGGCAACTCAAAATCTACGTAGTAGCGGCTCTTTTGAAAAATTCCAGCTGATGTTCGCAAAATAACAGAGTCTGGAGTTGTGCCTGTGGCAACTTTATCGCCCGCTTCGTCAGTTATTGTGTAGTTAACATTCTGTGGCTCACTATCGATACGTACGGTATGCATCGGCGTTTCCATTATACTGGCGCAACTGGTCAGCAAAGCTACCGTGGAGCATATCAGCATCAAGACTAAGCATTTTTTTATATTCTTGAACATTAAATCTTCCTGATTCACAACAACCGTGTATGTTATATATTCGGTTAAGCTGGGGTGTATCAATAAGCAGCCATAGTTGTAAAGTTTAGTTCAGCTTTCGACAAGTCGCATTATCATTCCAGCCAGTCTACCTTTACCGAGAGAGTTTGCGAATCCTGAACAGGGCTATTACTTGGTTATTATTTCAGGCCCCATAAGCGCGGTGGGCAAATAGGTCGATATCCACGGAACGTAGGTAACCAGTATTAGAAAGATAAACAGGATACCTACAAACGGCAGAGCCGCTTTCACAACATTCAAAATAGATAGCTTCGCCACACCAGCTGTAACGAATAGATTCAATCCAACCGGCGGAGTAATCATACCTATCTCCATATTTACTACCATGATAATGCCCAGATGTATGGGATCGATACCAAGCTGAATTGCTATCGGAAACACCAATGGAGCTACAATAATCAAAAGTCCTGACGGCTCCATGAACTGCCCACCCAGCAACAATAAGATGTTAACCACAATTAAAAACATGATAGGACCAAGTCCGGCTTCCAGCATGGCAGCGGCAATATGCTGTGGAATTTGCTCTTCAGTCAGCACATGTTTGAGAATTAGCGCATTCGCGATAATGAACATGAGCATAATCGTTAACTTGCCAGCTTCGAACAACACCCGTCGAGTGTCTCGATGAAACCAGACGGTGATAATGCTGTGAGGGTTAGTTAAAATCGATTTTGGTTTGCCACCTTCCACGTGCAGCGGACCCATATCCCTATAAACAAAATTGGCTATAAAAAATGCATAGACTGCCGCTACTGCAGCCGCCTCAGTTGGCGTGAATATACCGCCATAGATGCCGCCTAATATAATCACGATGAGCAGCAATCCCCACAGTGCATAGAAACCCGACTCAGCAATTTCCTTCCAGCCTTTCCATGGCTGCGAAGGCAAGCCTTTTATTCGTGCCATAACGTAAATACCGATCATGAGCATGACACCAGCGATAAGGCCCGGTATAACACCTGCCAGAAACATCCGTCCAACTGATACGTCTGTGGCAGCAGCGTATACCACCATAACAATCGATGGTGGTATCAAAATACCCAAGGTACCTGCGCTACAGATAACACCAGCGGCAAACTCTTTTGTGTACCCGACTTGTCGCATTCCTGCGATAACAATTGTTCCAATGGCAACAACGGTTGCTGGTGAGGAACCAGACAGAGCAGCGAACATCATGCACGCAAATACCGAGGCAATAGCAAGCCCCCCGCGCACGTGACCAACACAGGCAATTGAAAATCGGATAATGCGTTTCGCCACGCCACCCGTAGACATAAATCCTGAAGCAAGTATGAAGAAAGGAATAGCCAGCAATGTGTAGTGTCCATCGAACGCTGAAAACAATGTCTGCGCTATCGATGCCAATGAACCATCCGAATAAATCAGAAGAAAAATAATACTCGACAAACCCAGTGATACCGCTATCGGCACACCGATGAGCATCAGGCCGATAACAAACGCGAATAACAGTGCAACCTGCATAGTCAGTGAGCCCTTTTGGTACGGTTAGTTTCTAAAACGTACTTATCGCGCATCGCCATTCTCGTTCGAGTTTGCTAGTTCAGCGCTCTGATTAGCAACAAGACTTTCAGCTTCGTGGCTCTCTACCAACAACTCTTGCTCTCCACGATATATTCGAAGACCAGCCTGTATAAATCGCAGAGTCAGTAAAGACATACTCAGAGGGAGAACAAAATA
>Ga0209828_1003903_pt1 | contig 11060 bp, 8 predicted proteins | sample MaitaG_FD_187429 | JGI IMG/M metagenome (GOLD analysis project Ga0209828, IMG submission 187429) | Marine algal microbial communities from Maine, USA - Maine_Asex2 metaG (SPAdes) (version 2) | ecosystem: Host-associated > Algae > Red algae > Unclassified | place: Maine, USA | collected 2015-01-05
TATTTTGAGTGCCTTATGAGGCGTTATTTTACCGCATAGCCTTAGCTACGTGGAAAAATCACAACAATTAAGTCACCAAAAGAATGACAGAGAATTGTTAAGTTATTTTTGTCAGACTACTTATATACGTTCATTATCTTCTAGCGTTTAGAAGATTTTAAATGTTTTTTTGATAAAGCTAAGAGCTCATTTATATGGAAAATCAATTTAATTCGTCATTAGATAAATTGTTAGAGAAATTAGGCGGTTGGTTAGATGCGCTTTTCTTGAATTTACCCAATTTTATTCTTGCCACCATTGTCTTTATATTATTCTATTGGCTCTCCAGAAAATTAGGTGGTTGGTTCGATAAATATTTGAAGAAATTCATTAAGCAGGCTTCTGTAAGGGATTTAATTGCCAATATATCTTCTATTATTATTTTGGCTCTTGGTCTTTTTTTGGCTCTTAGCATTATGAATTTAGATGAAGTATTAACTTCATTATTAGCTGGAGCAGGTGTTGCAGGACTTGCCATTGGTTTGGCGCTACAAGGAACAATTGCCAATACCTTTTCTGGTATTTTCTTAGCTGTTAATGAAATTTTGCAGATTGGCGATTGGGTAGAAACAAATGGTTACAGTGGAAAAGTTGTTGAAATCAATTTGCGTAACCTCAAATTAAAGGAGTCTGACAACAATATAGTTGTTATTCCTAATAAAATGGTCATTGAAAACCCGTTCAAAAACTATGGTCTTACCAAAAGGATTCGTGCAACGGTCAATTGTGGTGTAGGTTATGATTCGGATTTAGAAGAGGTAAAAGCGATAGCAACAAATGTCATAGAAAAATTATATCCACCTAATGGAAACGAATCAATAGAATTTCACTACCTTTCATTTGGTGACAGTTCTATAGATTTTCAACTGCGTTTTTGGATAGATGCCACCGTTAAAATAGCTGCTTTAGAAGCTAGAAGTAGAGCCATTATGGCTATTAAAAAGACCTTTGATCAAAACAATATAGACATTCCGTTTCCTATTAGAACGGTTTATAATGGTGATTAATATAGAAGGATTTTTAAATTTTTGTAACTCAAACTATTATATTTGTGATGGTTCAGTTGTTGATGTCTTATTTGTCAAAATTCTATTAAACCCTTAAAAGCAAAAATGATTAAATATCCGCGAACTAAAATACCGCTATTAATTGCTTTGTGTTTGTTGGGAGGATTGGCTGCTTGCGAAGAAGAACCCCCAAATTTAACATCTAAAGGAAACGATGTTTTTCAAGTATTAGAGGTAGAAGAAAAAGTAGAATATTCTAAAGCCCATTATGAAGACACCATCTATGTGCCAATCTATTCAGATATCTATGTCAGCAAGTTTAACCCTAAAAGTCAATTGGCAGCAACTTTAAGTATTCGAAATACAAGTATCAAAGATACACTCTATGTGTCTACCATAAATTATTACAATACCAAAGGTGAATTGGTTAGGAGTTATATCGACAATACCATAATGATTGACCCAATGGCAACAGTTGATTATGTTATTGAAAAAGAAGATGAATCTGGAGGTTCGGGTGCTAATTTTTTGCTTAATTTAAGTTCTAAAGATACCAATATCAAACCCGTGATTCAAGCCGTTATGGTTGGGGTAGACGGAAATAAAGCATACGCTTTTACAGTAGATGGCTATTCGCTAAAATCAGACTAAAGATGTCATAAATTATTGATATTTTTCCAAAGCTTTTTTAAAATTCCATTTCATTTTATTGCGCAACCGCCTTGGTTTTAAAACTTCCAACGAGTTACCAAATCCTAAAAGCAATCGTTCCAATTCAAAATTGAGGTGGACATTTATTTGAATGGTAATTCCACCATCGTCGTGTTTTTCTAATAAAACTTGAGAATGATGTATGGGTTTGGTCAGTACGTAAGGTGCATTGGATTTATCTATCTTAATAATGGCTTCAATAATACTGTCGTCGTTTAAAACAGTAACGCCAACGGTATTTTTATAATAAGTATCTCCATCAAAATTTTCATCTAAATAAGGTTCTTGTAGGTTATAAGTGATTTTGATAATTCGATCTAAAGCAAGCGTTAGAATCGGTTGATCCTTCACTTTTTTTCCAATCAAAAACCAACGATTGTTAAACTCTTTTAGGATAAAAGGATGGAATACCATCACCGATGACTCCCGTGCTTTAAAGGATTGGTATTCTATGTTCAAGCAAATCTGTTTGAGAATGGCTTGGTACAATACATCCAAATGTTCCAAGCCTTTTAGTTGTTCATTTTTATCCAAATGAATGATTGCCGAACGATTGTTTTTCTCGGTATATACCTTGTCTTCCAGTTTTTGAATAATTCCACCCAATTCCGAGAACAATGAAAAGTCTTTAAACTGTTTGAGCATTTCTACCGTCTCCGATAAAACGCCCATATCGGTTTCTGTTAAAGGAATATCGGTAATAGAAAAATCCTCCTCTTCATAAGTATAGTACTTTCGATCATAAACCTGAATAGGTGCATTATAACCCAGTTTATCACTGCGCATCATTTGTATGTCCAACTGAACAGTACGCTTACTCACATTAACCATTCTGCCCTCATATTCATAGAGCGCATCAGAACACGCATCTATCAGGTCATCCAACGTCCATTTGCGATAACGATTCTGCAAACATTTGTCCAGCGTTCTATATCGAATTAATGCATTTTTATTTATAGCCATATTTTAATTTTATTTCTACACACCTGTCAGGTTTTTAAAACCTGACAGATCTATAAAAATTAAAATTATAAAAAAATATTAACTACGCAAAATAATTGCGTACATCAATTCCATCTTTGTATTGTCATTCGGAAGTAATGAATACAATCAGTTAGATTTTAATTCTTGAAAGACGAGTATTAATTAAACATCGAACAAAATAATAATATGGAACAGTTAACAAAAATCACCGGACAAACATTAATCGATTTAGGGTTTTTCCCTGCAAAATGGTTTGCCGAAGCCTTAGAATATTTAAATACCAATCAGCTTTCACAAGATGAAATGATGGACTATTTAGAGCCATTTAGACGAGATCCGATGTTGGAATTGCACGAAACACCTGTACCGTTTTCTATCAATATAAAAGCAGAGAATGAATTGGAGGAAGACAATGTCAACAAGGTGGTTGCTTCTATGAAAAAATTGATGAGAACACCTACTATAGTTGGTGGAGCCATTATGCCCGATGCTTGTCCAGCAGGACCAGACGGAACCATTCCTGTTGGTGGTGTAGTGGTGGCCAAAAATGCCATTCACCCAGGAATGCATAGTGCCGATATTTGTTGTTCAGTGATGTTGACTGATTTTGGTAAAGCAAACCCTAATGATGTAATGGATGCAGCGTTTTCTATAACTCATTTTGGTCCTGGCGGTCGAGATAGAGATGCACAATTCAGATTCCCTGATGAGTTGTTGACAGAATTCGAAGGCAACGATTTCTTAAAGGACGAAGTAATGATAAAAATTGCGAGAACGCATTTGGGAACACAAGGCGATGGAAACCATTTTCTTTTTGTAGGGACTTCTAAGAAAACTGGAAATACGATGATGATCACACACCACGGATCAAGAGGAGTAGGAGCGAAGTTGTATAAGAAAGGAATGCAAACGGCAGAGCGATTTAGAAAAATTTTATCCAAAGATACTATGAAGCAAAACGCCTGGATTCCTTATGATACCGACGAAGGTCAGGAATATTGGAAAGCCTTACAGGTCCTCAGAAAGTGGACCAAGTTGAATCATATTTCTATTCATGATGCGACGGCTACAAAATTAGGAATTGGGATTGAGAACAGATTTTGGAACGAACACAACTTTGTTTTCAAGACAGGTGATTTGTTTTACCATGCCAAAGGAGCAACTCCAATGGATGCGCAATTTATGCCAGACATCACAGGTCCTCGTTTGATTCCATTAAATATGGCGGAACCTATTTTAATGGTCGAAGGTGTAACAACAAAAACCAACTTGGGATTTGCGCCGCACGGTGCAGGACGAAACATGAGTCGTTCTCAGCATAAAAGAAACAAAGCCAATCAGACGATTGAAGCCATTTTTGCTGAAGAAACCAAAGGACTGGATGTCCGTTTCTTCTCTAATGAGATTGATATTTCTGAATTGCCGTCGGCATATAAAAATGCGGAAGCAGTACGTACACAAATGGATGAGTTTGGTTTGGGGAAAGTGGTAGATGAAGTGATGCCGTATGGTTCTATTATGGCTGGTGATTGGGAGAAAAATGCTCCTTGGAAGAAGAAAAGAGACGCAAAAAGGGAAGCACGCAAAAAGACTGCGCAGTAGCGTTTCATCTTTGTAAGACAATAAAAAAAGATTATCGGCGATTGTTTGTTTTTTAATAAATAAGTAGTCTGACAAAAATAAGTTGACAATTAACTGCCAATTATTTTGAGTGCCTTATGAGGCGTTATTTTACCGCATAGCCTTAGCTACGTGGAAAAATCACAACAATTAAGTCACCAAAAGAATGACAGAGAATTGTTAAGTTATTTTTGTCAGACTACTTACAGAATGAAAATTTTTAAATTAAGATCAATAGCTGTAAAACACCTCACTCATTACCCACCATGCTCCCTCTAGCCATTTCACTCAAAATAATGCCACCAGCAACAGCAACATTTAAAGATTCCGCACTTCCCATAGACGGAATCGTAATGGGTTGGATACTTTTATGTTCTTTTACCGTCATAGAAAGACCGTGGGATTCGCTTCCCAATATCAGCCAACAGGGTTTGTCAAAGTGGCAATCATAAATAGAACTTCCGTTCATATCTGCCGCATAAATGGGCGGTAAATCGTTTTGATTTAACAACAAAGACCAATCTTGATAATAAACCGAAACCCGACCAATCGATCCCATAGACGACTGAATGGTTTTGGGGTTAAAACAATCGACACTATCGAGGGTACACAGTATATTAGACCACCCAAACCAGTCTGCTATTCGAATTAGGGTACCCAAATTTCCGGGGTCGTTTATTTTCTCAAGCAAAAGAGTGTATTTTTGCGTTGTTTTAAAAATTCGCTTAGGAATTTCAATCACCGCAGCAATACCAGGTGTTTGTTTGAGTGATGAAAGTTGTTGGGCTTGTTTTGATGAAATAAGGCGGTAAGACAAATCGTTTGGAAGGTGGTCTTTGTTGGATTCCAACCATTCGGGTGTCAGAAAAATTTCTTTAATGGTAAAAGAAGATTGTAGTAACTCGAAAACAATTTTTCGACCTTCGGCTATGAATAAGCCTGCTTGATGACGATATTTTTTTATTGCCAAAGACCTAAAAAGTTTCAATTCATTTTTTGAAAGAGGATTCATTGATTTTAATAGATAAAATAACGTTTTTAATACAAGTTTGTAAACCAAAAGTTATATCCGCTTTTTGTATGCTATTGGTATTGGGAAGTTGCAATGTTTCTCAATATTTAGCAGCCGATGAAGTTTTGTACGACAAAGTAAGTATAAAACTAGATGCTGAAGAAGAAATTGAAGGAAAAAACGAACTGCAAAGCAATTTATATGGCTTGGCACGACCAAAGCCGAATACCAAATTTCTTGGGTTGGCTCGAATTCGGCTGTTTTATCACTATTGGGGCAATCCCGATAAAAAAGGGTTCAAATCTTGGGTGGCAAAAAGAGCAGAAGAACCCGCTTTGCTGGATACTTTTTATTTGGACAGCAATTGTGAACGGATGGAAACCTTTTTGTTCAATGAAGGCTATTTTCATTCTGAGTGCAACTACGAAACAAACATTGATAAATTCGGTCATTTTGCCCATGTTACCTATTCTTTAAATCTAGATATTAGGCAAAAAATAGACAACATTGCTTATCTAGAAAATCCGCAAACAGAGATTGACAGTTTGGTGAAAGTGAGTATCGGAAAATCTGTTTTAAAGAAAGGAGTTCCTTTTGATACCGATTTGCTGCAAACAGAGCGGAAGCGATTGTCTGACTACTTTAGAAATCAGGGTTATTTTGATTTTGGTAAAGACTACATTACTTTTCAAATTGACAGTACCAAAGGAAACAATCAGTTGGATATATCTGTATTGGTGGGAATGCCTGAGGATTCTACTTTACATAAGAAGTATGTCATTAATGAAATTTATTTAGATGCTGCTTATAATCTAAAAGATGATTTTATTAAAACCAAAATAGATACCCAAACTATAGAGGGCATTACCATCTATGACAACAATCGGTATAAAGCAGATGTCTTAACTAGAAGAATTTTATTTAGAAAGGGTGATCAGTATTCCTTAAAACGTCACCGTCAAACCTTTGACAACCTCCAGTCGTTGGGTGTTTTTCGTTTTGTAAATCTAAGGTTTGAAGCCAAGAAAAACAAAGCAGGGCAAAATGTGATGGATGTTTACATTCGACTGACTCCTTCTAAAAGACGGCAGTACAGCCTGGAGGGAGAGATCAACAATCGTTTTACCCGAAATACTTTTAACGAAGGTTTGGGTGTCGCCCTTTCGGCAAATTATTTGGATAAAAATGCCTTTGGTGGAGGCGAGCGGTTTTCTATAAATATGTTTAGTGGATTGGACCTGAATATTATTAAGGCTGATAGTATCTCGGTAATTAATGCGGTAAATATTAGTGGCGAAGCAGCATTGACCATTCCCAAAATGTTGTTGCCCTTCCCCAGTAAATGGCTGAAAGAGGAGAATTATGAAAAATTATTAGGTAGTAAAATAAAAACCAGACTCTCGCTTTCAGATGATTTCGTTCGACTGGTCAATAGCCACAGTGTAAACGGTTTAGAAATGGGTATTCGCTACGATTGGCAACCGGCTCAAAGACATCGCTTTTTATTTACGCCCATTTCGTTGGGTTACTTTTATGTCTACAATACAGAACCAAATTTCGATAAACTAATCGCCAACAATGTTCGCTTACAAAAAGCCTATTCCAATCGACTTATAATTGGTGGAGTATATTCTTATTTATCTACCAATCAAAAACCCCAACAGCGCAACTTTTATACCCTACGTGGAGACGTTGAATTTGCTGGAAATACCTTGTCGGTATTGGAAGATGTGATGCGAGCAACCAAATTGATAAACAATGATTTTGCAGAGACATTTGGGGGGTTGGATTTTTCTCAGTTTATTCGTCTACAAGCAGATTTTCGATATTATATTCCAATGGGTAAAACAACTTTTGTTAGTCGTTTTTATGGCGGATTGGGTGTTCCTTATGGCAAAGGAGACGAAAACGTACTGCCTTATATTCGTCAGTTTTTCTCTGGTGGAAGTAATGGTGTTCGTGCTTTTAGACTCAGAGGATTGGGGCCTGGAAGTTGGTCGCCACCCAGTGATTCGGAGCTCGAAAACATAGATTTTGAACGAACAGGAGATGTTAAACTGGAGGTCAATTTGGAATATCGTTTTCCCATTTATAAGTGGTTCAAAGGTGCCGCTTTTGTCGATGCTGGAAACGTTTGGACGTTGAACGATACGGCTAAAATTGGCAGTGAATTCCAATTTGATAGTTTCGGTAATGAGTTGGGTTTGGGTGTTGGAGCAGGAATGCGGATGGATTTCACTTACTTCATTATGCGTATTGATATGGCAACGCCTATGTTTGATCCTCAAAACCTTATTGGCAATCGTTGGGTTGTTGACGAGTGGCAGTTTTTTGACACCAATTGGCTTAAGGACAATGTGATGATTCAGTTGGGGATTGGGTATCCGTTTTAGACCGCTTACTTCTTCGACGCTTTGCCTTCAACTAGGCTATGGATTGGTTGCACATGGCAATGATGATTGTTCTTGAGAAGTTCCAACAACACGATAAAACCTCAGATTTATTCCCCATACTCCACAAAATTTCTAGGAGTTTCATACAAAACCACTTTTAAGGCTAAATTCTCTTCCAAATGTGGGTGAATTTTATTCCATATAACGACCGCAATGTTTTCAGCAGTTGGGTTTAAGTTGGCAAACTCTTCTGTTTCCTCATTGAGGTTTTTATGGTCAAATTTGTCCAAAACTTCTGCATTGACCAAGTCTTTTAAGACCTTCATATCCATGACATAACCTGTATCAGGATCTATTTCTCCCGTGACTTTTACAATCAATTCGTAGTTGTGCCCATGATAGTTGGGGTTGTTACATTTGCCAAATACAGCCTGATTTTTTTCAGCGTCCCAGTTTGGGTTGTGGAGGCGATGTGCTGCATTAAAATGTAGATGGCGACAAACTGTAACTTTCATTTTATATAAGATTTGGGACGATTATAGAACAGCTATATGAAGGTATTGTTTAGACATAAATAAAGTTGTAAATCAAGTCGGTTCCTTGTAAAATTGAATAAGGTTATAAATATGACAAAATCATCTTAAATTTTAGTATTTTTGTGTAAAATAGAAGAACGAATAAAGTGCAGTTTAAGGACATTCCAGGGCAAGAGACCCTAAAAAAACAATTAATTGATGCAGTACAAAACAACCGGGTTGCGCATGCTCAGTTGTTTTTAGGGCCCAAAGGTAGCCCCAATTTGGCTATGGCGTTGGCGTATGGACAGTTTTTGAATTGTCATCAACCTTCGGAATCAGACAGTTGTGGAAGCTGTTCTTCGTGTAAAAAAATGGCTCGTTTTATTCATCCAGATGTCTATTTTAGTTTTCCAACCATTGGAACGGGCTCTATGAGTGCCGAATTGATTCCCAAATGGCGAGAAATTTTAGACAAGACCGCTTATTTTTCTGAATACCAGTGGATGCGTTTTATTAATTCTGAAAATAAAATTGGAAACATCACCAAAAAGGAAAGTGTGCAGATTGTAAAAAACTTGAGTCTAAAAGTTTTACAAGGAAACTATAAGATTCAATACATCTGGAAGGCAGAAAAATTGGAGAAATCGGGTACAGGGAATGTGTTGTTAAAAACAATTGAGGAACCACCGGAGAAAACCATTATTTTGATGGTTGCCAATGAAGAAGACAAGCTATTGGGAACCATTCGCTCAAGAACGCAATACCAAAGAATTAAGCCTTTTACCGAAGAGGAAATGGCTTTGTACTTGGAACATAAATATCAGGTGGAGCCACAAAAAGCAATATCCATTGCTCAGGTAGCCGATGGAGATGTGGAAAAGGCGGAGGAGTTTCTGCAAGAAGAAGAAAATCCCACCGCCCAACAATTAGAAACTTGGTTGAGCTTGTGTTTGACCAATAATGTGGCAAGCCTACACAAATGGGTAGAAGAGATTGCTGGAATCGGTAGAGAAGCACAAAAGAAACTGATAAAATATATGTTGTATTTTATTCGTCAATCTTTTTTATTAAAAACAGGACAAAAACAAACGCTAACTGGAGTCGAAAAAAAGATGGCTGTTCAGTTTGTGGAAAATTGGGAAGTAGGTCAGTTCGAAAGAGTAACATCGCTTTTAAATAAAAGCCATTACTACATCGAACGAAATGTCTACCCCAAACTTTTATTCTTTAATCTTTCTATTCAGTTTGTCAGAATGATGAGCCATAAATGATGGTTGATGGATGATAAGTTTATTTCATCATCCATCAACAATCAACCATCACCTATGAATAAAATTGAATAGTTTCTATAAATATATGAAAAATGGGATGTGGAACTTGTGGGGTTTCCGTGAAAAACGGTGGTGGCTCTGCTGCTGCTGGCTGTAAAAGCAAAGGAAACTGTAGTACAGGCGGTTGTAATCGCTTGAATTCTTATAATTGGCTTGCCGACTTACCTGCTTCGGCAGAGCGTGATTCCTTTAATGTCATCGAAGTCAGTTTTAAAAATGGAAGTACCAAAGATTTTTACCGAAATAATTTGAATACCATTATTGTAACTGGAGACCATGTGGTGGTCGAAACGAGTTATGGATTTCAGGTAGGAAGAGTAAGTATGAGCGGGGAATTGGTTCGCTTGCAAATGCGAAAAAAGCGAGTCAAAGAAGATGCAGACAGCATCAATAGGGTATTGCGTAAGGCAACTGAAACCGATGTGGAGCGGGCGAGAGAGTTTGCGGCAATGGAACCAACCGTATTGACCCATGCTCGTGTAATTGCTCGTGACCTGAATATGAATATGAAAATCGGCGATGTAGAATACCAAGCTGATGGTCGTAAAATTATTTTTTATTATACAGCGGAAACAAGGGTTGATTTTAGAGAATTGATTCGTCATTATGCACGGGAATTTAGGGTGCGAGTAGAGATGTGTCAGATTGGTCCGAGACAAGAGGCTGGTAAAATTGGGGGAATTGGTTCTTGTGGTAGAGAGTTGTGTTGCTCTACTTGGTTGACAGATTTTAAAACCGTAACAACGGGTGCTGCAAGGTATCAAAACCTATCGGTCAACCAAGCAAAACTATCTGGTCAGTGTGGTCGCTTAAAATGTTGCTTAAACTTTGAGTTAGATACCTATTTAGATGCCTTAAAGGTTTTTCCTAAAAAAGCACATTACCTAAAGTTGAGTGAAACTTTAGAGGCAAAGTTGATTAAAACCAATATTTTTAAAAAGAGAATGTGGTACATCATTCCAGGGAAACCCATCGTTGAATTGTCGATTGATCGTGTAAAGGAAATTCAGGAATTGAATGCCAAAGGGGAATACCCAGAAGAATTGGTGAGTGAATTTCAAGAAGAGAAAAAACCATTGTTGGAGGATTTATCTGATTACTCCAATACGGTGGAACAAATTGACTTACCAGAATTGGCGAAACGTAAAAGAAGCCGTAATAAAAATAGAAACAGTCGAGACAGAGATAGAAGCAAAAGTAGAACACAAGCCAAATCTCAAGATAGGAACCAAGGTGGTGCCAAAAAGCAAGAAAGTGGGAAGAATTCGCCGAATAAGGACAGTAGGTCTAAAAATCAAAGTCGTTCTTCTAAGTATAAAAATAAATCGAAAAATACTTCACCAAAGAATACGAAAACCGATACAAACGCATCTGGTGAGTCGAATAATGCTTCTGCAAAAGGGAACAATCGCAATAGAAATCAGTCGAAAAATAGGTCAAACAAA
>Ga0209828_1003910_pt1 | contig 11048 bp, 3 predicted proteins | sample MaitaG_FD_187429 | JGI IMG/M metagenome (GOLD analysis project Ga0209828, IMG submission 187429) | Marine algal microbial communities from Maine, USA - Maine_Asex2 metaG (SPAdes) (version 2) | ecosystem: Host-associated > Algae > Red algae > Unclassified | place: Maine, USA | collected 2015-01-05
ATATAAGATAGTAATTGCAGCACTAACAAGCTCGGAATAAATGTGTAAATAAATATCAACAGAGGTTTTTTCATCTAGATTATTTTGGTTTTATTCTTCTAATTAATGGTGAACAATGATCTTGATTTAAGATTCTATAATTCTAGGTAATTTAATCGCAAAATATTTAATGTATGTCATATTGCGTTTTGCATAAACCTTCGAAAAATTGTATTTAACAATGTAGTAAAGATAACCAGTAATTATCGCTACTGATATGTTTTTACAGACAATTAAAAGCGTATAAAAGTAAAGCACTACTGAGAGCGTCGCAGCCTACAGTATTTAATATTCCAATATCAAAACGAAAGAAATAATTAAAGATAATCTGAATCACAATATTGAGCGACAAAGAGTAATTCGTACCTGAGAGCGTCACAGCGTACAGATAACAGCGCACGATGACGTAATATGCTCTTTTCGCTTCTAACTTAGTTAGTCGGTAGGAGAGAGCCTTGTTACTTTTTGTCATCCTAGTTAGACAAGTCAGCAAGCATACTCCGCATGTGCAGGGCGTTATGCATAACCCATTTTAGATTTACCAGTAAGAATGTTAGAATAACATATCATCAGTTGTTATAAACCTCTTATTTACTTAAATTTATAGTAGACAATCATAAAAGAATCTACTTATTTAAGAAAGGTATATTTTATTTAAAATAAAGGAAATGAAAAATTGGTTATTCTACCTTCTATGCTTTTTTGCAAGTTCATCCTTAACAGGTCAGCAAAGATTAACTGATTTTGCACTAAATGGCTCAAATGTAGATCATTACCTAACTGAATATAACGGGATTAATTATTTATTGACCGTTGACCAAAACAATACTTTAGAAGTCTTTAAACTAATAAATGAAAATACCAAGATATTTTTACACTCGAGATATTTTCAAGGCTTGTATGATAATGATTATGATATAGAATTCAATAATAATTTCATTGTGCTTCCCAGTGAATCTGAAATAATAGATTATAATTTTGTTCAAGACGTAGTGCATTCAGCAGCCATTCCAGAAGGTTTTTATTTCTCTGCCTTTTCTGGACTAATAAATTCCACAGAAAATAGATTTTTGGTAAGTTTAAAAACTTTGGATCAATCCACTTTCATAGGAATTGTGTATGAAATTGGAGGAAAGATTTATGATTTAAATGGTCCTACCTCTTTTAGATTGTATGGAAACGATACTTTTAATAGCCGCCATAACTCTTCAGGTATTAGGAATTGTTATTTTAAAAACTTCATAACCAATCAAGTTGACACAGTTGCTTATGATGTGCAGTTTGGCCAATATCCAGCTCAAGGACATGCAGGTGTTTATTACTTTGACTCTGATGGACAAGTTTATTTATTTGACCAAAGCTTAAGAAGTAGTTCTCTGCAAGCTGGAGTTAAATTAGATAACATACTGAATTACAATTCTATTCTTGTTTCAGAAGATCAATTGGTTTTGGTGAGTTCTACTAGTGAGAATGCAACGATTCAGACTTATAATAGTGAAAGTTTAGAATTAGAAAATACATATCAGTTTGTGATTGATTATCCAATATTTGCTTCTCAGTCTTCTATTCACAAGGGGGTTTTTACGGCATTAATCGATCGTGAATTATTGATTGTTGATTTAAGTACTGGACAACATATGATTAGGCCGACATATTATTTTTGGCCAAGCAAATTTGAAGTTCTTGATGATAGATACATTATCAATCCATATGAAGTGATTGTAGATCGTCAATCTCATGCTGAATTTGAATTAATTGATATTCAAAATTTGGAAGTTTATGCAATAGAAGGAGAGTTTAATGTTGCCACAACCTATAATGTAGGTTTTGCAAAATTTGATCAAAATTACCTTGCTGCATATACATATTATGGAAGATATCAAAGCCCTTTGTTTAATGTTTCTGTTCAGGATCGCACTGTAGAAAGAAATACTCTTCTTGACAATACAAATTATGGATTACCGGACTATTCACAAATTATAAAAGTTGAGGATAATATTTATCTGCTTGAACCTGGAATAAGTAAGGTTGTTGGCAATTCAGTGGAATCAATTTCACCTTCAAATGAGATTGATTATGTCAAATATTCTTTCGCAAAGATTAAAAATGATCATATATTTTTCGTCCAAGAAGAACCAAATATAATATATAGCTATGAAGGGTCTACATTAAAAGAGGAGGCTGATTTAACGGGATTTGATGGTTTTAATTCTAACAATTATTTAGTAGATTATATAGTCTCTGAAGATTTTGTTTTATTCTATAGTCGTTATTATCAGTTTTACAGGTATGACAAATCCACAAAGGAAATTACTCTTTTCGACAATCATGAAATCGGTTATAATACTTATATGTTTGGCTTCGAAAATAAAATTTATTTCACTCATGATTCGAATGTGTATACTACGGATGGATATGAACCTAAATTAATTTTAGACAACTATAAAAATGTCAGTTCCTCTCAAACTGGAGGAATTGTTGTTTTTAAAGGCCAATTACTAGTCTTGACTCGTAATGGCCTAGTGCGTATAGAGAGTGATGATAGTGTAACTCTCATAGGTACTCAGTTTGATTCAGAACTAAACAATGAGATATTGGTAGATGAAACTGGAAATAATATTGTAATTGGAAGCGAAACAAAAAAAATGCATTATGATGGAGATTCCGTTTATGAATTTGAGTTAGAATTTGGCAATTCTTATGATGGTAGAGTTACTTTTGATAACTATTTTTTCTTTAGAGAATATACTGATTCAGATTGGGTTTTTTCTTTTTTCAATAGCCTTACAAAAGAATACGGAAAGTTTCCGACGGAGTTGAGAAATTATTACTTCCTAGATTACTTTGAATCCAGTGGCGAGTATTTCTTACTGATGAGGTCAGGTTTTAATCCTTATGATAAAATGTATATATACAAAACCGACGCCACATTTAATCATATAGAATTAGTAAATGAATATTTGGACGCGGGATGGTTCAGTAGGCATTCCTATACGAAGTCTAATGATTCAGGATTTTTATATGCTGGAAATTTGTTGTTTTTGATAAATGAGGAAAATGAATTTATACACTTAGATCGCGTTCAAGGTACAAATTTTACAACAGGCGTGGTTGAGGACAAAGGAGATTTTTATTTTCTTGGAGCTGATAGTAAACTGGGCAAGCAATTATATAAAACATCTTTGAATTCCTTTACAGAGCATTGTCAAAATAATGAACTAGAAGATGAATATAAAATCTATCCCAATCCATCATTTGATAGAATTACCATTGAAAACTATGATCGAAGTTGTTTTAAAAGTAAACAGTACTTCATTTATAGTATGAGCGGAAAATTAATTGAGTCGGGATCTACCTCAGGGTTGTTGAACATTTCCTCATTACCAGCTGGAAGCTATGTGCTTAAGTTGCAAGAAGGAGATATCTTTGCGAAAAATATCTTCATCAAACATTAGCTATAAAATTAACTTCAAGAGCGACGTGGTATATGCATAACAATAGACATGATGACCATATGCTTTTTTTACTTCTGATTTATTTATCGGTAGGAGAGAGCTTTATTATTCTTGTTGTCTCAGTTAGACAAGTGAGCAAGCATACGGCACATGTCAGGGTCGTTACATGCAAGCTCATTGGTAAAGGCAATCGCAGAAAAAAGAAAAGAGTGCTTTGCACACATTACTTTTTATCCACCCGCAACTATTTCTTATATTCAATATTTGAAACACATCTGATACAAAATGGTGTCAATCTTAGGAATGTTTAAACTTTATTAGCGCCTTCATCATCTAAAACGACGGAAATATATACACATATCGTCAGTTTAATACAATAAACTTGTGATGAGTCCACTGGATAGAATATATCAGAAAATAGGTAATTTAGAGTGAAAACTTAGTAGATATATACGTAACTCAAGCACGAGGTAAGGGTGTCAGCTAGTTAGTCACAATTCGAATAAAATTTAAATCTCATATTTTATATGAAATACAAGGACAATCAGATTTTTTACTCTCCTTCTGACCTATCTGCACATAGCAGCTGTAAACATCTCACTGAACTTAATAAACAACACGCAAGAGGTGAAATTGCTGATCCAAAAGTATACACAAATCGTGTATTGCAAATGCTTAAGGAAAAAGGTATTGAGTTTGAAGAGGCTCACCTACAAGAGATCAAGAAACAAGGAAATACTGTATCAGAAATTAGTACTGTTGACCTGGATGCTGAGAAGCATACAATAGATGCGATGAAAGATGGTATTGATGTAATTTACCAGGCTAGGTTGAAAGAACATGGTAAATGGAACGGGTGGGCTGATTTTCTTAAGAAGGTTCCTAAACCAAGTGATTTAGGAGATTGGTCTTATGAGGTTTGGGATACCAAGTTAGCTAATGAAACCAAGGCAGGTACAATTATACAGCTTGGTCTTTATTCGGAGCGTGTGGCCCAAATTCAAGGCATATCACCAGAGATCATGGGTGTTATAAAACCTGATGGGCAGGAGTACTATCGCTATGATGAACATGCCGCATTTATAAGACTAGTCAAGCGGAATATGGAAGAAGCAATTGCCAATGATATAGATACCTACCCTGAGCCTGTTAGCCATTGCGATATCTGCAAGTGGTGGAAAAGCTGTAATGATGTTAGAAGAAAAGATGACCATCTGTCCTTTGTGGCTGGAATGGGGACATTCCAAATAAAGGAGTTCAAATTGCATGACGTAAGTACCTTGCAAAAACTGGCTACCCTTGACTTCCCTGTGCTTTTTAAGCCTTCTAAAGGAGTGAGTGATACTTACAACAAACTTCGGGAACAAGCACGTGTTCAATATATGAGCAGAGAAAACGATTATAAACCAATCTATGAAACCTTGGAAATTGTAGAAACCAAAGGATTAAACAAACTGCCAGAGCCTTCTCCCAATGATATCTACCTCGATTTTGAAGGCGACCGAATGGTTGAGCCTGATGGTCTTGAATACATGATTGGTTATTTTCACAAAGGTAATTATCACGCGCTTTGGGCTAAAAACGAAGTGGAAGAAAAAGAAATTTTTGAACAATTTATCGACTTTGCCTTTAAGCTGAATCAAGAAGACCCCACTCTACACATATACCATTACGCGCCTTATGAAGTCACTGCTTTTAAGCGGCTGATGGGTAAATATGCTTCTCGCGAAAATGAAATTGACACTTTTTTGAGATCAGGCACATTTGTAGATCTCTATAGTGTTGTTAGACAGTCTGTGCGCGCTAGCGTTGAGAAATATTCCATTAAGGACCTGGAGATATTCTACGGCTATGAACGTAAAATGAATTTGCGTGAGCTTGCAAGTCACAAATCACAGCTGGAACAACTTCTTCAAACCGGGAATATTGATAAACTCAGGAAGGAAACCAAAGATGCTGTTCAACTATACAATCAAGATGACTGTGAATCACTTTTTCACCTACAAGCCTGGTTAGAAGAGATTAGAAAAAGGCTTATCGCAGAAAATGCAAACATCATAAGACCTCAGGATAGCGATGGTGAAGCAAGTTATACCATCACTGAGCATCAAGAAAGCATTAAGCCCATTATGGATAAACTGCTATATGGCGTACCTATTGCAAAAGCTGAACGAAGTAAATTGCAGCAAGCACAATTTATTCTGGCGCACATGCTAGATTGGTATCGGCGGGAACAAAAGTCATTTTGGTGGGAATATTATCGATTGAAAGAACTTCCTGAAGATGAACTCTTAGAAGAGCGAAAAGCAATTGCTTTTATGGAGTTCACAGGTACTCGTGAGCCTGTAAAGAGAAGTGTAGCGGATACGTATACTTTTCCCCCTCAAGAATGTGATTTGCGTCCAGGTCAGTCTTTAGAAGATCAGGAAGGGAATAAGGTAGGCAGCGTTCATGAGGTTGATATGGATGCAGGAACATTCCGTATCAAAAAAGGGTCAACTAATAAGGACCTGCCACATCCCATTTCTGTTTTTAGTAAAGAGAACGTGAATGCAAAAACTAAAGAAGAAGCCATCATTAGATTGGCAGAGTGGGTTGTAGAGCATGGTATGGATAGCACTGACGTGAAATACCAAGCAGCTAGACAATTGCTCTTGAATGCCCCTCCAAGTTTAACGGAAGACTGGGTGAAGAATGAAGATATTTTAGAACACACATATAATTTTGCAGCCAAACTTAACCATAGCTATCTACCGGTTCAAGGTCCTCCTGGTACAGGAAAGAGTTTTACAGGAAGCAAGCTAATAGTTAAGCTTGCTAAACAAGGCAAGAAAATTGGAATTACTGCCTTAAGCCATAAAGTTATCGCAAATTTGTTGAGTAAAGTTTGGGAGGAAGCGCAAAAAGAAGGCTTTGACATTGATATGATACAGAAGGTCAATTCAAACCAAGATGAAACAATACCATGGTCAACAACTAAAAAAGAGGATGCTGTCCAAAACGCAATTGGGACTAAAGACGTTATCGCTGGCACTTCTTTTATGTGGAGCAAACCACCCTATGCTGACAGTGTGGATTATCTTTTTGTAGATGAGGCAGGGCAGCTGTCTTTGATTGATACACTTGCTGTTGCTCACTCTTGTGCCAACATTATTCTCTTAGGAGATCCACAACAATTGAAACAACCCCAGCAAGGCGTGCATCCAGACGGCACGGAATTATCGGCTCTAGAACATGTGCTGCAAGGCGAGAAAACTATATCTGATGAACAAGGTGTGTTTTTAGCTAAAACTTGGCGAATGCATCCATCTATCAATGCGTTTGTCTCTGAGCTATTTTATGAGGGCAGATTGCAATCAAAAGACCATCTCAATCAACAGCAGATACTAGGTTCCAAATATGCTGGTTCTGGATTATTTCTTGAAGAAGTTGATCATAGTGGAAATACAAGTTCATCATCTGAAGAGGTTGAGAAAGTGGTAGAAATTGTGGAGCACTTGACTAGTGGCGATTTCAAATACATCAATGAAGAAGGTGCAGAGGTTACATTAACGGCTAGTGATATCAAAATCATAACACCTTACAATGCACAGGTGCAGCTTATCAAACACCGTTTACCTATTTTGGAAGTTGGAACGGTTGACAAGTTCCAAGGCCAAGAAGCTCCTGTAATTATATACACCGTCGCTACCTCGAGCTTACAAGAAGCTCCACGTGGTATGAACTTTCTATTTAGTCCGAACCGACTTAATGTTGCTGTTTCAAGGTCTCGAATATGTTTTATTATGGTGGCACACCCAGCTATTTTTGAAGCGGAATGTAAAAGTCCGTATCAGATAAAGTTGGCGAATGCCTTTTGTAGGTTTAAAGAACTTTCACAATGAACCTGAAGCCAGAAATTGAAAAATGTTAAACGAAAACGATAAGAAGTGTGAAGTTCTTGGACTACATACCTGTAAAGAATTTAGTAAAATTAAAAATTGCCTAACAAGATTAAATTATTCAAATTAATAAAAACTGTGACTAATATTAGAATGCATATCTCTTTCGTGCCTCACAGAGACGCATCTTACTATAATCGTTGTATGCCATTGCTCGTGATATAAATAACAATAACAAATGAATAGAATAAAAACACGTAAAGCTTTAAACCTAGAGTATAGAAAATATAAACCCAAAAGGTCTGAAGTAAATTCTTTTAGAACGGAATTAAAAGCCTGTTTAGTTTCTATTAAGGAAGCTGAGGAAGCAAAAAAAATTGGAGAAGAATTTATAAAACAACCAATCAATAAGTTTCTCAGCAATACATTTTATAAAAACCATTTAATTAATACAAAGGATAGAATTGATCTAGCTATTTACAAGGGTAAAGATGTAAAGTCTGACGTTGGGGTTATACTTGAACTCAAACAACCAAGTAATAAGTCTGAATACTTAACTGAAACTAGCCTTAATAAAAAAGCACTTCAAGAACTTTTATGGTACTACCTTAATGAACGAATTGACTGTAATAATAATAGCATTAAACATCTTATTGCTACTAATGGCTACACTTGGTTTCTCTTCAAATCGGAGGACTTCTATAATTATTTCTATAAAAACAAATCACTTATAAAAGAGTATAAAAGCTTCAAAGAAGGACTAAAAGACAGTTCTAAAACAGAACTTTTTTACAAAGAGATAGCAAGTAAATATATAGCAGAGGTTGAAGACAAATTACCATTTGTTTATTTGGATTTTACTAAAAAATCACTTGAATCATATTCTGACCCAGAGTTAAACACACTATTCAAAGTATTTTCTGATGTAAATATTTTAGGTAAACCTTTTGGCAATGATAGTAATGAATTAAAAAAGGAATTCTATCTCGAACTTTTACATATTATTGGACTTAAAGAATTTAAAGAAAAGGGTAAAAAACTTATTTACCGGAAAAAGAAAGATGAGAGAAATTATGCCTCATTACTTGAAAATGCAATATTCACTTTAGAAGATAAAGATTATTTAAAAAATGTAAAAAGGTTCAATGATGACAAAGCTTTTAATGCTGGACTGGCATTATGTTTAACATGGATAAATAGAATCTTATTTCTTAAATTGTTAGAATCACAACTACTTGCTTATCATAGTAAAGCAAAAGAATATAAGTTTTTGAATAATGAGTTTATTAGAGGCTTTGATGATTTAAATGACTTGTTTTTCTCAGCTCTTGCGAAAAAGCATGAAGATCGTCATCCAAAATTTAAAGATAGATACAAATACATCCCATATTTAAACAGCTCGCTATTCGAAAAAAACGACTTAGAAACTGAAACGTTTGATATTTCAGCTCTTAATGATGATAAATTAGATGTATTTAAAGGAACAGTTCTTAAAGAACCTAACGGTAAAAGACTTAAGGGAAAACTCTCAACTCTAGATTATCTCTTCAAATTTCTAGACGCATTTGATTTCGCAGCTGATGGCAGTGAGGAAATTACAGATGATGAAAATATTAAGGCTTTAATCAGTGCGTCCGTTTTAGGTAAAATTTTTGAAAAACTAAACGGCTATAAAGAAGGTTCTTTTTACACCCCATCCCACATTACAATGTATATGTGTAGAGAAACGATAAGAAAAGCTGTTACTCAAAAATTTAAAGAAAATGAAAATGAACAAATTGGGACTTACCAAGACCTAGTTTCTTACTGTCACGATTTTTTTAAACATGAAGACAGAAAAAGGTTGAATGATGTTTTTAGAAAGCTCAAAATATGTGATCCAGCAGTTGGTTCAGGTCATTTTTTGGTTAGTGCCTTAAATGAAATAATTGTAATTAAACAGGAACTAGGTTTACTAATTGATGCTAAAGGTAAAAGGCTCAGCGATTATGACATAGAAATAGTTAACGATGAATTATATATTACTGATGAAAAAGGTTTCTTAATTGAATATAAACCTGACAGTAATGAGAGCACTAGAGTGCAGCACACGTTATTTCACGAAAAGAGGGACATTATTGAAAATAGCCTTTTTGGAGTTGATATAAATCCAAATTCGGTTAAAATATGTAGGTTAAGATTATGGGTGGAGCTATTGAAAAATGCATATTACACAAATGATGGCTTTCTGCAAACTTTACCAAATATTGATATTAATATAAAATGTGGAAATTCCTTAATCAGTCGCTTTGGCTTAAACGATGATTTATCAAAATCATTTAAAGGAATTGATTACAATTTTAAAGATTACCAGCAAGCAGTTAGACAATATAAAGAAAGTCAGTCAAAAGAAGAAAAGAATAATGTACTTGCAATAATCAAAGAGGTCAAAAATAACTTCAAAAGCACATTTGACTCTAACGCAATCTCTAACCGGCAAAAAATAGTAGGTAAATACGAAAGTGAAAAAATAAAACAGGATAATCTCGTTTCTCTTTACAATGAAAAAATCACAAAAGAGGAAAAAAATAAATTAAAAGAATTAAAGGTGGCAGCTGAAAAAGCACTAGAAAAAGAAAAAGAGATATTAAACAATATTATGTATAGAAATGCTTTTGAATGGAGATTTGAGTTTCCAGAAGTATTAAATGACAAAGGTGAATATCTTGGCTTTGATGCCGTTATTGGAAACCCACCTTACATCGGCATACAAGAAATACCTTGGGATAGCCGTAGATATTATGAAACTGTGTATAAAACAGCAGTAGGTAGGTTTGATTTATATACTCTTTTTACCGAAAGAGCAATGCAAATTAAATTACCGGAAGCTTGTTTCACTTATATTGTTCCTGGGAAGTTCTTAAACAATAAACAATTTGTAGTTGCAAGAAAAATAGTTTGTGAAAATCACGGAGTAACAGTTGTAAAAATTGATGACAAAGTATTTGAAGATGCACAAGTAGATAGTGTGATTATCGAAAATTACCCTTCCGTAAAGGCTAAATATAAGGCATATAAAATTACCATGAAGGAGATGAAGTTGCTTTCTGAAACCCCCATTTCTAATATTTTAAGTGATAAAGACATTATTTTCAGGCTTGAGATAGATCAAAAAACAGATGACCTGATTGCAAAAATCGAAGCTGATACTTTTACGGTAAAAGAGATTGCTGATGTGAAAGACGGCATTGTGGCTGGAACAATTAAGGACTTGTTATACCTAGATCGTAAGATAAATAATGATTGTTATAAACTTTTCTTCGGAAAACATCTCTCAAGATATGCTATTCTTGACACCCCACTTTGGGTTAATTACCAGCCTGAGATTATGATGAAAGAAGAAGAAAAAATGGAAAAAGAGCAGGGCTTTGGATGAGGGACGAAAAAATATTTAACAGAGAAAAAATTCTTTCTCGATTTGTAGCAAAAGAAATAATTGCAACTTACGATAATGAAGATAGATATTACGAGCACACATTACACAGCACCCACATTACGGACAAAAGATTTAAAACTAAATATCTATTAGGTCTTTATAACTCTAGGCTTTTTAAATTCTACTATCGTAAAACTAATTCACAAGGGGGTTCACTTTTCCCTCAAGTGAGAATTGCATCCGTAAATAAACTTCCTA
>Ga0209828_1003931_pt1 | contig 10989 bp, 8 predicted proteins | sample MaitaG_FD_187429 | JGI IMG/M metagenome (GOLD analysis project Ga0209828, IMG submission 187429) | Marine algal microbial communities from Maine, USA - Maine_Asex2 metaG (SPAdes) (version 2) | ecosystem: Host-associated > Algae > Red algae > Unclassified | place: Maine, USA | collected 2015-01-05
CCCGATAAAGGCAAAGTAAAATGAGATAATCCCTGAGCTAAACATGGCGGCAATTTCGCTCCAGGCATTGATGCGCCACCAAAACCAGCGCAAGATGAAAATCATACCAGTGCCTGCTCCGAACATCAAAATGTACTCAAAGGCTTGCAGGGCATTGGTGAGGATCAACGCAAGTCCCGCAGCAAGAGCCATCAGGATGAAGGTGAAAATTCTGCCAGCCATGACGTAGTCGCGCTCACTTCCATCTGGGTTCACAAACCGTCGATAGAAGTCATTGACCAGATAGGATGCGCCCCAATTAAGATGGGTAGAAATGGTCGACATAAAGGCGGAAAGCAATCCGGCCAGGACCAAGCCCAATAATCCCTGTGGCAGGTAGGTAAGCATGGCAGGGTAGGCCAAATCATGGCCCAGTTTACTTTCCGATACATTGGGAAAAGCCTGCTGGATGCTTTCCAGATCGGGAAAAACGATCAGCGATGCCAAGGCCACCAATATCCAGGGCCAGGGTCGAAGGGCATAGTGCAAGATGTTGAAAAAGAAGGTGGCTCCGATTGCGTGGTTTTCATCTTTGGCAGCTAACATACGCTGCGCTATGTAGCCGCCCCCACCTGGCTCTGCACCGGGGTACCAAGCCGCCCACCACTGCACAGCAAGGGGTATGATGACCAGGGTGATCAGAATGTCTTTGTTGTTGAGATCGGGCAAAATATTTATGCTTCCTGATACATTGGGATGCGCGAGCATGGCCTCTAGTCCTCCCACTTCGGGGAGATTGACTGCGACAATCGCTGCTCCGATTGCTCCAATCATTGCCACAAAGAAGAGCACAAAATCGGTATAGACCACTCCTCGAAAACCGCCCAGCGAGCTGAAGACCACGGTGATGACCGCTGCAATGCCGATCGTCTGCAGAGGCTCCAGCCCGAGCATCACCTCACCGATTTTTATTGCCGCCAGGGATACCGCTCCCATGGCCAGAACATTAAAAAAGAGACCGAGGAAGAGCGCTCGAAAGCCTCTCAAGAATCGAGCGGCTGGTCCGGAATAACGCATTTCGTAAAATTCGATGTCGGTCGTCACCGCCGATTTTCGCCACAGCTTAGCATAGACAAACACCGTGAGCATACCAGTGATGAGGAACACCATCCAGACCCAGTTGCCAGAGACTCCGTTTTGTCGCACGATGTCCGTGACCAGATTTGGTGTATCTGTTGAAAAAGTGGTCGCTACCATCGACATACCCAGCAGCCACCACGGCATGCTGCGCCCGGAAAGAAAAAACTCGTTGGTGTCTTTGCCTGATTTTCGTGAAACCCACAAACCAATACCCAGAGTCAGCAACAGAAAGAAGGCAACAATGCCCAAATCGAGTGCAGAGATGTTCATTTGAAATTCTTTGATTCCAAGATACATTTTAATCGCGCTCATCTACGAGCACGATAACCTATTGGTTCGACATACCTTGTTTATCTTTGTCCAAAAGAACCCGATACATGAGCGACAAAAAGATCACATTATTGGTGCTGGCAGCTGGGATGGGCAGCAGATACGGAGGTCTCAAACAACTGGATGGACTTGGTCCGGCGGGTGAGACCATCCTCGAGTACTCCATTTACGATGCGATTCGTGCAGGCTTTAGCAAAGTCGTATTTGTGGTGCGAGATTTCTTCTTACAGGATTTCAAGGATCAGATCGGTGCGAAATTTCAAGACCTGATCGAGCTCGACTATGTCTGTCAGCCCGTCAATCCGGAGATACCAGGTATGCCCGATCTGCCCGAGCGAGAAAAACCTTGGGGCACCTCCCATGCGGTGCTTGTGGCAAAAGATGCAATTCAAGAACCCTTTGCGGTTATCAATGCCGATGATTACTATGGGCAAGACTCATTTGCCATCATTGCCGATTTTCTCAAAAACAAAGCCTCGGCATCGCTCTATGCCATGGTAGGGTATGTGCTCAAGAATACGCTCTCTGATCAGGGCCATGTAAATCGGGGCGTGTGCGAGGTCAATGATCAGCAACATCTTTCAGGTATTGTGGAGCAATTAAAAATACGCAGAGTCGCAGAGGGAAAAGTCGTGTTTGGCGATCCCATTGCTGGCGAACTATCAGAGGAGGCAGTGGTGTCCATGAATTTTTGGGGATTTCCAGCAGATATTTTTGCACTGCTTGAATCTGGCTTTCATGAATTTGTTGCTGAAAATAAGGATGACCCCAAAGCCGAATATTTTATCCCATTGATTATTGATGAATTAATCAAGCAAGGCAAAATAGATTTGCAAGTGCTCACTTGCAATGATCAGTGGTTTGGTGTTACCTACAAAGACGACGCTGATCGGGTTCGAAGCGCTTTTCGGGAATTTGCGATTGCAGGTAAGTATGAAAACCCGCTCTTGTCTGGACTGAATAAAGCATAGATGGCTTTTAACATACCTGAAACAGACCAAAAACGGGTCGTAATCATCGGAGCAGGTTTCGGTGGGTTGAAGCTTGCTCGAAAATTGAAGCGTTCTAATTTTCAGGTGGTGTTGATTGATAAAAATAATTTCCATCAATTTCAACCGCTCTTTTATCAAGTGGCCACTGCCGGCCTCGAACCCAGTTCGATCAGTTTTCCGTTGCGTAAAATGTTTCAGAAAAGCGATTCGATGTTTATCCGACTGAGCAAGGTCGAACGAATCGATCACGAGCAAAAGCGCATCTACGCTGAGTTGGGTTATCTCAATTATGATTATTTGGTATCGGCCTTGGGAGCAACAACTAATTATTACGGCAATGAAGAATTGCAGCGCAATACGCTTCCCATGAAGTCGATTGGTGAGGCGCTCCTGCTGCGCAACACAATACTCACACACTTCGAGAAGTCAATATCTACTCGATCGTATTCAGAGCGGCAGAAGCTAATCGATGTGGTCGTGGTAGGGGGAGGGGCCACTGGAGTAGAAGTAGCCGGAGCCCTCGGAGAGATGAAGAAATACATTCTCCCGAAGGATTACAAGGAGCTCAGCAGCAAGGAGGTAGATATCTACCTGGTGCATTCAGGAGCTCGGCTTTTGCCGGGTATGTCAGAAAAAGCCTCACGAGATGCTGAGCAGTTTCTGGTTGAGCTGGGAGTGCATGTGATCAAGAATACCAGAGTGACCAGCTGCGATGGTGAGTATGCTTACACCAACGACAACCGAAAGATTGAAGCCAAAAAGGTGATTTGGGCCGCAGGTATTGTTTGCCCCAAACTTGCAGGTACTCCAGACGCGGCATTGGGCAAGGGCAACAGGCTGAAGGTAAATTCTTTGCTCGAAGTCGAAGGAATGCCCGATGTTTTTGCGATCGGGGATCAGGCGCTTGTCTCAGATCGCGAAGATCTACCGTTCGGCCATCCCCAAGTGGCTCAAGTCGCAATCCAGATGGCTAAGGTCCTTGCTGCCAATCTGAAGAATGGAGACCGGGCCAAATGGAAGCCGTTTCGCTACAAAGATCTTGGCTCGATGGCCACGGTAGGTCGCAATCGTGCGGTTTGCGATTTACCAAAGTTTAAATTCAGCGGATTTTTTGCCTGGCTCACCTGGCTGTTTGTGCACCTCATGGCCTTGGTTGGTGTAAAGAATAAAGTGTTCGTCTTCATCAATTGGTTCTGGAGCTATATTACTTACGATCAGTCACTTAGACTCATTATTCGAGCAGAAAGGGACACTCCACAGGTCTAGTACAACAGTATTACATATGCACTACAGTCGTATATTTTGTTGCGATATACGTTTTGTCGTGTCGTCTTTTATGTGAACTCAATACCGATCGAGTTCAATCTTTAAATACCCGTTTACGCTCACGCAGATATGTCAATTAGAAGCTGAGTTTTCCACCACTAGTTATTCGATCATTCTACCTGGTTACCCACCGATCCAAACTTGTAAAACGGTAACAATAAATGATCTTAAAAGGCATCTTAAATGCAGTTGCGACCACATTGTTGGTCACAGTACTTCTCTTTGTTCAACTTGGAGCTACGACCATCCAACCTTACCCAAATTTAGGGGAATTGGCAAAATCTAGTGAGACGATGGTCATTGCGAAAGTCCTCAAGAACTACGAATATCAAGACGGAAACACAACATACTTACGTAGCAAGGTGATTGTGCAAGAATCGTTCAAAGGTGCTCTGAATGAGGGAGAGCAATTCGATATTCAAAAGTGGGAACGAATCGTCGATGGCACCGAACTCGTCATCTGGGGAGATACCGAATTGTACGAAGAGACGACGTACCTGATGTTTCTCCACCAAAAGGCAAATGGTACGTATGAGCCTATCTGTTTTTCATATTACCTCTTTGAAGAAATAACCCGTTACGGTGAGACATATCTTGTGCCCAGTGAGCACGCCAAGGAGTTTGAGCTCGCAGAAAACCAATCGTTTGAAACCCTGAAGGTGTATAAGAAGGCTGCCCTTGTGACTGAATTGCAGCAGGTCGTTGCTGAACGCAAAACCTGGGAGAGCAAAGCAATCGAAGCCGACCTCACGCTCAATGATTTCTACCCTTATCGCTTGCGCCGCAGTGGTCCTGACCACTGTTCGTATCTGACTTCTGGTGGTGTTGCAATGCGATGGGATAATTTTGATACACCTGTATCGATAAGCTATGTGCAAGACGCATCACCTGCCTGCGACCAAGCAAATTCCCTTGTGCAAGCCTGTGTAACCTCTCTTAATACGAGCTACCCGGGTGTAGACCTCCGTGATGGAGGATCAGTCGCTCCAGTTGCCGACTGCGGCAATTTTACGGCGGTAGGTTATAACTACCGCAATTGGATCGATGCCAATCTGGGCAGTGATCGCAATATAATCGTACAGTATGAGGATCCCTGTAATGAATTTCCTGCACTCGACGGTTGCTCCGGCGTTGTTGCCATTGGCGGTCTCTACAAGACAGGAACCCATGAACATGGAGGCGAAACCTGGAGCACAGGCGCGTATGGCTATGTTGTGCTGAACGAAGGTGCTGCTGGCTGCTTTTGTGGAGATACCAGACTCACCGATATTTTAGAACATGAACTTTCGCACGCATTGGGTCTTGGTCACATCTCGAATGCAGCTGGTGCTGCAAATATGAATCCCGGCTGCTGCAATGACATTAGCAACCTCGATCAGACGTGCGTAGATCATTCATATCCATCAGCATTTTTGCTGCCGGTAGAGATGACATCCTTTAGTGGAAGAGTGGCTGACCTGTCAAACGTACTCGAATGGGAGACTGCACAGGAATTTGAAATAGATCACTACCTCATAGAACGTGCCGATGCACATGCGCCAACGCACTTTGAAGTCATTGGCTCCATGGATTCGCGTGGTGATTCAGAAACCGGTCACTCGTACACCTTTGAAGATGCGGATCCGAACAGCCGATCATACTACCGCATTCGAGCGCTGGACTACAGTGGCGAAGAGACTCCTTCAGGTATCATCACATTGCAAAGAGAAGCACTTGCGAAAGCGGTGGTTTACCCCACCCAAGTCAAAGATCAGGTTTTCATTCGCCTTCCAGAGACGACCGAAGCTCAATATGTGATCAGCTCGACAACAGGTGAGGTGGTGCAGACAGCCTCAATGAGCCAAGAACTCACAGCAATTGATCTGGCTCATCTTTCCTCTGGTTGGTACTATGTGCGTGTCGCACACGACCAAGATCAGCAAGCTTTTAAAATACTGAAACAGTAAGACTAAATATACCCATTACAAGTTGAGGGTTCTGCCGTAAAGGCAGAACCCTCTTTCATTGTGTGCCTATAGCTCTCAGATATTAATTCAAGACCAGTTTTACCTGCAGGTCAAACTCATCGTAAATCGTTTTGTCCGCAAGATCCTGAAAGAAACTGCCAGAACCATACCGCACGTCATACTCTGATCGGTCTACTTCGATGTCTGCCGTAGCAACTGTCATCCCTTCATCTTCGCCCATCTCAACGTTAAATTTGATCGGTTTGGTGATTCCCTTAATGGTCAAGTCTCCAAGCACCTTGTACGAACCAGGTCCACGCGGACTAACACTTGTGATCGCCAAAGTGGCGGTTGAATGGTTTGCAACATCAAAGAAATCAGGAGACTGTAAGTGTCCCTCGAGTTTTCCTTTCATCTCGCCATCCAGATCAGTGCAGGTGATGGTACTCATGTCAATGACAAAACTGCCACCAACCAAATCACCGGCATCACTCATTTCTAAGTTGGCTTCTGAAATAGCAATCGTTCCGGTGTGACTACCCGTCACTTTTGCTCCGGTCCAGGAAACATTGCTTTTTTCTAGATCTACTCCAGGAGTAGTTGTTGCTTGCGCTGCAAACAGTGCGAGCGAGCATAAGAGGCTAAAACAAATCTTTTTCATAATGTGGTTTAATTAAATATTTATTAATTACTCAAAAAAAATTATTCATTGATCTTGTCCAAGATGGTATTTAGCATTTCGATTTCTTTTCCTTGCACACCGTCCAAGTAGTCCGTGACGCAGGCTTCCACTTCTCGCGACGCATCTTCCAGCACGCTCAGTCCAGCCTCCGTAATTACGATCGCCACAGATCGACGATCCTCTTCATTTATGGTGCGTTCGATAAGGCCCTTAAGGCGCAATTTCTCAACCAGGCGAGAGGCATTCGACATCTTGTCGATCATTCTGCACGAGACATCCTTCATGGCAATGGGCACTCCTTTCTGCCCGCGCAGGATCCGCAAGATGTTGAATTGTTGCAGAGAAAGGTTGAAGCTCTTGAGCGCTAGATTGTGTTGATAATTCAGCTGCGAGGAGGTGTAGTAGATGTTGATTCCCGCTTTGATGCGCTCATCTGAAAATGACTCTTGCTGTATGGCTTCCTCTAGTTTCATTTAGATGTTTATACATCAAATGTATAAACATCAATTAAATCCAGGAAATCAAATCTGTTAAGAACCTGCTAAATTTTGCTCACTAAGTTATAACCCGTTGAAATAGAAAGGGATACGGGCTTGCGGCTGATCAGTGCTCAGGAGATACTCCAGCGTTTCCAACATCTCTGCAGCTTCAGGAAAGCGTTGTTGCAAGGCGGCATCGTACCAATTTGTTGATGTTTTTTGGCCAGTCAACTCTTCAAGCAATAGGGTCATAGGATCCTTGATGCGTGGATATTCTGTGATCCGATAGTCGTCGACGTCTGCCAAATCAGCGGCCTGGGCAACTGCTGTTTTAATATCTCCCAATTCATCCACAAGACCATTTTCAAGCGCCATGCGTCCCGTCCATACTCGTCCCTGAGCAATCTCATGCACTTGATCACGGGTCATATCACGACCATCGGCGACGCGCGACAAGAAGACCTCATAGGTATGATCAACGCCTTCCTGAATCAAGCGTGCTTGCTCTGAACTGACCGGATAAAAAGGGCTAATGATCCCGGTCGCATAGGGCAGTGTTTTAACGGTATCCATATAGATGCCCAGTTTTTCATTGAAGAGTTCTTGCACATTGGGAGCCATCCCAAACACACCGATCGACCCCGTAATTGTATTGGGCTCTGCCAGAATCTTATCGGCACCACAGGCGATGTAGTATCCACCAGAAGCAGCTACATCTGCAAAGGATGCCACCACTTTCACTCCTTTTTCTTTCAGCAGTTCGATCTCGCGCCAAATCATATCAGAGGCAATTGCATCACCACCACCTGAGTTGACCCGCAACACCAATGCATCTACTTTGTCATCCTTGCGAATTTTACGCAACATATCGACATAGTGCTGATCAGTGATGGTGCCATAGGTTTCTGTTCCCATTCGGATTTGTCCTTCGGCATATAGGATTGCGATCTTGCTGGGGGCGCTGAGATTGAGATCCTTTCCTTTCGCCGCATTGTAATTCTCCAATGAAGTGAAATTGATTTTGTCGTCTTTATCAAGATCGAGGGCTGAACGCAGCTCATCAAAGACTTGATCTTCGTACATCAACCCATCTACCAGACCGGCCGCAACGGCTTTTGCTGGGAGTCGGCCCTCTACTGAGGCAGCTAGCGATCTCAGTTCTTCTTTCGAGAGATCTCGACTGTCGGCGATGTCTGAAAGAAAATCCTCCCACATCTCAGAGACGTACTCTCTGATCTGCTTCCGATTTTCTTCGCTCATGTTATTTCTTCGAAATGGCTCGGTGGCGGATTTAAATTTACCTGCGTAAAACGGCCTTATATCGACGCCAACTTTGTCAAGCAGATCCTTGAAGAATGGCATTTCTACCCCAAATCCTCTAAAATCAACTGCTCCCAGTGGGTGCAGCCAAATGCGATCTGCGGTGGTAGCTAAGTAGTACGCTCCCTGACCGTAGCCGTAACGGTTGGCATAGGCATAGACAAATTTTTCGCTTTCCTTAAAGTCGAGTAGCGCATTGCGAATTGCCTCCGCCTTGGCATTGCCAAAAGAATTAAAGCCCAGATCAAGCAAAATGCCCTTAATTTTCTTGTCATCTTTGGCGTGCTCAATGGTGGTGAGGATTTCGTGGAGACCCAGATTTTTTTCTTCCTTAAAAAAGTCTGTACCCTGCGCCGTATTATCTGTTTTCTCAGGGATGAGTTTCTTAAAGTCAAGTCGTAAGACGGAGTTGCTGCTGAGCGATGGCTTGGAGGAGCTCTTACTCATCACAGAGCCACCAATGAGCGTGGCAATCAAGCCTATGACCAAGATGGCCAACAAGACTCCGAGACAAGAACCAAATACAGTGCGCAGGAAATTTTTCATACAATACTATTCTACTACAAAAATAACCGCCTCAGGTTCGATCAGCGAAGATTTTCGATAAAACCCCCTAATTTACCCACCGCAGATCCTTTATTGGCCGATACCGCAGAATAGAATCTGCGGCTGATCAGTGAACCGCCCTTCTTAACCCTTTGCCCCATTTGATCCTTCTTCACCCATTTCACCCTCTGCCGCTGGACATTACCTACGAAGCCCTTTCCTCCTTTTCCTCAATTCCTCTTCTTCCTCCCTTTCAGTGTATACTGATCCGATGTACACCGGGCTGATATTTTTGGGCCATCAACTTGATGATTTCGTTGAGATCAGCCTTGTTCTTGGCAAAATCCATGTCCTCGACATCGATGATCAGGATAGGGTAGGTATCTTCAGACCGAAAGTAGTCGAAATAGGCATCTTGGATGGATTGTAGGTATTCTTTTGATATTGGTGATTCCATCGAGCGGCCTCTTTCATCGATGATATCGACTAATTTGCTTGTGGATCGGTGCAGGTAGACGAGCAGATCTGGTTTGGGAAAAGGTTTTTCAAGCAGATCAAAGAGCTGATGGAAGATGCGAAACTCACTCTCATTGAGATTTTGTCGGGCAAACAGAAGTGTTTTGGTGAAGAAGTAGTCGGCGATGAGATGCTCTGCAAAAAGGTCGTGGGCGAGGATGTGTTTTTCCATTTGCTTGTGCCGCTCCGTCATGAAGAAAATCTCGACGGGAAAGGCATAGCGCTTGGGATCGCTGTAGAAGTAGGGTAGAAAGGGGTTGTCGGTAAATTGCTCGAGAATGAGCTTGGCATTGTAAATCTTGGCCAGGCGATTGCAGAGCGTGGTCTTTCCGCTTCCGATGTTGCCTTCTACGCATATGTACCGATGAGGTAAACTAAACTCCATGTTCGACGAGCAAGACGTCCAGGGTATCTTCGCAGCCAAGATACAACTCTTCGATGGTCTTACCACTGACAGGATCTACCTTTAGTGGTGCAATCTCAAGAAGAGGGACGAGTGCAAAGTTTCGCTTAGCCAGGAGTGGATGCGGTAGTTTCAGATCATCACTGTTGCAAACATGATCGCCATAATACAAGATGTCGATGTCGATGATGCGGGACTCCCATCGCACATTGCGTACGCGACCGATCTCGAATTCGAGGTCTTGTAGCTTTTGCAATAGGTCTATAGCCGACAGATCAGAAGCTACTTCAATCGCCTGATTGTAGAAGTCGGGCTGGTCTTTCATGCCCCATGCCTCCGTAAGATAGATCTTGGAAGTTGCAACAATACGGGCCAATTCGCCAATACCTTGCCGACATTTCGCTAGATTTTCTGCACGATCGCCCAGGTTGGTGCCAAGCAGTAGATGCACATTGACGTTCTCCATTCACTTTCGGTATTCTCGCCGCAAACGTGTATTAAGACTTACCGATTGCACTGAGATACCGGGTTAGTTCTTCCCGTACTCGTGGGAACAGAATAATCAAGGCGATCATGTTTGGAAAGACCAACGCCAGAATCATGGCATCTGAAAAGCCCCAAACAGCACTCATATCGCCGGCCGCACCGATCACCACAAATACCAAAAAGAGCAATTTGTAGCTGAGGTCAGAAATTCGTCCTTTCCCAAAAATGTACTTCCATGACTGGAGTCCATAGTAGGACCAACTGATCATCGTCGATACCGCAAAAAGGCAGACGGCGATCATGAGAAATGGTCCGGCAAATGGGATGTACTTTCCAAAGGCCGCCGAGGTGATTCCTGCACCCTCCAGGAATTGACCATCAATCGTTACACCTCCGGATCCATCACCGCCATAGGCAAATTCTGCACCGCCAGTATTGAAAATAATAATGACCAGTGCAGTCATGGTACAGATCACGACTGTATCGATAAATGGCTCTAGCAATGCCACCAGCCCTTCTGATGCTGCAAATTTCGTCTTTACTGCTGAGTGAGCAATCGATGCCGAACCAGCACCTGCTTCATTGCTGAATGCTGCTCGGCGAAAGCCGGTAATCAACACACCCATCAGACCACCAAGTCCCGCTTGTGGATTGAATGCCTGGGAGAAAATCTGGCCAAAGGCGTCGTCAATGCTGCTGAAGTTGACTCCTAAGATATAGATGCAGGCCAGCAAGTACATAATGGCCATGAATGGTACAACTTTCTCGGTCACCGATGCGATACGCTTGATGCCGCCGATAATGATGATGCCGACGAAAACAGCTAGGATGAGACCAATGAATG
>Ga0209828_1003934_pt1 | contig 10984 bp, 8 predicted proteins | sample MaitaG_FD_187429 | JGI IMG/M metagenome (GOLD analysis project Ga0209828, IMG submission 187429) | Marine algal microbial communities from Maine, USA - Maine_Asex2 metaG (SPAdes) (version 2) | ecosystem: Host-associated > Algae > Red algae > Unclassified | place: Maine, USA | collected 2015-01-05
TGCAGCGGCGGCCGGGCGGAGCTGTGGAGCCTGACGACCGTCGAGAGGCTGTCCACAAGCTGCACACGCAAAGCGATGGCATCGCCACCGTCCGCTGCCGCGCCGCGGTAGTTGCGTCGCGTGGTCTCCTTGGATAGGAAGCATGTCAGCAGCGCACGGTAGGTGCACCACTGGAGGTTGTCCACCGGCCACTCTGCCCGCCACTTCACTTAGCCGGCGCGCTCGGCGAAGCTCACGTCATCAAAAGCGCCCGAATGCAGCTCACGGGAGTGTCCATAGGTGCCGTGCTGGCCAAATGCTGGGTGAACGCATCCACCGAAGTGGCCAACTGCTGCTGCAGTCGCAGCGTTGAGGACGACATGATGGTCACGGTGTCTATCTGGTACGACAGCTGTGTGGGCCTTGGAGCGGGTCCGCCCTTCTCGGTAGGTGGGCATGGTTCAAGTAGTCAGACAATCCACGTAGGACACATACGCGAGATCGTGGAAAACGAGAGCCCGATCGTAGAAAATCAAAGCCCAGCACACACCGGTCTGCTCAGGAACAGAGACTGGAAACGCCAAAAACAGAAGGACGATGCAGACAGTTCGACTCGACATCGAAAGTATTCAGAAGTGGAATATGACTGTGATGCAACCCTGTGATTGCAGGTTGCCTCGTCCTGAACCCAAGAGACGCACACAATTATCTTCTCGCACAGGTCGATGAAATTCAAGGTTACAAACCCGGTACTTGGCTCAGGGTCAGTGAAAGATCTGTCGTGATATTTTCATGTGTTGTCCAATATACAGCAACTATTTCGATGCACCCTGAGGCTCTCGCCAGGCCCCCATCAACCATTCATTTTGTCAACGTGCCTGTTATTAAGTGCTGACCTCTGTGTTAATTCTGACGAGGCGTCTGTCGAGGTCCAGCCAGGAACATTGAACCAGTCAACTATCTCGCCATATCAGTGGACAGCACCTACTTTGCCACGAGTCAGGCCAAGCCCCCAGCGCCTGCCACGGTGCATTCCATCCAGGGGATGACAGCCACCCGTTCCAGCCATGTGGGAAGTGCTGGGCCCAGGCACATGGGCCGGACTTGGCTCAGCTGCCTCAGCAACCTCGCCTTATCACCTTTCACCAAGCCCCTCCGCTTCTGACGACCAAGCCACCTCGCTGTCGCACATGGGAGTCTCCTGGGACGGTGCATTCAGTCCTCCCAGCCGTCAAAGCCGCTCCATGCGGCTGCATCAACGGTTTCTGTTTGTGGTGTGTTGAGACGACCCAAGACCGAAGGCAATCGGCGGTGGCGGACACACTATGGCGGGGGGAAGCAGCTCTTGGTCTGCCGGCGAGGCTTCCAACGACGTAGCGACGTCGACGACGAGTGTCACAGAGTGTTGCTGGACAACTGCCGTAGGCTCGGAGGGCTTATCGACCTGGCGCAACTCTACTGATCGATCGCTTGGTTCCAGGCTCCATTGGGCAGTACGCAACGGGGACGCATCGGCTGTCGCAGTGCGACTCGCCGGTGGCGCCTCCGTCCACGTGACGGACGAGCGCGGCCAGACCTTGGTGCACTGGGCGGTGTTTGGCGGTTCAAACGAGGTTGTCGTGGCACTCCTTGCAGCTGGAGCGCCGGTCGGGGCGGTCGCCCGAGACGGGCAGACTCCGCTGCATTGGGCGGCACGTGGTGGCGACGCGAAGACTGTGGCGGTGCTCGTTGACGCTGGCGCGGAGGTGGAGGCGGCAGCCAACGATGGCCAAACACCGCTGCACTGGGCGGCACGCCGTGGGGACATTGGTGTTGTGGGGGAGCTGCTCCTCGCTAATGCACCGGTCGGGGCGAAGGCCGTTGACGGCCAAACGCCGTTGCATTGGGCGGCACGCAGCGGCGGCAAGGGGGCCGTGACAGCGCTGCTGGACGCTGGTGCGCGGGCGAGGATGCCGGACCAGCATGGCCTGACGCCATTGCACTGGGCTGCGCAAGGCGATGACGAAACAGTCTTGGCGGCACTGATAAGCGCTGAAGCGCAGGTTGGATCGGTGGCCACCGACGGCCAGACGCCATTGCACTGGGCGGCATGTGTCAGCGAGAAGGCTGTGACGGCAATCGTTTCTCGCTCGTCGATCCAGGCGATGGCCAATGACAGTCAGATGCCGCTGCACTGGGCAGCACGCGCAGGCGACAAGGGGGCCGTCGCCGCACTCATTGATGCTGACGCGCCGGTCGACGCAATCGACGGGTGCGGCCAGACGCCGTTGCATTGGGCGGCGCGGGGTGGCAAAGCAGAGGCAGTTGTGGCATTGCTCCGCGCTGGCGCTGCGGTCGAAGTGAAGGATGAGCGCGACCGCCAGCCGTTGCATTGGGCGGCGCGCAGCGGCGTGAGAGCGGTGGTGGCGGCCCTCCTTGACGTTGGCACGCCGGTCGACCCGACGGACGACCGCGGCCAGACGCCACTGCACTGGGCTGCTCGCGCCGCCCGTAAGGAGACTTTGGAGGCACTCGTCGACGCTGACGCGCTCGTTGGGACGAAGGACCACTGTGGGGAGACGCAGCTGCACGCCGCTGCACGCAGCGGTAGCAAAGAGGTCGTGGCTGCACTCATCGCCGCTAGTGCTGTGGTCGACGCGGTAGATCAGCTCTCCCAGACACCCTTGCACTTGGCAGCTCGCGCTGGCCAGGCGCAGGCCGTGACGGTGCTCGTTGCGGCTGGCGCGCAGGTGAGAGCGGCGGACAAGCGAGGGCAGACGCCCATAAATAGGGCGGCTCGCAGTGGCGGGATGGAGGTCGTCGCGGCGCTCGGCGCCGCTGAGTCGGCGATTGAGGAGTCGTTAAGTGAAAACCAGACGCCGATGCGCAAGGCTGCGCCGGGCGCGGCGACTGGCAAGCCGTCCTGCCTGCGCCGCTGGAAGCGCAAACGCGTTGCAGCGAACGAGAACGTGATGGTGATGATAGCCGCTGCCGAGTCCCAGTTTTCCAATATGGAGAGCGACTCCTCGCTGTCCACCAGTGACCAAGATGCCGTGCTCCGGTCGTATTGCGTGGCGTTGTCTGAAAGGGGGTGGTCGCGGCTCTGCCCCTGGGAGAAGCGTCCGCCTGCGCTACCGCCTCTCCCAACCGTCGCACTCACCCACCTGTCGCTCGTCTCCCCTGATGCGGTTGCCATACTGGGCGACGAGGTGCACCACGCGTTTGGGGCATCTGTGGCAGCGCACGCCGGCTTTGACGTCTCGCCCCGCTGGTTACAGCAGTGGTTTGGTGAGGAATCGGTCTACGAGGCGGTCGCTTGCGTCAATGGCGGAGGAGGCGTCTCAACTACCGTGCTGCGGCACGGGAAGCACCTCTACGTGGCGACGGCGCGAGCAATGTCATGGCGCGCGTGGGTCGGTTTTTGTTCCACCCGGTTGGTGGCGGTGGACGCGGTTGACTGGTCCTTGAGCGCGCACCCGCCCGATGCAGCGCTCCCGGGCCGCGTCGCCGTGCAGCGCGACGTATGGACGGCATTTTGCGCTCAACGGTCGGTGCTGGCGGTGGTCCGAAAGGCGGCGGACCGCTACCGGCTGCGTGACATCCCCGTGACGGGCATCGTGTTTTGTGGCCATGGGTTTGGCGCGGCAGTGGCGCAGCTGTTGGCGGTGGCGTGGGCGCCACCCAATGGCCCTACAAGAAAATTTGACCGAAAATCCCAGGTTTTCTGCCTCGAAATCCCAGGTCGCCTGGGATACCGAGCCAAACCCACTTCCATGGAGCGATTTACCTGGGATTCCGTGCAACGGCGACCTGGCCCGTGCGGATCGACCTGGGATTTCGAGTCCAATGTCGCGGATCGGCCTGGATGGGATCCTCAGCCTCTCTGCTCATGCCGCTTCGCACGCCAACAATCCCCGCCAGCTCGGAACAAATTGTGAAGTGGCCGTGTCCTCATACATTCCCGACCTTCGGCCTGCCCCATCGCCACCGCGGCGTAGTGACACGTCAGGCTTCAGGGAGGGAGGGTATCCCCGGCTGGGCTTGTGCCCCGATACAGAAGGTCCGGTGACGCGGGCCGGCGGCGCTCTGGGCCGCCGCCAAGCGACCATTCCGGCATGTGGGGACATCAGGACCAGCATGCCTCGAGCTGTCAGACTGGAGCAGGGGGGGGGGTGCAGCGGGTGGAAGGTGGCCAACACAGCGATGCATTGAGCCCCTCTCGTGTGCGTGCTGGAAGGGAAAAGTGAGACTTGTGGCCACCTGGTCGAAACACCTGAGGCTTATGACGAGCGAGCTGCTTCCAGTCTGGCCTTCCACCGTTGAGATCTAGATGCCGATGGAAGCTTCCAGAGCATTCCACTGTCAGCCGTGCAATCCTGCCATTTGATAGGGCACTGCTTCGCCCTGTTTGCCTGTAAAAGAGTCTCCCATGGCCTTACCGACGATGTGTTCCATCAGCCATCGACACTCGCATTGCCACCGCCGGTGCTCCTTCTTCGCCGCCTCGTCATCGACCTGCTGCTCCAGCTCCCCCCCCCATCCCAACCTCCACCCCCCACCAGCAGTGGCCATGGTACCCTCTGGCGTCGGCGAGCGGTACGCCTGTTACTGCCCATCCTGCACGGACGACGGCCGCAGTGGTCCCAACTCGGTGTGTCGGTCAACTTTTTTTATCCACCGACAGCGTGAAAAGCGCCGTCGTCTGGAGCATGGCGGCCACGGTGGCGGTCCAGCAAATGCCCTACTCCCCAATGGTGGGGGGGGGGGACCATCAGCGGGCGACGGGCTTTCGGTGCCGTCGGGCGGCCAGGGTGGACAACCGCCAGGGGATGACGGCGCCAGCGCACAGGCGGCCGTCGAGGCGGACCGGCGCCGATGCGATGCGGACGAAACGCCGGACGCAAGTGTGGCATCGAGCGATTCCACGTCAAACGACGGATCAGACGGATCAGACGGGTCAAACGACGTGCCACCACCGGATTTCATCGCTGATCCGGAGCCAGAAGATCAGATTGGGGCTCCACCAATCCCGATTTACCAACCAACCGTCAGCACGAACGAAGTGCGTCTGACGGTGGGCCAGTTTAAGGATTGCAGAGCAGACCTTGCGCTGCATGCCTTTACAGTTCAACACGATTTGACGCAAGCGTCGATTGCGGATCTACTTCAATTAAGCTCCTCCGCGGCCACGTACTGCACGCCCCACCTTATGGAGCGTTTCGTCGATGCAAGCGTCAACTTGGAGACAAGGTTAGTCGACTGTTGCGTCCACGGGTGCGTGGCCTTCACCCATACGCGCGCGCAACAGACCACGTGCGACGCTTGCGGATCACCGCGCTTCAAAGCCAACGGCAAGCCGGCCAAACAGGTCACGTACTGGTCCTTGACATCCTGGTTGGCTCACCTTCTCAGCGACCCCATAATTGGGAAGTCAATGATGGAGAACATGGCTGCGGCGCGCAAGGCTGTGGATGAAGTGGCCGACGGGGTCCACGACTACCCCCACAGCTCGAACTTCCGTCACTACCGCGATGCAGGACTACTTGATCACGGCCCTTTCGTACCAGTTAACTGTGGAACCGACGGCTTTCAGTTCTTTCGGCAGAACGGGTTCGAAGGCTGGCCGGTAACGGTCACACCCCTGAGCCTGAGCCCTAACCAACGGACGCGCATGAAGTATCAGCTACTGCTGGTCGTAACGCCTGGGCCAAGACAACCTGCCGACCTCGAATCGTTTCTACACCCCATTGCGGCGGAGTTAAACGAGCTGGCCAAGGGTGTTCCCGGTCTAATAGTAGCCAACTCGCCAACCCCAGTCGTGTTAAGGGCCGGAGTGCTCAACTTTACGACGGATCAGCCGGGCGGCGACAAGCTCTGTCAGCTAACTGGCGTCAGCAGCTACATTTACAACCGTTTTCGCCTCTTCCAGGGAATCTACGCTCCTGCAAGTAGCCATGTCTACTTCCCGCCTAAGGATCTAAGCGGCAAGTCTCTGTTCAAAGTACGTGACTGCATTGCACCGCGACGCACGGCCGCAAGTATCGCCGTAAGTGCGGCTGAAGTGGAGGACGCGCGTGCAGAAGGCAGATCGGTCGCGTACCAGACAAGGCTGCAGCAGAAGAGTGGCGTCAAGGGCTACTCCCTGTTCTTCGCGCCCAGCCCAGCAATGCGCACCGCCTACCCGCACCTGAAACACTTATGGACAATGGGTCCTACCGCCGCCCCCTACGATACCATGCACTTGGTGCTCCTAAACGTTGTGCCGCACCTGTGGAAGCTCTTCGCTGGGCTTAAGCTGGTAAACAACAAGAAGGACGAAGACTACTTCTTACCGAAGGCGACGGTGGCCCTCATCGGCCGGGAGCTGCGGGAGGCGCGCCAGACGGTGCCCCTGGCCCAGGCCAGATCTCTGAGAAATATCGACATCCATCAAAAGTCCTTCAAGGCGGTCGACTGGATGCACTTTATCCTGTGCAGCGGAGAAGTACTGCTGGCAAGTCGGATTCCAAGCGCCTTCTACAAGATCTTCATGGCACTAAGCCGCGCCTGCCGTCTGCTATTCCGACCTAGGGGCGTATCTGAGGCGGATATCCAGTCGATTGACAACGATCTCAAGTACTTCGTGACCAACTACTACGATAAGATATACCGCGGATCGGCCGAGCGGTTACCGCTCTGCCTGTCTACAATTTCTTCTCTTCTAGACATTGTTCCGCTGCTCCGCGCGTGCGGCCCAGCCTGGGTCGTCTGGCAGTTTCCGATGGAGCGGAAAATTGGGACGCTGGGAAAGCTGATCCGCTCCAGTTCAAGACCGCACGCCACCCTCGTCAAGAATGTCACGCGCAAATGCAAGGCCGACCTCATTACTTCCTTTGGCCAGCAATACTTACCCACCGAATGGGCAGAAACAACTAAGAAACGTTGGACGGCGCCCGGTCTTCCTCGCGGCAGCCTGAAGGTACCTCAGGATGTCGGCGCTGACTGCGCGCTGCTACCACCTAGGAGCGAGCCGGTGGGCCTTGAAGGGGCGGAGCTTTCCAGTATGCGGGCAGTGCTGATCCAAGAGAACGCCGACGAAGTGCCTCTTCAGGTTTTGGCTAAGAAGTACTACCGAGCTAAGCTGGCGTCCGGAAAAATTGCCGGATCTAGGCCTGTCGGGTCGGACTGCGACAAGCGCCGGCGCCGCAACTACTTGGTACGGATCAACTCCCGAGAAGATTTCTTCCTCCCCGACGGTTCCGTGGGGGAGCGCTCAGTCTCAACGTTTGGGGCCATCTTACACTACGCGGCCGTGTTCATTGATGGCCAAGCAATGGCCTTCGCCTACGTAGAGCGCGTTAAGTCGGCTAAGGACCGCCCCGGCCGGTATGGTTACGCGGCGACCAAGTACGGGATTGAGTGTATCCTCGGGCTAGGCGGGTCGTGCGGATACGTACCAGTCGGCGCCGTGGCCGAAGTTGTCGCCACAATTGGGAGAGAGGGCCTCCATTTTGTGTTGTTTAATAGGGAGCCGTTTTCTGAGGACCTGTAGAACCAGAAGGGGTGGGCTAAGAGGACGCAAACCACTTGTCATTGGATTTAATTAAGCGTGTAACTGCCTAAAAATAATAGAAAGCAGTGACGAAGACAAGAACAACTGCCATATTTACTTTGTACACGCAAACAATTGCAGCTCTGATTCATTCCAGTGACGTTTCTACGCCAACCGGATCTCGACCGGACCCAGGGCCCACGGAGGCCTCTGGGCCGCACGATCTCGGAAGAGCGGTCGAGGGGGCGGCATTGGTTTCCAATGGCCTCTGGCGGGGGTGCCCGTTCACCAGCACCGCCCGGCGGCAGCTTTCCGCCACCAGTGCTTCGTGGGCGCTCTACGGAAGGGGGGCGCTCAGAGCCTGCGCACTGTGAGTATTCTGGCCACGGCCCAGACGATGCCAGCGCACACCTGGCCACACTGACTACCACGGTGTGAGTGACGCGGTCACCGCAGTCGCAGGCACCACCCCGTCGCATCCAACGTCGCCTTCACCGTCGCGTCTCACAAAGGCACGCACACTCCCCGCCCCTTTTGCACCTGTCATCTGTGTCGCACTCTCGACGCTCCTTCCCCGATACCCCTGGACCGATCCTTTCCCGAGCTCCCGTAACATGGCGGCCGGCCGCAAGCGAGCGCGTGGTGCTAGCGGTACGTGTTGTTCGTTTCTTTGGATCTGATGTATATCCACTGCCCCCACCCCCCCACTCCCCCCCAACATCCCCCGTTCTGAGCGTGATTATGCTCTTTGTCCGTACGGCCACGTGTTATATGTGTGTGATATGCTGTCCCATCTTTGTATGGACACCCGGTCCTCCTCGTCTGTCTTTTTTCGGCACAGAATGGTGTACATACGGGGGGAATGCACACTGGTATGGTGACTGACGAGACCGAAATACTTGAGTGCTTTCCTTTGCGTTGTGTTTCTTTGTGCTCGATATCCTTCTCTTCGATCCATTTCGTTTTCTTTCCAGGCAATTTGGCCGCCGCCGTCGCGGCGGCTGCAGCACTGCCGGCGGCGGCTCCCCGCGCGTCGAACGACGCATCGTCACCCCCGCGAGCGCAGCCGAATCGAACTTCGGGACGCCGGCGCGCGGCCGTTGCCACGCCGCCACCACCGCCGAATCGTCGGCTGTCCTCTCCCCGCGAGGCGTTGCCCCCGCCCCCCGTGCGAACGCGTCTCTCTTCTCGCGGTGCCGGCGCGCCAAGCTCTTCGGCGACGGGGGCTACTTCCGCGTGCCCGAACGGGCGCGGCAGCGCCGAGGCTGCGGCCGTTCCGGCGAGCCCTGCTGGGCCTGCGGCGGTTTTGAACGGCTCTTCGGAGCGCCCGCTGGTGGTTCTGCCCGTCCCATCTCGGTCACGTGGGGCGGGCAGGACCCGCGGCACCACGAACGGCCGGTGCGGATTCGATCTTCACCCGGACCCGGATGCCGCGCGGCGTGCGGTGGCGATACCCGCAGCCGCCGTCAACCGCTTGCCAGTTTTTCAGGTCCTTAACATCTCTGGGCCGGACGTGATACACATCAAGCGGCTGGCAAAGTCGGCCGCTAAGGTGTTTGACCCCCTCGTCACCTTCTGCGCACAGGCGCGAGTGGACATTGACGTGGCCGTCCGGCACCTTGAGCGGTTCGAGCCGCGGCTGGGCGTTTGCGTTCGGAGCTGGGGTGCCTGCTGTCTACTGTCTAAGGTAGCCAACAACAGCGCGGCCTATCACAAGGCGCTCGCAAAGAAGGGGCAGGCCGGGCAGGCGGCGGCCGCGGCGGCGACGGCGGGCGGGGCAACGCTCCCGTCGCCGACACGGCCGCTGCCACCGCCGCCGACACGGCGGCTGCCACCGCCGCCAACACGGCCGCTGCCACCGCCGCCGAATCGGTCGGTGCGACCCTCGTCACCGGCTGCACGGGTCAGATCGGGAACTAACGCCAGCGATCACGCAACCGTTGACAGTGCGACGGGTGCCCAGTCGGCCGAGGATTTCTTTGCTTCTCATCGCTAGTTAATAAACACAACCATCCGACCTGTTCACAACATTGTCTAATCAATGAATACTTGACTAAACGGAATATTGCTATTATAGCAAGCTGTCAAGTATACTCGAACACAGCGTACAGCAGAAACTGATATGCCAGTACGTAATACCGTACTTCACTCTTATATGTAACATTCTTTGAAGGTATCCCAGTGTAAGATTGTGCAGTCACAACTGCACTCATACTTGAATATGGACCATTGCGCTGTCTGACAGCATTGCTCTCAGCCACCCATCTATGCAACGTGGATGCCTGTGAGCGAACCAAAGTCCATACAATCCCAGGTTGTACCTGGGATTCTAAGCCCCAGCGATGCCCGAAGATCCCAGGCAAGCTGGTATTCCGCATGAGCTTGAGGTCCTTTTTTCAGGGCTGTGAAGGTCTTCGACCTGGGATATTGAGCCACACAACCTGGTTTTTTGTGCCACTTCACCTGGTATTATGGGCCATAAAACTTGGGATTTCTCGTTAGATGTTCTAGTAGGGTGGCGGCCTGGAGCCGCTGCCGTCCAAGCTGGTCACGTTTGGGTGCCCCTCGGTGGGAAACGCCGCCTTTCAGGAGCGGGTGCTCGACCAGACGTGGCACCAGCGGCTGTTTGTCAAAAACGACCCCATCGCCGGACTCCCCCACTCCCCCTGTGACGGGCTACGGCTGGCGCCGGCGGCCAAGCTGTACGCAGAGCCGCAGGCGTGCGAGCATTGGGCGCTGTCGGCAGACGGTCGGGCGCAGGAGAGCAGCGCGGACGCGCCGCAGGTGCACTCTCTTTCCGTCGCTGGCATCACATTTGCGGGCTGCCACTCCCTCGCGGCATACGCCGAATGCCTGTCTGTTCATTACAAGGCGGTGGGAAGGGGTGGCGTGCGCCCCGTCGAGTCGGCACCAGCGGCTGCGACGCGCGCCGGCGTGGGGAGGTGGCACCGCATCTCTTCGCGGCTGTTGGGGGATCCCACTTCATCCCGCGTTAGCATTCGGGGACCCCCGTCGCGCCTGAGGCGCGTCTTGGCGGCCATGCATCGGTCCCCCCCGGTAATGGTGCGATCGCGGTTCGCGTCGTAGGGAGCGCAGCGGCAGAGTAGGTTGCCGTCGCCAACCCGCGGGGGGCGGGGGACGGCCGAGTTCGGGCTGTCCCCAGCACGGCGCCGACCGGGTACCGGTCGGCGCTCTGCGGACGGGGCGCGCCCGCCAGTACAAGAAGGCGGCCATGCGGCGACGGCTGGCCGGTGACAGCCCGTACCTTCGCCTTCCTCGCCGCCGTGCACTCCCGTATCTTCCCCGGCTGGCGTCGCGCACGTTGCATAATCTGCATTGACCTTCTTTCTTGTTTGCTGCTCCGTGCGACATTCGCAGTCTCTCCTCCACCAGGGCTCAACCACTTTGTACCTTCGGCTTCCTCTTCCTGGTTGGTGACGTTCTTCCATGCATGGAATCCTGCTTTTCTATTTCTTCTTCCGTGAATATCTACGG
>Ga0209828_1003936_pt1 | contig 10977 bp, 9 predicted proteins | sample MaitaG_FD_187429 | JGI IMG/M metagenome (GOLD analysis project Ga0209828, IMG submission 187429) | Marine algal microbial communities from Maine, USA - Maine_Asex2 metaG (SPAdes) (version 2) | ecosystem: Host-associated > Algae > Red algae > Unclassified | place: Maine, USA | collected 2015-01-05
AGATCGTCTCCGCTGCGGGTCACCACGAGACGAATCTCGAGCGGCTCGTCGACCACACCGTCGCTGTCGAGCCAGGCGCTGGCGGCATGCCTGCCCTCGGGAATTTCCGCGATGCAGCGACGCATGCCGACGGCTGCTCGAACGCGCAGCTCGGCAATGGCCTTGTGGACAGTGACGTCGCCGTATCGATCAAGCAGCTCACCGAGCCGCTCAGCCCCGACATCGAGCGCGGCCGCCTGCGCCTTGACGTCACCGATACGCTGTTCAGACACGCGAATGTTCGAGCGAATGATCGCCCAGATCTCCTCGTCGAGATGACCGCGCTTGAAGAGCTTGACCGGAGGCAGGCGCAAGCCCTCCTGCTCGACCGCCGTCGCCGACGCCGAAAAGCCGCCGGGAACTGCCCCACCCGTATCGGGCCAGTGACCCGTGTTCGACAACCAGCAGACGATCTTGCCCTGCCGATAGAACGGCCGCGCGAAGCGCACATCCATCAGGTGCGTGCCGCCGAGATAGGGATCGTTGACGATGTAGGTATCGCCCGGTTCAGGTGGCAGAACCTCACCGCGTTTGATCATCCCGATCAGCGTACGCGTGGACGCCTGCATCGCGCCGACAAACACCGGCAAGCCACCGACACCCTGAGCAATCAAGGCGCCGTCGACAGCATCGTAGATGCCATCGGAGCGATCGTTCGCCTCACTGATGACCGGCGAGAACGCCGCCCGCGAGAAAGCCAGATCCATCTCGTCGCAGATCTGTTGCAGACGCGCCTGGATGACGCTGAGTGTTACCGGGTCCAGGGCTGTCATGTCCGGCTCTTGTGTACCTGCGTTTCCCGCCTCGGTCATGCTGCTGTTTCTCTTGCAAGCGGGATGCTTCTACATGAAGGTACGCAAGGCGACACGGCCGATCAAGCTTGATGAGGTGCTCGCGACGGTGAACCGTCACGGCCAATTCTCGGTCGAGTGCCGCCCGTGGCAGCAGACGCTGATCGAGACGATCGGTCAGCACGCGATGATCAGCCCACGAACGCAGCTTTCATATAGTCGCGGTATCAGGCTGGTAAGACGTGCGGCAGATGGAACATGGCCCCGACGACAGGGCACTGTACTCGTAGCTGCCACGCTATCTCGTAACACTTTTACGGGGATACCAACACCACTTACGAAGCTCCCGAAAGTGAGCTTCCGGCCAGCGTGCGCAAACTTCCCCATCCGGTGTTCTATCGCGGCTGGTCAGGGATCCCGAGGGGGTAGGTTCAGGGCAATCACTACTGCGGTGCTCGTCTCATCGCTTTCTGGTTCGGCCGCACGGCATAGGTACTCGAACGCGTCGAAGCCCCTCTCATGACAGTGGCTGCCGTTGATACAGTTAGTGCTCGTAGTGCTTCAGGGTGGTGCGGGCCGCTGGGCGTTCGGCAAAGCCGCGTCTCGCGTGAGTGTTGTCTGGCGAACAAGATCACTCTCACACCGCACCGATGAGACCGCCTGCGCCATTGAGGTCACGCGGGCTAGTTGCGCAGATATCAGGATATGTGCACAGCTTTTCGCTATCCATATCAGGCACTTGCGTTGACTTACATAAAATTTCGAATGTGTGCGAAAATTGTGCATGAATAGTGCACGGTAGATGCCCCTCATGGCCACTACACAACTCACCGACGACCCCTTCCCGAGCCCGTCGTTCGACGCGTTCCTCGCCTCATTGCAAGATCCCGATCACCCTGGCCCCAGCGTCTCGCCGAAACGATTCGGGCAAGCGTTGCAGATGGACATGCAGACGCTCGCCGAGCTGGCCGGCGTACATCGAAACACCGTCTCGCGCGCACCTAACTCGCCGGGCGTGCAATACTTCCTTAGAGAAGCGGTGCGCGTTATCCGCGCCGCGGCCGATGTGAGCGGTGACGTCAACAAAGCGCTGTTTTGGTACCGCAACGAACCGCTGCGGCCATTCGGTTACAAAACGCCCGAACGGCTCGTCGCAGAAGGGCGGAGCGAGGATCTCCTGCGCTACGTGATTTCGCTCGAGGCGGGACCTGCCGGGTGATCTACACCGACCTTGTCGAACAGGTCGCCTATCGGATGCATGTTCCACGTTGGGCGTCACTGCCACTCAGTGGAGAAGGGGCGGCGAAGCACGGTGGCCGGGCAAACCGCCCGGGCATAGCAGCGCTCTATCTCGCGCTCGAGGCGGAGACTGCACTCGCAGAGTATCGGCAACTTTCGCCGCTATTACCGCCCGGCACTCTCGTGACCTACCAGGTCACAGTCTCGCGCGTGGTCGACTTCAGGAGCGGCTACGAGGGCGAGCCGTGGGATCCGCTCTGGGAGTCGTTCGGGGAGGACTGGCGGACACTGTGGTTTGACCGTCGAATCGAGCCGCCGAGCTGGGTGCTCGGTGACAACGTACTAGCACAGCACGGCCAAGGTATCCTTTTCCGCTCGATTCTGACCGAGAGCGGCACCAACTTGGTCTTGTACCCAAACCAATTCGGAGCCGATGACGAAATCGTTGTTCATGATCCGCAAGCGCAACTGCCGCACAACCAGGAGTCGTGGCAATGAGCCCCATTACGCCTACTACGGGAAACGAGTCAGTCCATCAACGGCAAAGGGCAAGCACCAATACGCTTACTACCGCTGCATCGGCACGGATGCCTATCGCTTTGGGGGTCAGAAGATTTGTGACAACACTCAGGCACGAACACAGACTCTGGATGAGCTGGTTTGGGCGGAGGTGATCAATGCGCTGGAGAACCCCGCAAGACTGAAAAGCGAGTACGAACGACGCCTGGGAGTATTGGAAAAGACAGAGAACGACAGGCATGACACCACGGTACTAAACAAGCAGAAAGCACAATTGAAGAAAGGCGCATCACGCCTGATCGACAGCTATGCGAACGATGTCATTGATCAGCAGGATTTCGAGCCGAAGATCAAACAGATCAAGGCGCGAATCGTCCAGATCGACGAGCAGATCGAACAGGGGAATCAATCACAATCGGCACAGCGCGAGCTGTTCCTGGTGATCAATCATCTGGAGGAATTCGCCAAGACCATTGACGTGAAGCTCTCCACCACAGACTTCATCACCAAGCGCGATACCATTCGAGCACTTGTAAAGCGGGTGGAGATCTACAAGGACGAGGTGGTCGTGATCTTCCGCATCGATCCAGCACCATCACACAGTACCGACCGTGGCACCACAACGAAATCCGACAACGGAGACCATTTTATGCACAGTTGTAAGGGGCGTAATCACACCAATGCTGGCGAATTGCCAACACTCGAACGCTCCCGACAAACGAGGTGAAATGCAAGGCCGGTATCTTCGCTGGGCATGCCGGGCCCGGAGAGCCTGTGCACCCGATCGGCTCCGCCTCGATCGATCGCTCAGTCACTCCGGGCCCGATGCTCCGCATCGGAATGACCTAATGACCTGCGGCCAGGCGGAAGCCCAGAAAGTCGTGGCCGTCGTCGCGCCCGAGGCGAACGCGGTCGGCGGCGCGCAGGTGCCGGCCGAGGCCGCCCCAGCCGCCGCCGCGCAGCACGCGACTGACGCCTGCCTCGGGGCCTGTCGGATTCACCTGCTCTCCTTCTGAGTATTCTCCGTACTGGTCCTGACACCACTCCCGCACGTTTCCGTGCACCTGGTACAGACCCCACGGGTTCGCCTCGAACGTCTTCACCTTCAGTGTCTCCTCGCGATACTCGCCCTTCTCTCCTCCCTCCGGGTACGGATGGTTGCCGTTGTAGTTCGCTTGGTCGGTCGTCAACTCGTCCCCCCACCAGAACGCCGTTCGCGTCCCCGCTCTCGCCGCGTACTCCCACTCCGCCTCCGTCGGTAGTCGCGCATGCAGATCCGGCAGTCGCTCGTTCAGGCCCTTCACGAATCCCTGCACATCGTCCCAACTCACCTGCTCCACTGGATAATCAACGCCCTTGAAACGACTCGGGTTCACCCCCGTCACCGCATCCCAAAGCCCGTGTGTGCACGCCGTCTCCGCCATCCAATACCCCACCGTGAGCGTTACCCGATGCAACGTTTCGGCGTCGTTCCTGCCCTCCTCCTCCTCCGGGGAGCCCATCAAAAACTCCCCCGGTGGAATCCAACGCAGACGTTGAATAATCCCCTCGACGGTGAACTCGACCCACAGTCCGTACTCGTCGACGCCTTCCCCACTCGCCCACGACCATCCATCGTCGACACACTGCCAGTGCGCGTTCACGTTCTCCGGCCCTGGCTCGACGTAGCGAAATTGGACTCCGTCAACGTGTTCGGCGTGGACGCCGCCGGCGGCATCCCGCCAGTAGCTTGCCGCCCATTCGGGTGTGCGCATGCGGACGAGCTCGAATCGCTCATCCAGCGTCTCGAATGTGCGTCGCTCGCCTCTCTCCGTTACGCACGCGCGGACCACGCGCCCGGTTCGCTCTGCGAGCACGGGACCCTCGCAGCGCAGGATCGGCAAGCGAGGGCGGGTCGCGCTCTCCGAATGTGTCTCGTCGTCGATCTCGCGAATCTCGAGCGCGTCTCCGACCTGCGTGAACGATACTTCGCTCGAGATCGCCCCTTCCAACTTGGCGAGACCGAGTGGCGGCGCCACGCCCGATGCGAGTGCCACCCGTTGGGCGGCCTCGTAGAGTGCTTGGAGAGGGGGATCGTGCCGGTAACGGCTGACAACGAATTCGATCGCCCCGAGCGCCCCGAGCAGCCAGTGATCGAGGTGATCCTTGTCGACGCGCGTGCGCTCGGCCGCTTGCAGAACGTCGGTGAAGAGGCCCGCCTCGTACCCGGTGGCAAGCCCACCAGTCGCATCGATCAGACCCTCGAGACCCACCTTGCTTGCCGGCCAGCTCTCTCGCCAGCGCGCGATCGGCGCATCGAGCGCCTCGCGCACCGTCCTCTCGAGCCGCTCGAACGCGGTTACGCGTCGCTCGAGGTACTCGGGCCGAAGGCTCCACTGACCGGCCTCATTGACCTGCGCCTCGGGGTGGTTCCAGATGCGAATCTCGTTGCCGATCCCACAGCGACGCTCCCGGCTCAGCGCCAGTCGGAGTGTATGGAGTTGCTCGATTTTCGGCAGATGAAACCGCGCCATCGCCGCGAGAAGCGCATCATCGATGACGCTCGATGGCGCTGTATCGAACATGTCGACATGTTCGGTGTCGCGATGCGGTGCTTGCCCTGCCGTACCGAGCGTGACCACGCGATTGCCAAACGCCGAGAAGGTGTCGATCAACTCGCGCCACGCGGCCGAACTCGATCGGACGTCGTCGCCGAGTTGATCGAAATCACTGACGATCAGGATGTCGTTCTCCTCCGGCCATGCGCCGTCGGGACCACCCGTCCGCCGCAGCTGCTGGAGCCAGTGACCAGGCTCGCTCCGCAACGTGAGCACGCGACATTGTTCGCGGGGCAGAAGCTCGCGCAGGCGCTGGCACATAAGCCATTGCAGCCCCCAGATCGGACGCAAACGATCACGCCGATCGAGCACCACGCAGAGGTCTGACGTAAGTTCCGGACGCACTCGCCGCGGCAGGTGACGGATCGGTGTCGCCTCGGCAAGCAGCCGCACGATGCGGGGCACGTCAAGGTCTCGGGTATGAGCGGTGCCAGCGAAGACGCGATCCCAAAGCGGCTGGAGTCTGCCAGCATCGCTCGGTGGGGGTACGCGCGGTGGCGAGCGTATCGCACGTGCGATGGGCGCAGGCATGGTGGTCTCCGGCGCAGGCGGTCGCTCGGCGAGCCTCTCCCGGCGCTCGCATACCCATATCGCGGTCGCCCGAAGCGGTTCGGGCGCATCTATCTCCGTCTGCACGGACCGGGGCACTGGCGGGAGATCAGGGGAGAATCCGCTTGGCGCTAGCGTCTCGAGCATCTCGAACCCGAGCGCTTCGACGAAGCGGGCATCGATACCCGATCCGGACGGATCATCCGAAAGCACCCGCAATACGCGGAGCAAGTCAGCACGGCCAAGCTCGCCGCAGGGCGTACCGGCAGCGCTCACGCCGACGCGCGAGAAAGCTTGCGAAAGCTGCCTTCGAGTCGTTCCAGCCAGCGCATCTGCAGCGCCAAACGATCGGCTTCCGGTTGCGTTCGGGCGATGTCGTCGACAACCCGCAGTAAGTCAAGGTATTCCGCCTGACCGCTCCGGATCCGCGTACTTCCGTTGCCACGATCCTTGATGATTTGCCGCGCGGCGCTTCGGCGTACCTCCTCGTCCATACCATCGAAGTGAACACCGCCCACCGTCACGAAATGGTCTTCGAGGCCTTCGACTGGCAGCACAAGATCGAGCAGCACACAGCGTCGAAGGAACGCAGCGGGTAGCTCGCGGGCATCATTACTGGTGATGATCACCAGTGGAGGTCGCGAGCGATCGCCCACCGAGCGACCCATGAGCGGAGGCACGCTGAAGCTGCCGTTGCCGAGGGCTTCGAGGAGGCCGTTGCACAATGAGATGTCGGCCTTGTCGATCTCGTCGATCAGGAGCACCAAACCGTCGGCCTCGGCGAGTCCGTCGCGGTCGGCATCAGGGGCGTAGCCGCCGCAACTGCCGGGCCGCACCCCGTCGGGCCACCCGATCCAGCCGGGCTCGAACGCCCACCACAGCGGTCCGGGGCAGATGAAGTGGCGCGGGGCGAGCGCGTCGTCGATGTCCTCACGCCCCGCGTGTGCGAGCAGCTGCGCTCGGCCGAGCCGTTCGGTGTGGTCGAAGGTCCATAGCAGGTCCTGATACTCGGTCTGCGGTTGCACCACGAAGCTCAGGAACGGCCACTCGAGCAAGGCGGCGGCCGCCCGAGCGAGACTGCTCTTGCCGACCCCCGGCTCGCCCCGAACCAGTAACGGTCGACCCGCACCGGCAGCGGCCACCAGACGGTGCATGACCGCGGGATCAAGTCGATAAGACGAATTCGGCCACGAGCCCTGTGCGGGCAACTTGAGCACGATCGGTCGGTCGAGCTCTGCGGGCAGTGCTCCCAGCAGCCGGCGCATCGCCGCTGAAGTGCTCATCCGCCAAGCCCCGACATCCCGGCAATCCCCGCCGTCCGGTTGATCCACTGCTTCAATGGCTCAGGCAGCGTGTCGTAAATCGCCAGTCCACGCTCGGTCGCTCGGAACGCGCTTTTCGCCCGCTCGGCGAGTCTTGGAAGCAATCGCCGTTCCTCGACATCGAGAGCCCGCTCCGGCTCCACGTCGGCAAGGCACAGCAGCTCCCGAGCAAGCTCCTCTGTCCCACCGACGTCCCCGAGCGCCGCAGCAACGAGCCGCAGGTTTTCGCGATCTTCGGCTCCGAGCGCTCCCTCGATCAGCACGTTCTGCTGCACGTTGTCGTCGCCGACCTGCATTGCACCGATTCGAGCGCCGGCCAGGTTCATCTTGATCTTGCTACCCATCGTCTCGCGCTCCCCATTCATTGTTCCGTGTCGGAGGCCGCCCCGGGGCGCCGCCGATCGTTGTACTGCTGATTGCCGTCGCCGGCCTGCACCGTAGCGCTACCTTCCGCCACTACGTTCACCGTCACCTCGCTCGATGCATTCGAATCAATGGACGCTGCAAGCGAGACGCGCCGCGCCTCGATAGCCGTGACCACGTGACGGGAAAAGGTCAGAAGCTGCCCCTCCGTGCTGTAAAGAACGTCACGTGGGTTTGCCTCGTTGACGGTCAGCAAGACGATTCGCAGAGCTGGAAGGTAGTCGGCCTTGAACCGCTCGGCCCAGTGCTCGGGCGTAGCGTCGGATAGAAGACCCAGAACGTGATCGTCGGAAAAATTTCGTCCGGCAACTTCGTCATTCAGCGACGCAAGCAACGCTTCTCTATGTTCTTTGCCAAGCATCGAAAGCGCCTCGAGCACTTGCGCTGACGAGATCTGCGTTTCGTCAACGCCGAGCCTGTCGAGCAGGTCGAGCGCCCTGTCAGCCGGCAAACGCTGGACAAGCTCTGCGAGGAACGCCTCGCAACCGACCTCGGGCGTCCGCTCAGCTGCGTCCATCGTCTCAAATGCCACACTGTGCGGCGACAGCTTCCTCAGACCACCCTTCTTGTTGAGCTCGGGAAGCCGGCAGCCCGTCCCCGGCGCGTGCTGGTAGTCGATCAGCAGTCGGGAACCACGTCCTCCGATATACCGCGCAGCCGAATCGGATTCACCCCGTCCACTCTCACCGACAGCAGATGATCGGGGTTGATCACCATCAGGAGGGCGTAGCCGAGGAAGGTTTCGACCACCTTGAGTTCCTCCACCGAACGCACGGTACTCTCGAGACCGCGTGTGGAGGGGCGCACAATCCGCGCGCCGCAGCGATCGACAAGATCGGTGCAGAGACGCTCGAAAACGCTCGCATGGCTTGTGCGTGCAAGCTGCTTGAGGGCGGCATCGAATACCGGCGCGCGCTCCTCGAGCTGCTCCCCACACTCGCGAAAGAGATCACGCACCCGTTCGGGTCGCTCGAAGTAGTAATGCGGTACATCGAGCGTCTCGCAGATCACCTCGAGCGTCACGTTGTCGACCTTATCGCCGCAAATCCAGCGCCTGACCGTTCTATCGCTTAGATGGCATCGTTTGGCCAATTCTCTTTGGCTCATGTTGACCGATCTGAGGAACTGTTTTCTATCAATCACGCGGCACCCTTTGCGTACTATCTGGATGGGACGAGCGCGACAATCTGGATGGGACGGTTGGCGTCGCGGCGCCGCAAGCATGAACGCGACGATTACGGCGCGCAAGCGCCGTCCCAACCTGAGAGTCGCGCAGCGTCATTCAGCGGTGTCTTTTCCCGTCGCTCCTGGCGGAGGCCGCCCGGGTCCGGGGCGCTTTTTCTTCTCGGCCGACCGACGCCGGTAGCTCTCCACGTTCATCTCGAGAATCACCGAGTGGTGAACGAGTCGGTCCACCGCCGCGACGGTCATGGCCGGGTCCGGGAACACAGAGTCCCACTGTCCGAATGACTGGTTCGCCGTCACGAGGATCGAGCGACGCTCGTAGCGCGCTCCGATCAGTTCGAACAGGACGCTGGTCTCCGAGCGGTCCTTGGCAACGTAGGCGATGTCGTCGAGGATGAGCAGGTGGTACTTGTCGAGCTTGGCCAGCGCGCTCTCGAGCATGAGATCCCGCCGGGCGGTCTGCAGCTTCTGCACAAGATCGGTCGTGCGCGCGTACAACACTCGCCAGCCCTTCTCGACCAAGGCGAGTCCCAGCGCCGAAGCAAGATGACTTTTTCCGCCACCGGGCGGTCCGAACATCAGGACGTTTGACCCACGCTCAAGCCATTCAGAACCGTCGGCGAGCGCCATCACCTGCGCCTTGGAAATCATCGGCACCGCCTTGAAGTCGAACCCGTCGAGCGTCTTGCCCGGGAGCAGTCGGGCGTCGTTGAGGTGGCGGGTGATGCGTCGCCGCTCGCGCTCGGCAAGCTCGTGCTCGGCCAGGGCGGCGAGGTAGCGTGCCGCAGGCCATCCCTCCTTGTCGGCACGCGTACCGAACTCCTCGAAGATGCACTTGATCGTCGGCAATCTCAGTTCGGTCAGCATGAGAGACAGGCTTGCTGTATCGATGAGTTCCGGCTTCTTCATGCGGACTCTCCGGTGAGTTCGACAGCCGCTTCTTCGTCGTTCACTGTACCGTCGAGGAGTGCGTCATAGCCGTCGAGCGTCGGGATGTCCACGCGCACCGTCGGCAAACCATCACTCTTTGGTGCGAAGCGCAGCCGCAAGGCCGAAACATCAGGCATGGCACCGGTATCGAGTAGCTCTTCGAGCGCCTTCGCGAGTGCCGCCTCGCACGTGCCCTCGTGCGCGAGCGCGAGTAGCTCGACCAGGGTCTTGCAGGCGAGGTGCTCACCGCCCTTCTCGCACAGCGCGTGGTAGGTCCGTCGATACGCTTCGCGCGGGAACAGCTGCTCGCGGTAGACGAGTCCGGCGAACGCCATGGGCTTGCGTCGCAGTGAGTGGATCACGTGACGGTAGTCGACAGCGTAGGCGCGGTTGCCGGCATTGTCGGCGTGCACGCGCGGCATCGTGGCGACCGGCGTGGCGCCGACAAACACTTCGAGCCGATCGTCAAACAGGCGCACGCGTAGCTGATGGCCGACCAGGCGGGAGGGGACGCTGTAGAAGCACTTCTTGAGGACAAACCCGCCGGTCTTCGTGACGGTCACTGTCTCCTCCTCGTAGTCACTGCTGCGCGCCGCGGGCAGCGCGTGTAGTGTTGCCCGTTCGGTGTCGATGCGCGCCGCATGCCGGGCGTTGTGTCGACCGACGACTTCATCAACGAAGGCGCGGTAGGCGGCGACGCTGTCGAAGTCACGCGAGCCGCGAAGGAGCAGCGCGTCGGTAAGGCGGCGCTTGAGATGACCGTGCGCGGACTCGATCGATCCGTTCTCGTGGGCGATCCCCCGGTTGTTTCGCGTCGGCGTCATGCCGTAGTCCGCACAGAGGGCGGAATAGCGTCGGGTAAGATCCTCGGCGGTGTTGAGACCCAGGTTCCTGTAAGCGGCGGAGAGGCTGTCCGAGCGATGTTCGCTCGGCGCCCCGCCGAGCGTCCAGAGCGCGTTCTGAAGGCCCTCGGTGAGCGCGACGAAGCTCTCCCCGCCGAGCACGACGTGGGCGTGCTCGAAGCCGGAGTAGACCAGGCGGAAGTGATAGAGCAAATGCTTCAGTGGGACGCCGGCAACGGTGATGTTCAAGTCGTTCATGCTGCTGAAATCGGAGAGCCCCATCCGGCCGGGCTCGTGCCGCTGGCGGAAGATCAGTTCCTGCTCCTCGCCATGTATCGCTTGCCACCGACGCATGCGTCGTTCGAGCGTGCGGCGCACGCTCGGGGCGAGCTCGAGGTGACGGCGGAGGAGCTCCTCGAAGACGGCAACGGGGCGGAGCCCAGGCGTGGCGATGAGCATCGGCACGACTTCCTCGTCGAAGATCCCGGCGAGTGGATCGGGCCGACGGCGGCCACGAGACGGCTTCGTCTGGGAGGGCAGA
>Ga0209828_1003938_pt1 | contig 10976 bp, 7 predicted proteins | sample MaitaG_FD_187429 | JGI IMG/M metagenome (GOLD analysis project Ga0209828, IMG submission 187429) | Marine algal microbial communities from Maine, USA - Maine_Asex2 metaG (SPAdes) (version 2) | ecosystem: Host-associated > Algae > Red algae > Unclassified | place: Maine, USA | collected 2015-01-05
TTTCAATTGGCGATACTAGAATGAGATTTAAAGGTTTTAATACTGCAAACGCTCAAATTGGTGCAGACCAATACAAACTTTTTGTTGAAACAGGCATCTTAACAGAAAAAGTAAAAGTAGCCGGTTTAACAACTGATGATTGGGCAGATTATGTTTTTGAAGAAGATTATGAAATGTTACCGATTGGAGAGTTAGAAAGCTATGTAAAAGAAAACAAGCACTTGCCTAATGTACCTTCTGCACAAGAGGTAGCCGATAATGGTTTAGACTTAGCCAAAACCGATGCAACCTTGTTAGAGAAAATTGAAGAATCGTACTTATACATTATTGAGTTGAATAAAAAGTTTGATGCTTTAGCAGCAGAAAACAATAACTTAAAAACGGAATTGAAGGCAATTCAAACTTCGCAAAACTAAACCAAATTATAAATCGCCGAAAATTCAATATAGTTGGGAGTATTTAAAATCTTCAACATTGAGTTTTTGGCTTTTTTTAACCTCAAAATTAAAAAAATGAAACAGATAATAATAGTAGTAACGGTTTGGTTATTTGCAATTAATGTATTCGCTCAAAATTTTAATTGCCAATATTCTGGAAATATCTTTGATGAGCATTTAGATTCGGAAAATTTTAACATAGTAAATGAATTCATATTTTGGACTGGAACATTAAAACAAAATGCAAGAGTTAATGTTGTGGCAGGTAAATATATTTTCATTGATCACGGGGGTGCTGGTTTTTTTGAAGCTGATTCTAACAATGGCTCCGTATTTTTAGCCTACACAAAACCTATTGATTGCAGTGAGTATGAAATAGAAGCTGAGGCATTAGTAGAATGCAATAATATTAATCCAGAATTAATAAATGAAGAATATGGTGGAAGAACTGATCCTAACCCCAATCAATCGGGTGTAGAATATTCCGATTTAGCATATTATCCGCCAATTAACGGTCAAGGTAGCGGTATGCTGTTTATGCCTTTAGATGATGCCATTGCAAATAAACCAGATAACAATGGTGATGCCTATATAACTGGAGCGGCTCCGCATAACGTAAGGGCCTATGATCTTGATGATGATTTAGAATATGTAATCACATTAGCTGAAATGCCAGCAAGTTTTAACTTAGGTAATGCAGATTTTGAAGGCTTAACTTATCTACGTGATAATTACTTTGCCCTGGTAGATGAATATACTCGTATTGTTTATTTTATGGAGTATTCTGATGTAAATAAAGAGTTGACTTACATTAGTTCATTTGATATTTCAGAAGTTACCGAACCTTACACTATAAACGACCACCCTATCGGAAATAACAAATTTAAAGATTTTGGTATTGAAGGATTAACCTATAACCCAAATACCAATAGTTTATACTGTATTACCGAAGGCAAATATGGAGTAAGGGATATTGCGATTTTCGAATTTGAAATTGTTTCGGATTCCGATTTTAGTAATTTAACGTTCGTTCAAAAAAATAAATTGAACTTAAGTCAAAAATTGAGAAGAGTTGGTTTGGGGAATCAATTTTTGGATGCAGCAGGCATATATCATCTTGGCAAAATGTTTCCAACTGCTAATGAAGCTTCCAATAGGTTTTTAGTAATTAGTGAAGTATCAAATCAAATAATGGAGCTTGATATGGATGGATTTATCTACGGCTCTTTAATGGCTGTTCCAAACGAACATCAACCTGAGGGTATTGCTTTTATACCAATTGACAACACCAATAAAATTGTTGTTGCTAACGAAGGTCAAAAGCGAGATGATGATGATAACGAGCCACATATTTCAGCTAAGATTAACAAATACACCAATGCCTGTGCAGCCCCAGTTAGCCCAAAACTAACACAACGCTCTGCTACTATTGCTATTTCGCCAAACCCATCAATCAATCATTCAGTTATTAGTTACGAGTTGGCAAATGATGCAAAAGTTTCTTTATACATAACAGATATATTGGGTAAACAAATAACAACATTAGTAGATGGTGAACAACAGCAAGCCGGTATAAATGAAATTATGTTTGATACATCAACACTACCAACAGGGGTATACTTCTGTACAATGCATGCTAACAACAAAGTTAGTACTCAAAAATTAATGAAAGCAAATTATTAATAAAAAAATAATTGTATAGCTAATTTTTACTTCATAACTATAATACCAATTGAACCAAATTTAAGTAAGCCCCAAGATTTTAAGCCTTTCAAAACTAGTCAATAAATCTTCAAATATTTTTAATTGCTTAGGGTTCAATTGGTATTTTCAAAACACTCATTAATAAGGGTTTCTTTAAACTCAAAACTAATATTAATCTTCAATAATAAGTTTATTCAATAAAATTCAATTGGGTTAGCAGTTGCTAATTCAGCCTGTTTATTGATAATTGTTTTAGCATATAAAATTATACGTTTTGTTTTCCTTAACCCTATTTAAAACAATAGCATAAACAAGCCATGCATATAAACAAGGTGCTTGTAATTCCAAAACTTAAATAAAATAATAATGAAAATTATAATAAATATAGAACATTTAATTAAATCAGAACTGGCCAAACGAAGTTGGCTGCTGTTCACCTTCATAATAATAGCAACATTGATTGCTAAAGCAGATACCGGTAGATATCGTATTATGTTTGGCAATGATCCATCAACCGAAATAACTATTGGTTTTGATGCTTATGCAACAAACACCAACCCAACATTATATTATAGTACCAGCCCAATTGATGTAAACAACTTAAATAACCTTACCACTAAACAAACACCTAATGTGACGAACACGCAATATGGCATGGTAAATTGTTTTGTTCAATTAACCAATTTATTGCCCGATCAAACTTACTATTTTGTAATAAAAGACAACATCGGTATTAGTGATGAATACAATTTTGACACGATAGCCGATAACAATGATACCGAACTATCTATTATTGCAGGTGGAGATTCGCGTAATGATGCCATTACAAATACTTTACCTGTAAGAGCGGTAGCTAATAAAATCGTATCAAAACTAAAAGCGCATGCATTGATGTTTAATGGAGATCTTACCGATAAAAGATCCAATGCTCAATGGCAGCGTTGGTTAGATGACTGGCAGTTAACTATTAGTACAAGTAATCGGATTACTCCAATAATTCCTGCACGTGGTAATCACGAAAATAGTAATGCTCAATTAGGCTATCTATTTGATTGCCCTGCAAACATGTATTATACCAATAGTTTAGGTAGTAACCTGCTTGAAATTTACACCCTTAATTCGGAAAACCCATTAAGTGCTGCGACTGATCAAACAACCTGGTTAGAAAACAAACTTGCTAATAGTAGTAGTATTTGGAAGTTTGCTCAATACCATAAACCAATACGACCTCATGTTAAACTTAAAAAAGAAGGCCCTATTCAGTACGCTTATTGGGCAAACTTGTTTTATCAATATGAGGTAGATGCTGTTTTAGAAGGAGATGCACATACAGTAAAAACTACTTGGCCTATTATACCTTGCTCAGGTGGCTTTGATTGTGTTGAAGGTTTTAAAAGAGATGATCTCAATGGTACTGTTTATTTAGGAGAAGGCTCTTACGCTGCTCCACCAAGACTTAATGACGATGATAAAACATGGACAAGAGCTAGTGGCTCCTTTAATCAATTCAAGTGGATATTTGTTAATAAAGATGAAATGGAGATTAGAACAGTAAAATATGATGAAAACACTAATACTGACGTGATTAATGAAGTGCAAGCAAACAATAGGTTTACGATTCCTCAGAATTTAGATATTTGGGATCCAAACAATTTAGGTGTCTTATCTTTGTATAAATCAACTTCTAATATCCCAACATGTGATTTAACTATACCCAACAACAATGCTATGTTCTTTAATTTTAACAACATTACTATTAGTGCAGAGGCTTCTGCATCGGCAGGTATTAACGAAGTAAAATTTTATGTTAATGGATTTGAAGAAGTTTCAGACAATAATGCTCCATATGAATTTAGCTGGCAACCCACATCAGATGGTGTTTATATGGTATCCGCTATTGCCAAAGATGTCAATGGTTTAAGTTCTGTTATGGATTTTTCTGTAATAAATGTTGGGCCAAAAAATAATATTGTCCATACTGCTTTAATTGATATTTCATCTGACGAATATGGAGAATATGATAATGGAACAATAAAAAATGATAATTACAAAGTAGAAATTGCAAATCCAAGTTTTAATTTTCAAGGATTAAGATTTCATGGAATTAATATTCCTCCAAATGCTACTATTGAATCTGCAAGTATATCCTTTGTATCAGGAAGCAGCAACTCAGACCTAGCAAATGCTATAGTACGTTGCGAAAAAAGTGGTAATGGGTTGCCCTTTAAAGCAAAAAAATTTAATCTCTCAAGTAGAGTAAAAACTGACAATTCATTTAACTGGGCCATTTCTAGTTGGACGAACCAATCCATAGAAACTACACCAGATTTAAGCAATGTTATTCAAGAATTGGTTCAACTTCCTGATTGGACAATTGAAAGTCCCGTTGTCTTTTTAATTTCAAGTACCAACGGAACACGAAGAGCAAAGAGTTACGCATCACAAGAGCTACGGCATATTCAATCTGTTATTCCAAAACTAACCGTTCAATTCTCCATTCCCGATATACTTGGCTGTACAAACCCTACCGCTTGTAATTATAATGAAAATGCTGATGTAGATGATAGTTCCTGTTTATATGTAAACCAACCGTGTGACGATGCAAATGCTAATACTATTAATGATGAAATAAACGCAGCTTGTACTTGCATTGGTGAAGATGGCTGCCCTACAGATATTATACATAGCGGAAACTTAACAGGTGGCATTTACACCGTTTCTAATTCAATTGAATCTACAGCAACAATTACTCAAAGCCAACGAGTAGATTACGATGCTGGCAGCTACATCCATTTAGATAAAGGCTTTTTAGCAGATTCAGGTGAAGGCGTTTTTCTATTAGCCAAAATTGACGGCTGCACACAATTGCGAAAAGGAAATTTTATGGAACAAATTACTTCAATCAAAAACTATCCAAACCCATTTACTGGTGAAACAACTATTGAGTTTGAAGTAAATGAGCAGAGCACGGTTTCGCTTATCGTTACTGATATTATGGGTAAAGTAGTCGCTACCTTATTAAGTGAGTCAACTAAAGAAAATGGTACACATCAATTGAGATTTGATGGCAATAATTTAGCGCAAGGCGTTTACTACTGCACTTTAATTGCTAATGATAAGATAAGCACTCAAAAAATGATGTTAATGAAATAGCATTGTTTAATCATTCTTGAAAAATTCTTGCGCCTGACTTTATAGGTGCAAGAATTTTCAAAAAAAATTAATCAACCAAAATAAATATAAAATGAAACATATATACACAAGCAAAAAATTATTAATAACACTAGCAATAGCCATTTTTACTATACAAGCAAATGCCCAAATACTTTGTGGTTTGGGTAGTAGAAACATCATACATGAAACTTCAGCAAATAGAGAATACTCTGGTCTTGCTTATCATACAGAAAGAGATATTTTTTTTATGCCAGTAGATGCACCAATAAATATTAGTAACAATTTTGAATACATTGTTAGCTACGATCAAAACGGAAATATATCTTACGCTACTTTTAGCAATTTATCAGAATTAAATGATAACGATCTTGAAGGCTTAACCTATCTCGAACAAGATTATTTTATTTTAGTAGAAGAAGATAGGAATGACGTGTATTTTTTAGAATATCACAATGGAAATAAAACGTTTGAAATTTTAAGCAGACACGATACAGGTATAAGTTTAGGTTTAACTTCCGATGGTTTAGAAGGTATTTCTTACGATCCACATACTGGCATGTTATTTCTTGTTAGAGAACATTATGAAGTAGAGCTATTCAGTATACCTGTTTCATTACCCAACACCAATTCTGATGGTTCAATCAATATTGCACAAAAGAAATCAGTAGTATTGCCATCAACAATATTTTCTGATAATGATTCAGAGACTGATAACGATGCTTCTGGTTTATTTCACTTAGGTAAAATAGTAGATTCATCAAGTCATCTTTCAAACAATTTGCTCATACTAAGTGAGGGCTTAAAAAAAGTAGTGGAATTTGATGTATCATTAGATGTTGATAACAACTTATTGGTTAATAAAATTGGGGAACATCCACTTCCTTTTGAAAATCAACCAGAAGGTATAACTGTTCACGATGGAAAGATTTATATAACAAGTGAAGTAGGACAAGATTCTTTTGCAACCCCTGCCACATTATCAAGCTACGCTTTACCATACGATATTTTATCTTGCAAAATAATAGATGCAAATTGCAATTGCTTAGATCAACCAGGTTGTATCGATAGTTCGGCTTGTAATTACAATGCAAATGCAACAGAAGATGATGGTTCGTGCAACTATTCTCAACCAAATTTTGATTGCAATGGAAATTGCACAACCATTGTAGATTGTGAAGGGATATGTAATGGTTCAACAACAGTTGGTACTTCATGTAATGATAACAATGCCAATACCGTTAATGATCAGTATGATGAAAATTGTAACTGCACAGGTGATACATTTCCAGGCTGTACAGATGCAAGTGCTTGTAATTACGATGCTGATGCAACAGTAGAAGATGGTTCCTGCAAGGTATTAGATTGTGAAAATACTTGCGGTGGTTCTGCATTGGCAAATACTGTTTGTAATGATAATAATGCCAATACTATTAATGATAGGTACGATAAAAATTGCAATTGCATTGGTGAAGATGACTGCCCTACAGATATTATACATAGCGGAAACTTAACAGGTGGCATTTACACCGTTTCCAATTCAATTGAATCTACAGCAACAATTAATCAAAGCCAACGAGTAGATTACGATGCTGGTGCTTACATTCATTTGGATAAAGGCTTTCTGGCAGATTCAGGTGAAGGCGTTTTTCTATCAGCCAAAATTGAAGGCTGCACACAATTGCGAAAAGGAAATTTTATGGAACGAATTACTTCAATCAAAAACTATCCAAACCCATTTACTGGTGAAACAACTATTGAGTTTGAGGTGAATGAGAAGAGTACAGTTTCGCTTATGGTTACTGATATTATGGGTAAAGTAGTCGCTACCTTATTAAGTGAGGCAACTAAACAAAATGGTACACATCAGTTGAGATTTGATGGTAATCATTTAGCTCAAGGCATTTACTACTGTACTTTAACTGCAAATAATAAAGTAAGCACTCAAAAAATGATGTTAATGAAATAGCATTGTTTAAATTTTTTTTAACAGTATAGTTCTAAGTCTTGCATCAGCGCTAAAGTTCGATGCAAGACTTTTTAAAACTTACTTAATCAATATAAAATAAATTATGTATAACTCCAATTCAAACTTTTTTAAACAAATATTAATATGGATATTACGATTGTCAGCCTTTTGCGTTTTCTTTGGCCGAGGCTGGGAACATCTTATAACCGATGCGCCTTTTAGAGCTGTACTATGGGATCCAGGTATTATGGAAGGTGTTATTAGTTCATTAATTGACTTAACGTGGCACGAGTATACCAGTTCTTCAACTTGCAATTTTTTAATTGATATCTCGATAAAATTAACAGGTTTATTTTATTTGATATGTGCCGCAGTATCATTAAAAGTACAACTTAACCATAAGCATCTAAGTAAAACATTAATTGCTGGTTCTTTTTTGCTCATAATATTATCATTATTGTTTTACAAAACAAAATTTTACAAGCTCGGTCAATTTATTGAGTACGGTTGCCAAATGTTTTCGCCTTTGTTTTTATACGCAAGTTTATATTATCAAGTAAATTTAAACAAATTTAATATAGTTTTAAAAGTTGCAATTGCACTTACCTTTATTGGCCATGGTTTATATGCTTTAGGTGTTTACATTACTCCTGGTGTGTGGTTTGATATGGCATTAGGTTCTTTCAATTTTGTTGGCTTACATCCATCCATAACACAAGTAGCGCAAATGATATTTGTTGCCGGCGTATTTGATGTATTATTAGCCATTGGCATCTTTTTACCTAAAAAATGGGCTACACCATTTTTAATATGGGCCTTTATTTGGGGTTTACTAACGGCATTAAGCCGTGTAATTGGCTTTATGTATTTCGATCCAACTTTACACACTTTTATGCAATGGATACCACAAACTATTTTGCGTATGCCACACGCTCTAATTCCTCTAGCAGTTATTGTAATAATATATAAAGATGCTGTCAGTTTTAACCCAAAGGCAAGCCCAATACTGCTCAACTTATAATACAAACATCCTAAATTCTGTGGAGGTAATTTACCAAAAAAAAATCGCCAGCACCCCAAGGCTGTAGAACAGACAAAACTACCGAATTGACCGATGAATTTTATTACGTGTTTACCGACTATCTTGGCTCAATACTAAAAGTAGTAGATGGTAATGGCAACACCAAAGAAGAACAAAGCTTTGACGCCTGGGGCAGAAAACGAAACCCAGCCAACTGGCAAGTTTATGACGCACCAGAAGATGCTTTACCTAAAACACTTACTTGGCTTAACCGTGGTTATACTGGCCACGAACATTTGTACCAGTTTGGTATAATTAATATGAACAATCGTTTGTACGACCCAATTGTAGGCCGTATGTTAGCGGTAGATAATTTTGTAGCAGATTCGGAGAGTACGCAAGCTTACAACAGGTATTCGTACGTAATGAATAATCCGTTGAAGTATACGGATCCGAGTGGGGACTTGATACAGAATGGAATAAGAAATTTGATTAATGGTGATCCGTTTTTATTTAATTCAGGCAACGCTTTAGTTATGAATACCATTCAAGCTGCTTTTTCATTTGGTATTGGGCAAGCAGCTATGCCTTTTGGTGTAAGTTTACTTGCGCATGGGCATTTAGGAGGTGTAATGACAGCCGTACAAGGTGGCAAATACCATCAAGGCTTTTTATCTGCTTCAGCAGGTTCATTGGTTGGCCATGGCGCTGGTAAAATAGGAAATACAGCCATTCGATTTGGAGTCAGTACTCTAGGGGCAGGTGTAGTTGGTGGCGGAGCCTCCAATTTAGCAGGCGGCAATTTTTGGGATGGATTTAGAAATGGAGTGATTAGTGCAAGTTTGAATCACTTTTTTCACAAAGTACAAGCGGACATACTTTCAAAGCAGTTGGAAAAAGTATTTGAGAATTATCCAATAGATGATAATAATGAAATTAGTGTTGAAGAAGCATTTAAACGTGTAAATCCTGCAGCTCATAAACTTCATTTAGATGGCGATCCAAATTATCAGAATGCTTGTGCAACAAGGTTATCACTTGCTTTTGCAAAAGCAGGAGTTAAAATACCAAAAGGCTATGGTGGTTTAAAGGATGTTAATGGAAACAGGATAATTGTGAGTGCTTATCAGATGCAAAAGTTTATGTCTACAAAATATGGTTCATTGATGACAGCCTACAAACAAAGCACTTCAACTAATGGAATTTATATTGGCCTTACTCCACCAAATATACCTACTACTGGACACGTTACAATAATTAAGACTGGCTTTCTGAGTAACACTTATTCCTCTGGAATGAGAGCAACGTACTTTTGGCCAATAAAATAAAATAGTATTTATGAAGTTAGTTAAAATTTTAATAGTGTTAACAGTAGCTATCTGTTTTCTTAGCTTTTTTTTAAGAAGCAAAGCTCACCAATCCAGTTTGAAATTTGAGTTGAAAGAGTTTGAATTACTAAATCTTTGTCATTGTTATGAGTATTTAGAATTAAGAAACCTGGATTATATAGAATGGGGACCAAATGGTAGAAAAGCCTTTTTGGACGATGTTGGTAATCAAGTATTTGGAAGGTATTTAGGGGTAAGTTTACATAGTCAGTTCTTTCAAGATGAATATGACAATACACTTTTTTTTAAAAATGGTTATTCAAAATATCAAGGATTTCATTTAGATTTTAGTCATCTAGATAGCTTGTATTATGAGCCAATGGTGCAGTATTATGTAGGAAAAATTAAAAGAACAGAAAAGTTGCCCTACCTTGGTTTTGGAGATGTTAGTGCTTTTTTTGATTGCTATCATAGAGTTAAAGAAATTCCCCTCGAAAAAGAGTATAAGATATTTCTTAAAATGAACAAAGTGACTAAAGAGTAATAGAAGACTGTATCTACAGCAGGCCAACCAAGCTATCCGCAGTTTTCTAAACTGGCTATCCACCAGTTTCCGATTACGGATAGAACAAAATTTATTAACAAACAAAAAATTAAAACAAATGAAATATTTAATAATAATAACAACAACAATACTAATACTAATAGCCCTCGCCACACTAAGTAGCAAAGCGCAAGCTGTAAAATTTGAGTACGATGCTGCCGGCAATATGATTAAAAGAATGGCAGATATAGTCTGTTATGCAGATCATATAATAGCAGCCAATGAAAGCAACGGCGAAAAATTAGACCGATTGACTACCAGCAGCGGCAAAATAGAAACAAAAAGCCGCAAACCAACATTTGGCCCTGTTGATGTATTGGTGCGCAAAAATGAAATGGTAGAATTTAGAGCAGAAAATATAGAGTTAAAGCCAGGCTTTAGTGTTGAAACAGGCGCCAGCTTTAAAGCAGCTATTGAGCCTTGTAAACAATAAAGTTGTAAGTCCATAAAACAACAAGATACCGCTTCTTGCCTCCAAGCTGGAGGCGGTATTTTACTTTCCTCAATTATTTCTACCAAAAGGAGATATCATACTTAAATATTATTTAACCATTAATTATTTGAGGCCTTGCTACTAAATAGGTGAAATTCTAATTGAAATTTTTATTGAAAGTAGTAAACCTCTTAAACAAACTATTCATCATTTTACTATGATGATATTTTGTCAAGAGCCGCCCTCTTTATTGGGGGCGGTATTTTTTTCTGTAATTCTATTGTGGTGTGACAAGCGCCCCTACTTCTT
>Ga0209828_1003939_pt1 | contig 10976 bp, 9 predicted proteins | sample MaitaG_FD_187429 | JGI IMG/M metagenome (GOLD analysis project Ga0209828, IMG submission 187429) | Marine algal microbial communities from Maine, USA - Maine_Asex2 metaG (SPAdes) (version 2) | ecosystem: Host-associated > Algae > Red algae > Unclassified | place: Maine, USA | collected 2015-01-05
CTGTTTCCCTTTAAGCGCATTACAGAAGCATCACTATTTAAACCCACAATTAATTTGGTGCCATAAGCTTTTGCGGAAGCCAATACGTGTAGATGCCCTAAATGCAGCACATCAAAGCAACCATTGGTAAAAACTATTACTTCATCTTTTAAGTACCAACGGGCCAAAAGTGATTGTAAATCAATTTTACTATTAATTAATTTATGTTTGTACGCTGCTAAAGAATCCACCCTCCGATTTTTTGTTGAATAATGGTAAAGCAATAAACGAAAATGTGCCTAATGCCACAATTAATAAAGTTTGCACACCCCAACTTACCCAGCCAAAAGCCAAACCAGTTGCAGCATCTATACTAAACAATAACAAAACCTGTTGTACGATTAAATGATATGCGCCTATGCCGCCTTGTACCGCAATTATACCAAAAGTACCAAACACCAAAACTGCCAATGCTGCACTTAAACCCAAATGACTGGTACCTGCTAAACTATAAAAAACCAACAGCACCATTAAAAAATACATTACCCAAATACCAAGTGTGTAAACTAAAAATAAAGGTACGTTGCTTACATTTTTTACCGATAGCAAACCATCCTTCATACCTAAAACAAATTGCTTTAAGCGTTGTATAAATTGAAAGCGTTTTAATAAGCGGAAAGCGATAAATGCCAAGCCTGCTAATGTTAGTAACACTAAAAATTTTACACCAATACCTTGTGCAAACAACTGTTCAAATTTTGCGCTTAAACCTGGCCAAATTTCTTCTAAAAAATAATTACTTAAACGTTGATATTGGGTTAAAATAGTAGCGGCAAATAATACAATTAATATCATTAAGTCCACTACCCTTTCGGCAATTACACTGCCCAGCAATTTGTCTGCTGGTGGTTCATCGTAACGGGCTAAAAAACCACAACGCATTACCTCACCCATTCTTAAAAAAACGTAGTTAGCAAGGTAGCCAATCATTACGGCAAAAAATGTATTGGATAACTTAGGTTGGTAACCAAAGGTCTGAATCATTTGTTTCCAACGCATTGCTCGTATTAAATGACTTAGTATTCCTGCAATAATTGAAAGGGCCACATAACCGAAGTTTACTCCTTTTAAGGATTGTAGCATGAGTTGCCATTGCTGCTCATCTAAACTTTTAGAAGCTAACCAAAGTAGCAATAAACCGAAGCTTAAAAACAAGCTAAATTTTAATATACTTAGTAAATTCTTTTTCATTAAAATAACAACAGATTATCAATTAAACGCACTGGGCCAACATTAGCTGCACCCAATACAACAGCATCTGCCGTAATGCTGTTATCAGTTATGCTTTCCATAGTTTTGCTGTGGCGCACTTCAATATAAACGGTTTTACTATGTGGTGTTTCATCAATCATTTTGGTAGCTTGTGCAATAATATTTTCAACGCTATCATTTTTTAAATTATCTTTTACATATTGTAACGCCTGGCTCAAAATTACAGCGCTTTTACGTTCTGCTTCAGCTAAACGCATATTTCTCGAACTCATTGCCAAACCATCTGGTTCACGCATTGTAGCGCAACGCACCAATTCAATGTCTAATTTTTTTTGTTTTATCAACTGGTCTACTACAGCGCATTGCTGAAAATCTTTCATACCCATAAATAGTTTGGTAGGCTGCACATAAGCCAACAACAAACCAACCACTTGGGCTACGCCATCAAAATGTCCTGGCCTAAATGCGCCTTCCGCCACTTCGGTTATTTTACCAAAGTTATAGCTTTCTACAGGCTGCATTCCATTTGGGTAAACTTCTTCCACCGTTGGTAAATACAACATATCTGTTTCTGCAACATTTAACATTGTAATGTCTTTTTTTGTAGTATCTGGGTATTTTACTAAATCATCTTTATTGTCAAACTGCGTAGGGTTAACAAAAATGCTGGCAACTGTAATATCACTATTAGCTTTACACTTTTCAATTAACGATAAATGCCCCTTGTGCAAAGCGCCCATTGTTGGCACAAAACCTACAACTTTGCCCGCTTGTTTTAAAGCCAACACAGCAGCTGTTAAAGCTTTGGTGGTAGTAAATACTTTAATCATAAAGGGCTACAAGATAAGCTTTGATTTTTTAAGATTTAAAAGATTGGGTGGAATACTTTATATTGCTATTTTGTTATCATATAAACTAAAAACCAAACAAATTTATGAAAAGCTATTATCAACAAAAATTTATTGAAGCTGGTTGCGACGAAGCTGGCCGAGGTTGTCTGGCTGGGCCAGTATTTGCTGCTGCCGTCATCTTACCTAAAAATTTTAAAAACGATATCATTAACGACTCTAAAAAACTTACCGAAAAACAAAGATTAGCACTAAAACTAATTATTGAACAAGAAGCAATAGCCTATGCGGTGCAAAAGGTAAGTCCGAAACAAATTGATCGTATTAATATTTTGCAAGCTTCATTTTTGGCAATGCATAAAGCCATTGACAAGTTGCCAACCATACCACAACTATTATTAATTGATGGCAACCGTTTTGCATCTTATAAAAACATAGCCCATAATTGTATTATTAAAGGAGATGCTAAATATGCTTCAATTGCTGCTGCTTCTATTTTAGCAAAAACTTATAGAGATGTTTATATGAAAAGGTTACACAAAAAGTTTCCGCAATACAATTGGCAACAAAATAAAGGTTACCCAACTATTAAACACAGGCTGGCGGTTATTGAACACGGGCCAAGTATTCATCACCGCAAAACATTTAGCGTTACTAAGCCAAAACAGTTGTTAATGCTTAAAGATTAATTCCTGTTTTACAAGGTAGCATTTACAATCAAAATTTATTATCTTTTGCGGGTAAAAATTGGCGAAAGAAAATATGGCAAAAAGAATAAAAGCGGCAGCTCAAAACCCAGATGAACCTACGGGCATAAAAATAAGCGAAGCAAAAAAACAAGCGGTTGGCGCACAAGGTGTTGCCACGTCGGTTTATCATGCTGTTAAATATATGCCGCCTATCGACATATTAAAAACCAGTTTAAAACTTAATCAACAAAAAGGTATTGATTGCCCAGGTTGCGCTTGGCCCGACCCTGAAGATGAGCGAAGTAAAATAGCCGAATACTGCGAAAACGGGATTAAAGCAATTGCAGAAGAAGCGACCAGAAAAAAATGTGATCGTACATTTTTTGAAGAAAATAGTGTGCCAGCTATTTCTACTTGGAGCGATTTTGAAATTGGCAAAACAGGCCGCCTTTGTGAACCTATGTACTTGGCTAAAAACAGTAATTTTTATGAACCCATAAGTTGGGAGGCTGCTTTTGAATTAATTGCTGAACACCTAAATGAATTACCAAAACCAAACGATGCTATTTTTTATACGAGCGGAAGAACCAGTAACGAGGCTGCTTTTTTGTATCAGTTATTTGTGCGAGCTTATGGTACCAATAATATGCCCGATTGTTCTAATATGTGTCACGAAAGTAGTGGCAAAGGCTTGGACGAAACTTTGGGTATTGGTAAAGGTTCGGTAACGCTTGCCGATTTTTACGAGGCAGAAGTGGTAATGGTAATTGGTCAAAACCCTGGCACTAACCATCCGCGTATGCTGTCGGCTTTAGAAAAGTGTAAAGAAAATGGAGGTAAAATTATTACTGTTAATCCTTTGCCAGAGGCTGGTTTAATCAACTTCTCCAACCCACAACGGCCATTAAAAATGTTAAGTGGTGGCACTAATTTGACCGATTTGTTTTTGCAGGTAAAAGCTAATGGAGATGTTGCTTTATTAAAAGCCATTATGTTAAGGCTTTGGCAAGAAGAAGAAAAAAAAGCGGGCAGCGTTTTTAATGTCAAATTTATTAAAAATAAAACAAGCGGATATGATGCTTTTATAAAAGAGCTAAAAAAACAAGATTTTACAAACTTAGCTAAACAGAGTGGCGTTGAAACATCAAAAATTAATGCTGCGGTTGAGTTGCTAAAGCATCATAAAAAAATAATTATATGCTGGGCAATGGGCATTACCCAACACGAAAACGCCGAAGCCAATGTGCAAGAAATAGTAAACCTGCTATTGCTAAAAGGAGCTATTGGTAAACCTGGCGCAGGCACTTGCCCGGTGCGTGGACATAGTAATGTACAAGGCGATCGTACTATGGGTATTTGGGAAGCACCACCGCAAACTTTTTTAGATAGTATTGAAAAACAGTTTGGTTTTAAGCCTCCGCAAGAACACGGTTATGCGGTTGTAGATGCCATTAAGGCTATGCATACTGAAGCGGGTAAAGTTTTTATTGCAATGGGTGGTAACTTTTTATCGGCCACGCCTGATACGGATTATACGGCCGAGGCATTGCGAAAGTGTAAGCTTACTGTTCAAATATCAACCAAGCTAAATCGTAGCCATTTGGTAACGGGCGAAGAAGCTTTAATTTTACCGTGTTTGGGTAGAACCAATATAGATGAGCAAGCAAGCGGAAAGCAATTTGTTACGGTTGAAAATTCGATGGGTGTGGTGCATAGTTCAGCAGGTGTTTTAGCACCTATTTCTGAACATTTAAAAAGTGAACCAGTTATAGTTGCTGAAATGGCGAAAGCCACATTGGGCGAAAAGGTGAACATTGATTGGAATAAAATGGTGCGCAATTATGATTATATTAGGGATGCTATTGAAAAAACAATTCCTGGTTTTGTAGAATATAATAAAAGAGTGCGCTTGCCTAATGGTTTTTATTTACCCAATTGTAATAGAGATGGGGAGTTTAATACTGCCGACGAAAAAGCGCATTTCACCATTAATCAGCCATCCGAAATTGTTTTAAAAGAGGGAGAATATATAATGATGACCAACCGAAGTCACGATCAATATAACACTACTATTTATGGTTTAAATGATAGATACCGAGGTATTGCCAATGAAAGGCGGGTTGTTTTTATGAACCCTTATGATATGCAAAAGGCTGATTTAGTTAGCGAACAAGTGGTAAATTTGAAAAGTAATTTTAATGGAATTGAAAGGTTGGCGAAGAAATTTATTGTGGTACCTTATGAGGTAAGTAGGCAATGTGTGGTTACCTATTTTCCTGAAGCAAATGTTTTAGTACCTATAGATCAGCAATCAAAAATTAGTAAAACACCGGCATCAAAATCGGTGGTGATAACTATACATCCAACTTAAAAAAAATTATGCAACAAATAATTTTATATTTTTTAGATAGAGATTTAAAAAAATTAGCGAAAGAGATTGAAGCTTATCCAAATGAAGATGATTTGTGGTTGAAGGTGAATGGTGTAAAAAATTCGGCTGGTAGTTTAGCTTTACATTTGGTTGGTAATCTCAATCATTTTGTAGGCCATATAATGGGTGGAACAGATTATGTTAGAGATCGTGAGTTTGAGTTTTCGGGTACTGCAATTCCGAGAAAAGACATTTTACACAAAATAGATACCACTATACAAATGATAAATGAAGTGGTGCCAAAATTGAGCGATGAACATTTACAAAAATCTTTCGAATTTGATTTTATGGGTGAACGATCTACCTTGTTTTACTTGTTTCAATTTACAACGCATTTAAGCTATCATTTGGGGCAAATTAATTACCATAGAAGCGGTATTGTTATTAAACAAAATAAACACAAATTAAATTAGGTGCATTTTTAAATGAACCGACCGAAAGCTCAAAAAAAAGATTGGACGTAACCAGTTTTGTAAGTGCTTAAGCGAATTGAAATACAAAAAGTGTTGCTTAATATTAGATAAAAACTTGGACTACAATAAATTATTTTAACACTAAATAATAAAAGGTAACCCAAGTTTTAAAACCGACCAAAACTAATACCTGGCTCTGGTCATATTCTTTTTACGGTTAGCAAAAAACTCTTGTTTTTTTCTTTGCTTTTCTTTGTTCCATTCTTTTTTCTCTTTATCCGTCATGGGCTTTTCCGTTTGCGGATAAGGATGATCGTTTATTACCGGTATTTTTTGCTGAATCAATTTTTCAATAGCTCTAATGTACGCATTTTCTTCTGGTTCGCATATCGAAATCGACATCCCTTCTTCACCAGCTCTGCCTGTTCTACCAATTCTATGCACATAAGTTTCGGCCACATTCGGAACATCGTAATTCACAACATAATTTAACTTATCAATATCAATACCTCTTGCAGCAATATCTGTAGCCACTAAAACCCGTAACTCTTTTTCCTTAAATTGCTTTAAAGCCTTCTGGCGTTGGTTCTGTGCTTTATCTCCGTGTATCGCAGCCGCTTTAATTTTACTCTTTTTTAAATTGCGAACAATTCTATCAGCGCCATGTTTAGTTCTCGAAAACAACAACACCTGATCCATCTTTTCATCTTTTAGCAGGAGTAGCAACAAATCTTTTTTAAGATTTCGGTTAGTATAATACAACTGTTGTTGCACCGTTTCTGCCGTAGATGAAACTGGGCTTACTTCAATTTTTTTAGGGTCTTTTAATATCTTTCTCGACAGCTCAACAATATTATCGGGCATAGTTGCCGAAAAGAATAAAGACTGCCTTTTTTCAGGAATCAACTTCAACAACTTTCTAATATCGTTTATAAAACCCATATCTAACATTCTATCAGCTTCATCTAAAACAAATAGTTTTATGGTACTTAAATCAATATGGCCTTGTTGTTCCAAATCTAACAATCTACCTGGCGTAGCAACTAATATGTGTACCCCTCTTTTTAATGCTTCAACTTGCTTACCCTGTTTTACGCCGCCAAATATTACCGTATTTTTTATATTGGTAAATTCGCCATAAGCGGTAATGTTTTCATCTATTTGTATCGCTAATTCGCGCGTAGGCGTAACAATTAAAGCTCTTAAAATTGGCTTCTTGTTTTGCCCTTCTATTTTTTCAATTAGTTGAATAACTGGTATAGCAAAAGCTGCTGTTTTGCCCGTACCCGTTTGGGCACAACCTAACACATCATTTCTATTTAATATAATAGGTATTGCTTTGGCTTGTATAGGAGTTGGTTCGGTATAATTTTTTTTTGCTAATGCTTTTAATATAGGTTGCATTAAACCCAATTCGTCAAATCTCATTTTCGTTTTTATCAATTATTTAGATAGTGCTTTTATTCACAGTAGGAAGGTAGAATATATTTTGTCGGCAAATATACGCTAATTTAATTATTTTGAAAAGTAATTTTTGTTTTCGCAATATACCATACTTGTTAAATTTTTTGTATGCGAAACCACAAACTCGTTGTAACTTTTAATCTCGCCATCCGCTCAAATACTATTTTGCTACCGCTTCAAATCACCGCACAAATGGCGTAACTACTGGTATAGGGTTTAGGTTTGGGGCTTCGGTGGTTTGTTGGTTGGTTTTTTAGCAAAGATTTGGCTAAATTTGCTCAAAAATTCATTTTGAACAATAGACCTTCATCACTATTTCCATGAAGCTCCAAAATTATATTTTCTTGCAAATCAATCGTTAGGGGAATATTATCTTTAACTACAGTAAGGATATATTGAATGTCATATTTGACACAGACATGCTTTATAGACTCTATTAATCTTGTTTTTATTCCGTTGTCATCACCTGCGACCACATCATCGTGATAAACAAAACGGAAGTAGGATTCATCCCTGTAATTAATCAGTATTGCTAAATCGAAGGCAAGACATAGAATTTTATAGTAAGTATTACCCTCATCTTTTGCGGATTGTGGGAAATTCGGCTTGAAATCAATGTTATATGTTGAATTGGGAGATATAGTGATTAGTGCAGTTTCATTGAATATGTATTTTACAATTTCAGAGAAGCTTTTACGAATATTCATGTATAATTCATTTGAGGCAGTATTGTCAAGGACAATCTTTAAATCATTTTTTGCATCTTGTAACTCATTGGTTTTTTTTCTTTCTATTTGGCTTTTTTTTGTTTCAATTTTTTCGATAGCTTCTATTTGTGCATCATAACGAGAAAGCTCTTTTTCGATACTAACTAACTTTCTCTGATGTTGCATGAGTTTCTTAAAAAGAGAGGTGTCTTGAATTAAATCTCGATATTGCTCTCTTTTATTATTCTCCTTAAGGAGTTCTTCATTGATTTGCTTTTCTTCTTCTTTTTTTTCTTTCAAGGTTTCAAGAATCTGCACATTCCTTTCATCCGTAATTTGGTGGTTAAATTTAACGAGTTGTTTATAGGATTTAGACAGTTGCTTTGGAAAATGTATATCAACCTCCTCGAATAAGTTTTTAACCCGGTCTAAATCAAATGCAAATTCATTTTGTATAGACTCGTTTAATTTTTTTATATCATATTCGATATTGTAAAGTTTAGAGTTGAGCAATGCAATATCATCTTCAATAGTCCCAACTAATTCCTTTATAGTCTCTTTATCTTGTTGATAAAAATTTAAGGTCTCAATTTGCTGAGTTACATTTTTTCTCTCGTTTTCAGCATGTTGAATTTTCCCTACCAATAAGTCTTTCTCTTCAGATTTGATGCCAAAATCTTTTTCTTCTTCTTTTATTGTTTTTTTGCTTTGTTTAATCAGTTCTTCGATTTTATATTTCTTTTTCAATAAATTCCCATCAAATCCTAACAAACTGAATAATAGTGGTTTCCAGTCTTTGTCTTTATTGCGTATAAATTTTTTTAACTGAAATATGGTATTTGATTTAGGATCATAATCTCCCTGTGTTCGTAGTGAGTAGTTCACCAATTTTCTATAGTCTTCTTTGGTTTCACTACAAAAATCGAAGTTTAATTGCTCATTTAAGTAGCTTTTAGCTTTTAGTAAAGATGTTGGAGATTTGTCAAAGGTTTCGTATAGAACATACCCGTCAGATTTTTTATTATTTAATTTAAATGAAATTTTAGTTGGCTTATCTAAGCATCTTTTTATCGTTAAATATTTGCCATCATTTAAGAGAATTTCCAAATAAAAATCATACCCTTTATTAAGAAATTTCTCTTTGGTGGTTGCTTTAGAATAAAAAAACATGCCTTTGTGGTCTTTCAACAACATGAAATTAAGCAGTTCACCAAGTTTACTTTTCCCTAAGTTATGTGAATTCTCCTTTCGCTTTTCATTGGTATCACCCGTAACAACGTTAAACCCACCTTTATCTGTTATAAAAGTGATATTACGAAAAGGTTTGTTGCTATATAGTTTACTTAGTTTCATTTAATTCAAATCCATCAAGTTCGGGCAAGTAATTTACTTTACCTAATAAAAAGAGAAAATTTAAAGCATAAGGAAAAGTCTCCTTTGTTTTTTCGCCATAGGCAGATACAGCAAGTCCGAGAAGCTCGTCATATTTAAGAAGGCTATTTTTGTTTAACTTATCAATTATTAATGCACTCATATTAATAACCGATAAATCTAAGTTCAAGTATTTATGAGCTGTAATCATTCTGTTCTCCCTATATGGCAATTGAAATATAGATGATGCAAAAAGACCCAAATGAGTCGTCTATCATCTTTTAATTCAATTGCATTTTGTTCAAAAATGAGGTCATATAAGTAAACGAATATTTCTTCAAATTTATTGAAGGTATCGCGTTTTACTTCAATTTTATTATCCAATTCATCTGCGAAATTGTAATATATTTTGGTGTGCTTTTCATTTTTAGGGTCTTGTAGAAACATGTCTATATCGTCAAAATGTTGTATTGACTTACGCCTAATTTGATTAGTATAATAACTTTCTGATAAGTTGTTCAGTTTGTTTTTCCTACCTTTTTTCACCAAAAAATCAATGTCATCCTCTTCGATTGCTTTTATGGTTCTGATAATTGGAATGTTTTCACCAAATGTGGTAATAACTTCCCTAATGTCAAACTCAGTTATGATAAGTGGGAGGGCATAGAAACCCACTTTAAACAATCTCGCAATGTCATCATATTGCTTAAGATATTTGTGTAATGTCTCTTTTCCTATAACCTCTACGTTTTTTATGTTGGTTTGTTCTTTTATATAAGCAACAATATCCTCTCTATTTCCAGTTTCTTTTCTGTTTGTGAACAGAATGTAATTATCAATAGTTTCGGTTTGAAGTAACTTATTTAACCTTTCAATTTCTTTGTTAACTGTGCTTGTTTGATTACCATAAAAAGGATTGTCAGAACAGCTCGCTTGGTAATTCGTTGTATGTTTAGCTTGAATAATAAACCTACCATTCCACTCAGAGTTTTTTGATGGGTATTCGTTAGCAGTACCCTCAAATCTGCCATCACGTCCTCCGTCTTTGCCTTCTGAGAAACTCACTGTACCGACTCCTAAAACTCGTTGACATATGGTATTAACAAGTTCCTCAAATTCGTTTGGCGATAAATTTTCTAAACGATAATCCATTAATTTTGTGAGTTTCGCATGTAAAAGCGATTAAACATACAAAAAAACGAACGAATTCGATGATAAAGCAATGATTTTTTGTGTTGTTATTTGCTAACCATTCAGTTTCCTTAAGTTTGCGCAAGTGTTAATGCAAGGTTCACTTGTATAAAGCAATAAGGCAAGTTTTTAACTTGGCGGCTACGCCTTTCTTAAAGTTTTTCTCCTCTCCCGCAAGTCTTTTCGACTTGTGAAACGAAGCTTTCAAGTCTATTTGACTTGCCCTATTAAATTAAAACGCTACTATAAAACCACCAACTTCAAGCCTAAAAGACTGGAATGAATTTAGCCACTAGCAGAAAAGACTTGCGCGAGCGGAGGTATTCAATAAATTTTAGCTTCTAACCAAAATCAATCTAACATGTAATATTTGAACTAATTCTCTAATTAATATGTTATTGCCATCTGTAAAAGAAATTGAACGTTGATTCATTTTTTATTGAAGCATACGCAAGAGCAATTGGAAGTTTAGTTTTGTCGTCTTTTTTTGTAAATTGGGATAACTTAAATAAAAAGAAAATTATGCAAAAAGTTTTTGTAATTGGAATAGCCGGAGTAGCCCGTATGTGAAGAGATGGTCTGCGATACTTCGCTTTTTAAAGTTCTTGATT
>Ga0209828_1003940_pt1 | contig 10975 bp, 12 predicted proteins | sample MaitaG_FD_187429 | JGI IMG/M metagenome (GOLD analysis project Ga0209828, IMG submission 187429) | Marine algal microbial communities from Maine, USA - Maine_Asex2 metaG (SPAdes) (version 2) | ecosystem: Host-associated > Algae > Red algae > Unclassified | place: Maine, USA | collected 2015-01-05
TACCTTTATTAGGTCACTAACCTAAATTTCTACACGGTGCTTAATCTAAAATAGTAGCAGAGGACTAATTCGTCGGTTAAGTCATTAACTTACGTAGGAGGTTAGTTCACCTCTGCTACTTTTATCAGCATAAAGATGCTGTAAGTTTTATGTTATCAACATTCCAACATTCAAAAATTTTTGATGAATTTTTAAACATTGAAATATTGATAACACATTTTTGCGAACTCTTGAAATTTGAAATGAAAATATCTTTTATACATAACAAAATAATTATATGTGTTTGAATTTAATCTTTTGCTAATCTAAAGGAAGGAGGATATGCTGTGGTCATCTATTGTTATAGCCAGTTTTTATTCATCTGTTAATAATTTATCAACAGCATAATAGCCAGACAATATCGCTCCTGGTACTCCCATTTGCTGATATATGTCATAAATTTCACCAGCAAAATAGACCTTATTTTCCAAAGGTTGATTAAGAACTTTGAGATGAGATTTTTTTTCTTGGAATGCTTGGGTCCAAGTGCCGCGAGTAAATTCGTGTTGTCCCCAATTTTCTAGAATGTAATCTCCAGAATATGCTGCAGTTGCTTTGCCATCAAACATTTGATCTAATTCTTGAATCAAGCTTGTTATGATTTCCTGTTCAGATTTCAAAGTATAATACTTTTGGGCTTCGTCTCCCGTACATAGAAAACCCATAATATTAGTTTGAACATCTTTTTTAAATCCAATATCATAAAATCCCTTTTCCCCATTTTCCACCTTACATGTAATTGCATCAGGATAAAATATTTGGGAGAATTTTAATGCAACTTTAAATCCAGGATGGAAGGTAATAGAATTTATAGCTTGTTTCTTTTCTTTCTTCATTTCTGGAATAAAAGAGATCATATTAGATTGCAGCACCCCAACTGAAACTGTGACCAAAATACGATCTGCTTCATACGTATTTCCATTTCTTGTATTAACAGTAATTATGTTCTCAGAATAGTTGATTTCACTAACAGGGGAATTGAATTCAATTTTATGCTTCACAGTTTTGGCAATATTTTCATCAACGAAATCGTACCATGTTGTCTCTTTAAATTTAGACTCGGGCAAGAAACTATACATGAAGTTATTTTGCCAAGAAGGATCGATCTTATACTCTTTGCCATCCCAGCTTGCGGTTTTATCTAGATGATATGGGATAAGTACTTCATCAATTTTATCGCCACGTTTTCCTTTCAATTTGTTCAAGGTAATTGGAGCACTATGAAGCCATTCAGCTCCAATGTCTATTGGGAAATCTGCCAATGTTGTATCTCTTTTGAGTCTTCCTCCATATCGATTGGTTGCTTCTAATATTACATAATCGATCTTGTTTTGTTCCAATACTTTTGCTGCAGCCAAACCTGCGGCTCCTGCTCCAACTATCATTACCTTCCCTTCGTAGTTATATGTTTTATGTAATGCTGTTTCTTTCGGAAGTTTATCCTTCGCTCGGGCAGCCCATCTTAAGCAACCTGTAAATAGTACAATTGAAATTAATAGAATGATTACTAGTGCCTTATTCATTTAGATTTTTCATTTTTAATTGGTTATAACGGTTTGTATCAGAATAGAAAGGGATTAATATGTACTAGTTTTGGAATTGGCACATAATCCTTATTGTTTTTATACCTTGTTGTAGCCAGTTTTTCTTCTCCTTCTTCTTTAAGGAATAACTGTGCTTCTTTCAGCAACTCTACTTGCCTCATAATGTGGGGATAATATTTCTATTCCAGCGGCATCGAATTCATCTAGGATATGAGCATGTAATTCTGAAATTATTTTGGGCTGTTTTACAACATCAGCTACAAAGAAGTTAAATTCATATACGATATAAAAGTCTTCTAATTTTTTTTGGTGAATAAATGGTAGTTGCTCTTTTAATATTCCTTCAGTTTTATTTGAAGCATTTATTAGTAATTCATGTACTTTGAAATACTTAATATCATAACCAATTGAGATTGTTGTATGCAAAATTGATTTTCCGCTAGAAGAATAATTTATCGTGTTATTTGAAACAATTTGATTATTTGGTATAGTAACTTCTTCATTTTTTATAGTTAGTAATTTTATAGCAAATGGATTTCTAACCGTAACAACACCAACAATATCGCTGATCATTACTTTGTCGCCTAACTTAAAAGGCTTCATGTAAGTAAGCACAATTCCTCCCAAAAAGTTAGATATCGATGAGCCACCAGTAACTGAAATTAGTATACCTACAAAAGCAGCGATACCTTTAAACTCGTTAGTTTCTGAACCTGGCAACAACGGAATAATAAGAACAATTAAAAATACATAGAGTAAAAAGATGATGATTTTGCTTGTAGGTCTTGCCCAATCTGAATCGAATGAAGAAATACTTAAACTCCTATTCTCAATTGTATCGCGTAAGATTTTAATGTATTTTATAGCAAACCTAAAAACAATAATGTAAATGACTATTGATACAAAGTTTGGTATGAAATTGATAACAGCATTACCGATATTTTTTATAGGCTCAGTCGTATACTCTATAATAGAATTGACTGTATCTTCAGATCCAGGGAATAAACTTAGGACTAAAATTAAAGTGATATAAACATTGATTATTATAACTATAATTGTAAGTACATCAATTACCTTTTTTAATATCCGTTTTTTGCGATCTGCCTTTATTAGGTTAAGCGAACCTATATCTAAATCTTTTAACTCTGAACGTTGTGAGTTATCAATTTTTGTTTCTAGCTTTTTAAAAAGCCTAAGTGTATAATATATTTCTACAACTAATACTCCAATAATCGCAAGACTTATTAGGGCATTTTCAATTAAAATCTGTATGTCTTCCCTTTGAAAAAATTCTAAATCCATAATTTTATTAGAAATAGGTTTTTTGAAATTTAATTTTTTTTAATTGCATCCAACAGTTAGTACAAGGCAAGTAGGGCAAGAGAAAGCGATGAACTTTCAAGTTTACAATGAGCCCAAATGTCGTATTTTGTTATTAATTTATTCATTCTTACAAAACCAATTTTAAAATATTTCCCTTACCGGTAATCTAACGATTAGGTGGTATTGGTAAATAGCACTAAACCTTCGTAAAACACCGAGCGCCCTATTTGCTAAATACAGTGTTAGCTATAGTTTTTCTCAATGCATTGGCCTCCGCAATTGCCTTTGTTAATCGGTAATAATTTCACGATATATTTTTCTGTCATTGATAGGTTGTATATCTTGATAATTCTTTTTAGGCATAAGCTTTTGTAACATTTCAATTTGTTCTGCTGAGGCTGAACTAGCGTTTTTCATTACAATGTCCTTGTTCATCTTTTCCATGGATTCCATAAAGCTATCTTCTTTTGGTTCAGGAGATTGCTTTTTTGCTGATTCGTCATTCTTTGAATTATCCATAACTTGATTTTAGCAATTAAAAATTGTACCCAATAGAAATAGCATACCTAAAACCAGGAGTAATAAATTTTTCGCTCGTCTTTTCATTGGAAACGGATACATCTGTATCCAGAATATTGCTCCCAACGACATTGTTTAATTCCTTAGACAAGGCAGTTAGAATTTCATCATCTAATGTTTCATTAGCTTCTGTAGTCAACGTATGAAATGCAATACGAGGTCCGAAAAAGGAGAAGTCAAGTATCCAATTCTTTTTAAATTTTATCTGATAACCCAACTCCATTCCCACAGCGATGGTGTTTAAGGAGACATCGAAATTGAAATCTGCTGTAGTTGTCAAGTCTTCATATTTGACATTACTATTGTAGTCTAAGATTTGATAGCGTAGTAAACCGCCTAGATAAAATCCATGGGGTGCTTTTCTATTACTTAAATTTGGATACCACTTAAATTGTGGCATGATAGCAAAACTGCTGAATTCATCTCCCGAAAAAGACAAATCACTAATCCCACCAAGATCGATAAATGAAGGAGTTCCTTTACTAAAACTTCCATTGATACTACCCCCAATAGTATAATTATCTTTGATGGTTCTTTCATAAGATATCTGAGTGGTATTTAATAGAACTAATGGAAGTAAGTTGATCTTGATTTGATTTTTTCTTTCTTTTACTTCTAAGTCAGATGTTTGTGCTAGTGATGTTTGACTAAAAAAAAAGAAAATAAGTACAAGGGAAAAGTAAAAAAGATTTTTCATAATTGAATTTTGGCGAGTCATCCGATGTCCTAAATCAGTTTATATAATAAAAAAATTCAAAATTAGATAAAACCCCAATGATCAATGTGTGACATATGTCACAAAGTTATTTGTTGGACCGAATTCTACTCACAGTTTCTCTACTCACTCCTAAATATGAAGCAATGTCGGTAAGTGATATTTTCTGTGATACTTCAGGAACTCTCTTAATTAAAGCATCATACCTTTCCTTGCTTGACATAAACTGTAGAAGATAGAGTCTTTCTTCTAGAAAGGTCGCATGATCGGAGATTAATTCAGCCATAAAGTGACTAACAGATAAGTTGGATTCTGCCAACTGACTGATTAATTTGGTATCAAATTGAATAAATTCGGAATCTTCCAGAAGCTCAATTGTTTCACTGGAAGGATTTCCTTCAACAATACTAGAAAGTGTAGCTACTATATCATTTTCGAAAGCGAACCAAGTACATACTTGTTTTGAGTCTTTTTGGTAATAGGTTTTAATGCTGCCCTTTACAAGTAGATAAAAATAGGGATGCTTTTCTCCTGCTCTGATGAGTTTAGTGCCCTTAGCTTGTTTTATGTAATTAGAAGAATTCACAAGATTCTGAAGAACAACTTCCTGTACTTCAGGGTAGATTGATTTTACTAATTCTTTGATTTCAGTTTCATTCATTTTTTTTAAATTGGCTATAACGGATGATTATATCGATCGTCTCTCTGAGGTACGAAGAGATATGATCTGATATATATTGTTATATGCTTTCCTTTTTTGATTCCACAATGAATTTTGCCCTCTCATATAGCTCATCAAATGTTATTATTTCAGGAGACATTATATTTTGTCTGTAAAGTTCGAACGAGCTAAATTTCTCCTGATTAACTCCATTGTCCGTTCTGAATTCGTTTAGTGACCCAACTACTATAAATGATTTTGGGTTGTATAAATATAATGTCTCTTTAGTTGGATTTCCCGTCTTATCTGTGATTCTTATTTCGGTCTCAATTGATTTAACTGCTTTTTGAACTGTCTTTTGAATTTGAGAAATTGCACCTGACAATTCTTGCGAAATATTCCAGCAATCGGCACGATAAGGTTTTTTGTGATTGATTAATTCAGTTTTATGATGTTTGATTTCAGCAAAACAAAGTGAGTTAATTATCCCTCTTGTTTTAAGTATTGCATCTACTCGTTTACCTCTGCTATTAAAATCAAACCCTTTTACATATTGTTCTAGTTTTTTCTCGTCCAAACCTGTTGTAAAAATATAGCTCAAACCGTATCCAAAAATCCAGTCGTTTTTTTCGAAAAATTCTTGCCATAATTTTTCTTTACCCTTGATGTTTTTCCGCTTACATAAATCGATAAAGTAGTCTTCGTCATCTAACATCCTTTTGAATGTTACTAACTGCTTCTTTCTATGCTTTAGGTTTTCTAAATCAGATTTATCAATTTGTCCTCCAATGAGTTCGGTAACTAAGTCCTTGTTACTTTCAATGAATTTTCTGGCATCCTCAATTTTCACTATTGATTCCTTAGTGTAGATTTTTTGTTCAGCACCCTTAATTGGGATTGTCTCAATTGTATTTAAAAAATCTTTAAGTCTCACTATTTCATCATTTGTGAAGGAAAAGTGATTGTTAAGCGGTTTTCCTGTTTTGGCGTTGTAGCGCTGAAGCACTAAAGCATAATTTTTCCTTTCATATTCTGTGAAATCTACTCTTATTTCTTGGATTCCAGATTCAGTTGTTTTTAGAACAGACGATTTTGCCTCCATTTTATATTTTAAGTCTATTTCTGGTTTAATGAAAATTGATGCAGCTCTTTGGTAATCAGTATGAAACCTTGAGCCATACGGTTCAGTTTGAAAGTTAATCGTTCCTTTTTCTTTTCTGTCCAAATATTCCTCCAAGTGCTCATGGTTTATTCTGTAGTGAGGTTTAGCTCTAGACAAGAATATTGAACTAAAGTCGAAAGATACAAGTAGTTTATTTCTAAATCTAAATAGTCTCATTTGTCATTTTTTGCTCTGGATTGCATATAACGGATTATGCATATCCAGAGTGCTGACGAAGGAAGCATTCTGTGATTATGCGGTGTTAGCTATAGTCTTTTATAATTCTAATTTTTTAATGGCTTTCATATCTAAGAACATTTTACCACTTGACTGTAATTTTATAAATCCAAAATGCTCATAATACTTTTCGGCTTGGTCATCTAAGGGATCTGCAATAACAGCTACTGATCCTAAATCAGACTCTGCTACTTTTAAACTTCTTTTTAACGCATCTACCAATATTTTTGATCCGTAGCCTTTACCTTTGTAGTTTTTATCTAATGCTAATCTTCCTAATAGGGTGACAGGAATGTAGTCATAAGATTTTGGCAATTTTTTTCGTAATCCTTCTGGCACACTATTGTAAGGAATACTTGCATTTGAAAGAGTATAGTAGCCTATAATTGTTTCTTCATCATCATCAAGATAAAGAAAACAGACAGCTAACTTTTTCTTTATATCTTGACTTATTTGCTTTTTGAAGTAAATATTTAGTGATTCTTTTTCACAGTCGAATTCTTCTCTGTTAAAGCCTTTATCAAAGGGAACTGTTAAAAATTCCATTATTTTTTAACTGCTTTTTTAAATGATTTAGCTGCTTTCTTCAACGCATCATTCGGATGTGAGTCTTTTAGGATTGAAGAAAAGAATATTTCTTTATCCCTTTCAGATGCAAGAATTAATTTTTCTTTTTCAATTAATGCTTCTGCTTTTTCAATCGCGGCTTGCAATATGAACGCACTTAATGATCTATATCCTGCAGGTTTATATACTTGTTTTAAAAACATCTTATAAACCATATTCAATCGGATATCCAATCTTGCTTCTTTATCTGCAAGCTCCGGTTTTATTTCTTTTGATAATTGCTCTATTGTTAACATTTCTGGTTTTTTTTTATAAATGTACGTATAAATTCCGTACAATGCAATAGTTTCCCTTGATTATAGCTAACGGATGATGATATGTCGTCGTCTCTACGAGGTACGAGTAGATATGCGATCATATCTAATGTTAGCGATAGTTTTCTATTCAATTATAACATATTTATTTAAATCAAATGACAATTGTTCACCACCTCTACTTACTACAATGTTCATTCTTGGATTATTCCAATTGTTTTGCAATATGAAATCGCAATACTCCTCTTCAGTAATATCGGTGTAGTCTTTTCCGTCTATCTGAATGATTTTATCTCCCAATTGTATTCCTAATAACTCTGCTTCACTTTCTTTAATTATAGATGCTATTCTTAAAGCACCATCTTTTTTATTTAGGGTTATCCCATTATCAATGAACTTCTGATTATCATAATCTGTATGAGGAGTTAGTAATATTTCTTTGTCATTCCAGTTCATAACTAAATGATAATTTTTAAAAAAAGATGTTCCAATCGTTGGACTTGCACTTTTGGAAAACTTCAATATTTGATTTTCCAATTCAATTTCTCCAGTGGAGAGTTTGTTAACTTGTAAATAATAAGTTGAATCTATTTTGCCAAAACCATAATATCCAGAGCCATAATAGCCATGTTGAATCGCTTTTTTATTTTTTGATACTTCTCTTTGAATCTTTTCATAGTTGCCATACGAAACACTAAAACCTCCAACTGATCCTAAATCTATATTAACATTTCTTTCTTCTACACCATTAATTTTTAGATCACAATAAGGTTGATGTGTCGGATCTGTATAGAAAGGGATTTGTTTTGTTATAGCTTCAAATGAAAGCGACTCCTTCGTATTGGTAATAGTAATTATTTGATCTTTAAAATCAATTCTCCAAACGGCTAATCTCATTAAGTTAGAACCTATCATTCCATCTAATCCAATACAGCTTAATTCTAAAGATTGATTGAAATCACCAATTCCACAGGGTGTATCTTCAAACTTAACTCCACCAATAGATATTTCCTTAATCTTGGTAAAATCCATTGGTTGGCGTTTGCCTTGATGCCCTCCGATATTTTTCGAAAATAGATCCTTACTTTCAAGAGTCTCAGCAAGTTCTTTGGATATTATATTTATTCCTCCAGAATCCAGTACAAAATCATACATCTTGCCATTTATTTCAACCTTAATTATCAATAATCCAAGTCGATACTCAAATGGTATTTCAACTTTGAAAGGTTTCTCTTGAGTATAGCCTTCTTTAAATAACTTAACAAATTTCTTATCAACAGAACAATTAGAAAGGAGTAGGATTGTTGTCAATATTATTACTATTTTATTTAGCATTGTTTCTGTTTTTTAATTATCGCTAACGGATTATGATACCTAACGTGCGACGAAGGAGCATGGACATGGTATTTAGTGTTCCTCATATGTCATTTTTTCATTTGCAGAGACAACAAATATGAACCCTCGAAGGTAAACTATCAGCGACCTTTTCACACTCATCAAATGTAGCACTTCACTAATGCTAGCAGTTTTCAAATACAAACATCAAATCTATTGCCCCAATCGGCGATCTTTTCACCAAAATAAAGAGAAATGCTCAAAGCGCGAAATCCAATTCAATTTAACAATTGATATGTATGTGATTGAATGATAATTCATAAATTTTTACCCGAATCAAAACATATCATTTAATATACAACATGAAAATGGTAATCTAATAACCATCCCTGCAATTGAGGGCAGCGACTACTTTACCGAAACCGTTTGTATATCCGTTTTCTTCAAATCGAAAAATTTGATTATGAGGAAACGCCTTGTATAGGTCTCGTCTCTACAAGGTACGCAGTAGATATGAGAGCCTATATGATGTTACCTGTCGTGACTTAATTCAAAGATGCTAACTTTTTTAAGTTTCCGTTTAGTAGTTATGTTGAATTTTTTTAGCTCATTTTTTACCTCTATATACATCCAAAGTTCTGGGTCAATTTTGAAAATGTCACCAACGGCTGTGGCAATTTTACTATTGAATTTTCTCCGTCCTCTTAGCAAAGCATGAAGATTTGCATTCTCAATTTCTAAAAATTCAGCAAATTTAGTTTTCTTGATGTTATAGATTTCAATTAGTTTGTTTAAAAATTCTCCAGCTAATACAGTTTCTTTTGATTCACTCTTGAGATAAGTCTTCATCTCTAATTTGACTCCTATTCGTTGATTTTCTGCCAATTCTTCTTTTGGTAAATCTTTAATGAGGGCATCAAGAATATTTTTTGTAAGACTTTTGTATTCATTCTTTGTGCTATCTTTTTGTTTTCCTAGTATATGGTCAAAGTATTTATTTTTCATCGCTTAATTTAATATTTAAGTTTGTTTTAATTAACTGCTTTCCAATTTGAGGATTGATTATCATTCTTTCTCTGAAAATTAATTCTGCTTTATATTTCGTTTGATAATATGCGATTAGTGATCCTTTACTTGAGAAAACAAGAAATCCTCGATAGTTTCCTTTGTTTAATTCAAATGACTTTAAGCATGCATATGACATCAAAATTTCAGCGACATTTTTGTATTTGCCTTTTGAGCCATAGTTCCAAGGAGCAACCTCAATGTTCTTCAAAACATAATAAGAACTATTCTCTTCTTCAAGTTTAATAACTCCCTGAATTTCACCGTTAAATACAATTTTAAAGAATTTTGCTTCTGTGTTAAATAGCTGCTTCCAATTGAACTTCCATTTTTTATTTATCAGTTTCAAGTCACTTTTAATAAACCGATCAACTTGAGCTACAAACTCTTCTCCTTGTTTGTCCTTTAATTTTATTTGCACAAACAAATATATCAATTAATGACACAATATGCAAATTGTGAACTAATTTTCGACTCATGACAGGTAACGAATAATTATATCGATCGTCTCTGAGAGGGACGAACAGATATGATCTGATATATGGTGTTATCTATTGCCCTCTTATTCAAAACTTCTTTCCCATTTGAATCTCTTTTGGTTCATTGTGTCGAATTGTTGCTGCCCATGTTTTTGTATGACTCTATCTCTTACAATTTTATGCCTCTCAGAAAATTCATTAAATTTCACTTCTCTTATTTTATTAAGTATTGTAGTGTCATTAATATAGAAATCGGTTAAATTGAACTTTTTTGAAACACTGAATTCCACTTCATGTCTCGCATCAAATTCATACCATTCAAAGAGAAATATATTTTTTGACTCTCTTGGTAATTTTGGGTAGTATCCAGTATTTATTTCATTGTATTCATTATAAGTCATTGAATCTACTTCATATCCCCATCCCGAGTATTCAAGATTTACAATTTTTGAATTTAGTGATTTTCGTAATTCACTGTTTATTAAGCGATTTGAAATTGCCTTACTTGAAAAATGGAAGAGACTTAATAAATTTAGAATAAAGAATATTGTATAGAATTTTCTATCTGAATCTTTTGAGAAGTAGTTTGAAATCAAATATCCAATTATTGGCACGAAGACAAAATGCATAATTCGTATTTGATTAGTGAGAAACCCATCAAGTTTAACATCAAGTTCATCTCGACCAATTGCATGAAGAATTGCGAGAATTATTATTGTTAATAATGTTGTTAGTTTCCTATTCAATTTTTACTTGGTTATAGATAACGGATCTGGTGTACCCAGCGTCTCCGACAAAGGAGGATATGCTGTGGTCACACCTTGTTATGCTCTCGCCTTTTTAATTTCGTTTTCAAATTTATTCATTACTTCTTCTACAATTTCAGAATTAACTCTAACTAAAACTACAGACTTAGAGTAATTTTTTAAATCATCAAATATCATTTCCACATCAT
>Ga0209828_1003942_pt1 | contig 10974 bp, 13 predicted proteins | sample MaitaG_FD_187429 | JGI IMG/M metagenome (GOLD analysis project Ga0209828, IMG submission 187429) | Marine algal microbial communities from Maine, USA - Maine_Asex2 metaG (SPAdes) (version 2) | ecosystem: Host-associated > Algae > Red algae > Unclassified | place: Maine, USA | collected 2015-01-05
GCCGAGCCCATCGGCGCGATGGATCGTGCCAGCACAGTTGACGAGTACGTCCACTCGGGCGTGGCGGGCGATCACCTCGGCGATGACGGCGTCACAAAAGGCGGCATCGGCCAGGTCGCCGACGATGGCCGGGCCGGCGCCGATCTCGGCGACGATTGCGGCGGCGCCGTCGGCGTCACGGTCGACCACGACAACCGTCGCGTTGCGGGCCGCGAACTCTCGGGCTGATGCGGCCCCCATGCCGGACGCCGCGCCCGTGATGACGACGACGCGTTCGGCGAAGTTCGTGTCGTCGCCTGGAGCGAGGTGGGGGGCGCGAGCCGTCATCGGCGCGCTACCGGGCGTTGAGAACGGCAACGGCCGTTTCGAAGTCGGCGACCTCGAGGCCAGTAACGCTCGACCGATCAAGCTTCGCTACATCGTTGGTTTCGGCGAGCCGAACCGCCTGTCGGTTCATCGCTTGTTCAAGCAGCGTGCGCGCATACCGCGCGTTGCCGAAACTCTCAGTGCGGCCCGCCTTGCGGAAGATCTTCGTCAGTGCTTTGTCGGTCCCGTCGGCGAGCTGATACTCGGCGTCTTCGGCCAACTTGCGAGTGATGCCGACGAGTTCCTCGGTGGTGTAGTCCGGGAACATGATCTCGCGCGCAAAGCGCGAGCGCAGCCCCGGGTTCGACTGAAGGAAACCTTCGATCAGTTTTGGATAACCAGCAACGATGACAACGAGTCGATCGCGGTGGTCCTCCATACGTTTCAGCAATGTCTCAACCGCTTCGCCACCGAAGTCGGCATTCCGGGGCCCGGGCGGCGTGAGGGCGTAGGCCTCATCGATGAAGAGCACCCCGTCGAGCGCGCGCTTGACGGCTCGGTTCGTCTTCGCTGCGGTGTGGCCGACGTACTGGCCGACGAGACCAGCGCGATCAACTTCGACGAGATGGCCCTTCTCGAGCATGCCGATCGAGCGATACATCTCGGCGAGGAGCCGGGCGACCGTTGTCTTGCCGGTGCCGGGATTGCCGAGGAAGACCAGGTGTTGGCTTGTTGGCACGTCGGCGAACCCGTGTTCGCGGCGGCGACCCTGAATCTGCAGGAACGCCATCTGGGCTCGTACCTGCTCTTTCACGGTCTCAAGGCCAACCAGTCGATCGAGGTCGGCTTGCACGGCGGGAAGCGGACGGGCCGGTGGCAGGGGCGTTGTTCTGCCGAGCCGTCCGAACTTCTCGTCGAGGCCGGCTTCGACCGCGGTTCGGCGGACTTCTTCACTCGCCTTGCGCAGTCGTTCGCGGATCTCGTTCTTTCCCAAAGCCATCGGTGGGAACGGTACCGCCACCGTCGCTCAGGTCGTCATCTCGGCCGAGGTTCGAATCCGGTGGGCCTACCGACGGACGCGAACGACGGCCTCTTGCGCGGTGCTGGCGACGAACAAGCCGTCGTCGCGGTGGAACCGGCCGTGGATCAATCCTCGTCCGTTGGCGGCCCACGAGCTATGCAAAGCGTGCTGATGCCACCGGTGCACCTCGACCGGCTGATGAAACCAGATCGTGTGGTTGAGCGTGACGCCACGGAGCTCACCGGTTGACGCGTGGGGCTTCCACGCCGTGCTCAACATCGACCGATCTGACGCGTAGGCCAAGAGCGCGACGTTCGTCAGCGGATCGGCGATCGCATCGCCGACGGCCCGAGACCACAGCGTCCATGATGGGTCGCGGCCCGAGAACTCTTCTGGCAACAGCCGCATGTCGAACGGTTGGTCTCGCCAATTCGCTCGCCCGCGAAGCTTGTCGCGATTGACGGCGTCGTCGGGGGCCGAGGTTCTGACCATGGGGTCCTCGTGCGCCGGACCGACATCAGGCGCGGTGGCACTGATCTGCGCATGGCACACGATCACGTCGCGCTGCACCACCTCGACGATGACCGACGCAAAGGTACGGCCCGACATCGTCGTCCGGACCCGGTAGTCGAGTTCTACGTTCGCCTGGGCCGATCGGAGGAAGCTGTGTTGGGACACGTGGATCGCCCGACCCGTGAGCACCGCACCGGCAGCCATGATCGATTGCGCCAGTACGAGGCCACCGAACAGCCGGTCGCCCTCAGTTGCCGCACCCTGGCCACCCTCACCGCGGAAACTCAGCGAGCCGTCATCGTTCGGTCCCGACGGTTCGAGCTGGAGGCGACGAATGAGCCGGTCGATCGGCTTCGGCCCTTGTTCGGTGGCGGCGGTTTCGTTCGAGGCGGGTTCGGGTGCTGGCAAGACGCCCTGAACCTAGCGGCTCCCCCGGCGACGACCGCCCGCGCGTCTTGTCGCTCGGCGACGGACAGCTAACGTCGGACCGCTATGGGTACCGGCGGACGAATCTTCTACGGGTGGATTGTGGTCGCTGCCGTGTTCGTCACGATGGCGGTGACTGCGGGGCTCGGCTTCTACAACGTGTCGGTGCTGCTGTCGGCCGCGGTCGACGAACTCGATGCCGACGTCAGCGTCGTGTCGGGGGCGCCGGCATTGTTCTTCGGCCTGACCGGGGTGCTCGGCTTTCTCGCCGCTCCGCTCATGGACCGCTACGACATCCGCTGGTTCCTCGGCATCGGGGGCGTGCTCGGCGCGGCATCGCTCTATGGACTTCGGTGGGTCGACTCGGTCGTCGACCTCTACGTGTTCTTCGCGACATTCGCGATCGGCAACATGCTTGCCGGCATTCTCCCGTGCACGACCCTCGTAGCCCGATGGTTTGCCCGGCGGCGATCGCTGGCACTGTCGATCGCCTCGACCGGACTGTCGGTTGGTGGCGTTCTCATCACGCCGGTCGTCGCGAAGTTCGTGATCGATGATGGTCTCGCGTCCGTGGCGACACCGCTCGCCTTGATCTGGTTCCTGGCCATTACTCCGCTCACCGTCGTGCTCATCCGGGCCTACCCCGGCGACATCGGCCTCGAACCCGATGGTGTGCCGACACCGCCGGTTCCGTCAGAGGTCGTCGGCGCCCGCTTCAGCGACGCGGCCGGGTCGCGCTACTTTCGGATGCTCTGTGTCACTTTCGCGCTGATCTTTCTCGCCCAGGTCGGCGGCATTGCGCAGTTGTTCAATCATGTCGATGAGCGGCTCGGGTCGAACACGGCCGCGCTCTCGCTGTCGGTACTCGCACTATCGAGCATCGTGGGCCGATTGGCCGGCGGCGTGGTTGTGCTGCGCTTCGACGCCCGGCTGCTCGCGCTTGGTCTCTCGTTGGTGCAGGCGCTTGCGTTGCTGATTATCGCCGACGCGGACACCCAGCCGATCATGGTGATTGGCGCCGCGTTGTTCGGGTTGAGCATCGGCAATCTGCTCATGCTCCAGCCCCTGCTTCTGGCCGACGCGTTCGGCATCCGCGAGTACAGCCGAATCTTGTCGTTCAACATGCTGATCGCCACGATCGGCATTGCCGGTGGGCCGCTCGTGCTCGGTGTGCTTCGCGACCTTGTCGACTATCGGTTCGCGTTCATCGCGGCCGCGGTCGGGAACGTGATCGGTTTCCTGGCGTTGCTACGGGCGGGCCCGACCGACGTCGCTCGTCGACTTTGGGTCCAGAACCAGCAAGCTAACGTCGTCGGATGAGCCAGACCTCGTCGCCCTCCGCCGCAGCAACCGCCTCAGAACAACCGGTCCAGATCGAGACGTCGTCAATCGACTGGCCGGCCCTGGTCGCTGATCTCAATCGGCTGCTCCGACTCCGGACGACCCCGATCGGCATGTCGATGTTTGCAACCAAGGCCGACATGGAGGCGATCCCGAAGATCCGGCGTCCGTCGTCGATTCATACGACCGACCAGATCGTGGGCATGGCGGCTCGCCTCAACTGGACCGTCGGCATAACCAACGACGATCTCGTTGGTGCCCAATGTGGCGCCGTGATCGGGCTGCACCCCCAGGACGACAAGTGGCTGTCCGGTGAACACATGGCCGGCGTGTGGTTCGAGACGACGAGCGATTCAGCCGCCCACCAGGCCGCGATGCACACAGTGCCGTTTGGCACCTACGAGGCGATGGCTGTCTCGCCGCTCGCGACCGGCCGCCTCGCGCCACCCGACATCTGTCTTATCTACGCCACCCCGGCCCAGATGATTCTGCTGATCAACGGCTTGCAGTGGTCGGGGTATGAGAACTTCAGCTGGGGCTGCGTCGGCGAATCAGCGTGTGCCGACTCGTGGGGTCGAGCGCTCAGCCAGCGCGAACCCAGCGTGTCGATTCCGTGTTATGCCGAACGCCGCTATGGCGGCGTCATGGAAGACGAACTGCTGATGGCGACGCCCCCGGAGTTTCTTCCGAAGGCGATCGCGGGCATGACGGCACTTGCGAAGAACGGGTTGCGGTACCCGATCCCGAGCTACGGGTTGCAGTCTGACGCGCGCGCTGGCCTCGGTGCCTCGTACGACTGAACTCGTCAGGCGCTGAGTTCGGTGATCGTCCACCGGGCTGCTTCGGCGACCCCAAAGAGCCGCACCTCGTCGCCCGATGCGGTTCGGATTATTCCGGCCGGCTCGTCGGTGGCGCTCGTTTCAGCACGACGTTCGAGCCGCAACCACTCGACGGCTGGCTCCACGCCGTACCGCTGCGCGCCGTTGGTCGAGACGAACGCGCCAAGCGCATCGAGGGCGCTTGCTTGATGAAAGACCTCGGCGGTTACTTCGAGGGCGTAGGGGGCGTTAAAGATGCCGGCTTTGGCGACGCGGGCTTCCTTCTGGCTCAGCGGGTGAGGGGCCGAATCGGTGCCGAGGAAAAACGTCGCATCGCCAGATGTTGCGGCCGCGACGAGGGCTTCGCGATTCGCCGCGCTGTTGATCACGGGCTTGCAGTAGAGCTCCGGACGCAGGCCGTTCGCCAGGATGTCGGACCGATCGCACGCAAGATGATGCGGCGTGATCGAGCCGAATGCCTGCTGATGGTCGCGGGCCAGATCGATGCCGGCCGCGGTCGAGATGTGCTCGATCGTGACGCTGAGTTCGGGCACCCGGTCGAGCAATGGGGCGACCTCACTCTCGAGGAACGCGGCTTCGCGATCGAAGATATCGATAGCGGGATCGGTCGATTCGGCGTGCACGAGCAACGGCATGCCAAGCTCGGCCATCGCTTCGAGCACGGGGGCGAAGTCGAGCAAAGAGGTGCCGCCACTATCGGAGTTCGTCGTCGCTCCGGCCGGGTAGAACTTCACCGCTCGTACGACGTCATCTGCGGCACCGCGTCGGACTTCAGCAGCCGTGAGCTGGTTCGTGAGGTACAGCGTCATCCACGGTTCGAAGTGCGCGATGACGGCTGGGTCGGCGCCGGCGGCCCCAAGGATCCGATCGCGATACGCGGCGGCTGCATCGACCGTCTCGATCGGCGGTTGCAGGTTCGGCATGATGAGCGCATGTCGAAACCGCCGGGCGGTGAAACCGACGACGGCGCTCAACATGTCGTCGTCGCGTAAATGCACATGCCAGTCGTCTGGGACGGGCAGGTCGACCGAGGTAACAGAAGCGATAAGCGTCACGGCCGGACTGTAGCCAGCAACCAGGTCGGTCGGCAGGACTCGGCCTCAGTCGTGGCCGGGCGGCGGCTCGATCGAGACTCGGCCGCTTGTGGCATCGGCGAGTGCATCGGCCACCGCGGCAAGCGCCGTGTTTGGGATGTCGAATCGATGCGTGATCACCGCCTCGTAGCTGACCTCGGTGTCCGTCGCGCCGTGAACGCTCAGCACCCGTTGGACGGTGTCGACATCGGCGTAGTCGTATCGCACTGTGGCGGAGAGTGTCGGCACATACGGTTCGAAGTCGCTGCTGTCGAGGGCGAGCGATGCCGCGACCCCGTAGGCCCGCACTAACCCGCCGACGCCGAGCTTCGTGCCGCCGAACCATCGAGTCACGATGACGGCGACGTTCACGAGGTCGCGGCCAGTGATCTGAGCGAGGATCGGCCGTCCGGCGCTGCCGCCCGGTTCGCCGTCGTCGCCCGCTCGCTCGATGGCGGGCGTCGCGAGCCGCCAGGCCCAGCAGTGATGGCTGGCATCGGGCATCTCTGCCGCAACGCCGGTGAGAAGCGAACGGGCGGCTGCTTCGTCGGCGACCGGCGCTGCGGTTGCGATGAATCGGGACCCCTTGACCGGTTCACCCTGCGTTCGAACCCGACTCCTGATCGTTACGGCCATCGGACTGCCGCGCCGGTGAGTTGCACGGCCCGGCCTCCTGCGGTGGGTTGACGCGACCCAGGTCGGTGCAATCGCGCCAATTGGCGCTCGCGCCGACTAGGTTCATAATCGTGAGCCATTGGCTCCATCTCTTTCCGCTGTGGTATCGACCACGATGTGTGTTTGTCCGTCCGGAAGTTAGCCCCGGAAATCCTCCCGGAGTCATGAATGGCCGCTGAGCAACGAGTGAATGAAGACCTCGAACGCGACGTCGAAGCGCGTCTGGCGTCGTTGGTTCGTTCCGCGAAAGCTGACGCTCGCTCCGCCGCATCGACCAAGCCCGACTGGACCCCACGAGACTGGACCGCGGCCGCGAGCAAGCCAGCAGACTTCACGGCGGCAGCACCCCTCGACTTGTCGAAGGTGCGCACGCAACGACGCCCCGCCGAGACTGCTGGCCACCGCGCTACGGCTGCGCGGTCGCCGACTATGCGGGTGTTGGTCATCGCCGCGATCGTGCTCTTCGTCGTTGCACTCGTCATCGCCGTCCTTGCCGCCCTCGGCGTTCTGTAAACCCTTGCTTCCCGCCTGTTCGGCGACGGCCGGGCGCGAGTTCTAATCCACGGTTGGAGACGCCGAGGGTCAGGTACGGTCTGCACCATGCTGATCGACACCATCCGGGCCGACATGACCGCGGCGATGAAAGCGCGTGATCAAGTGAAGCTGCGCACGCTCCGTGCGGTGATCGCCGCTGTGCAGGAGGCCGAGGTGTCCGGCCGCGCGGCCACCGCACTCGATGACGCCGGGGTTGAAAAGGTCATCAAGGCCCAGGCGAAACGACGCCAGGAGGCGGCCGACGCGTTCACCGAGGCGGTCCGACCCGATCGGGTCGAGGCCGAAATGGCCGAGAAAGCGATCCTCGACTCGTACCTGCCTGAAGCGCTTTCCGACGATGAGGTGATTGCCATCGTCGAGACGACCCTGGTCGACAACGGATTCACGGCCAAGGACCAGATGGGGGCGGCTATGAAAGCGGTGAACCAAGTCATCGCTGGTCGAGCTGACGGCAAGATGGTCGCCACCCTTGTCAAAGAACGGCTCGGTTGAACCCGGCCTGACATCAGCTCGTCTTCGGTGGTCCCGCCTGGGTGTAGGCCGTGCCCGGCGGATCGACGACCCACGCTGCGGTCTCGTCCCATGCATCGACCGATACCAGCTCGGTGAGTGGTCGGCGTCGAACGGGACCGTGGTTTCCGGCCGGACGACCAATGGTGATCGTCGCCGCAATGTCGACGTCGGCCGGTATGTCGAGTAATTCGTGAAGTTCGTCGCTGATCGGCCCATGCCATCCGGTGAGCACCCCGCCGTAGCCGAGCGCCCGCGCAGCGATCAGCAGGTTCTGGCAGGCTGGATAGATCGATGCTCCATCGATCAAGGAATCGTGGCGGCGGCGAATGCAGGGAAGGACGACGAGGGGTATCTTCTCGAAGTTGTCGACGTAGCGCTGCATGCTCGCGGCCATCCGCGCTTTGGGCGAGGTCGGATCCGCTCCGCTGCCGGTTCGGTAGCCGTCGTTGTCTTGTTTGGCGGCCCAATTGGCCCGGGCGACGTCGCCGAGGAGCGCCTTGGCCTTCGCGGCTCGCGGACCGTCGGTGAGAACAAGCAGTCGATAGTTCTGCCGGTTTGACCCCGTTGGTGCGCGGGTTGCTGCAAACGTCATGGTGGCAAGGTCATCGGGAGCGACCGGCTCGTCGGTGTAGCGGCGGATCGCTCGGGTGGTCGCAAGCGCTTCTAGGGCGTTCAGACTTGTGGTCATGCTTGCGACGTCGGCAGATACGAGTTGATCCGTGGGTAGACCCGGCGAACGTTACCTTCGAAGATTTGCTGACGCTGCTCGTCGGTGAGGTCGGCCCGGTCGATGTAGAGCTTCGTGTCGTCGTAGTACTCGCCAGTATCGGGATTCAGGCCCTTGACTGCGCCAACCATCTCCGATGCGAACAGGATGTTCTCGGTTGGTATGACCTCGACGAGTAGATCGATACCGGGCTGGTGATACACGCAGGTGTCGAAGAAGATGTTGCGCAGCAGATCTCCGACGCTCACCCACCCGTTGCCTTCGGCCATTCCCTTGAACCGCCCCCAGTGATACGGCACTGCTCCCCCACCATGCGGAATGACGAACTTCAGGTCCGGGAAACGAGTGAAGAGGTCGGACGTCAGGGTTTGCATAAACGCTGTGGTATCGGCGCCGAGGTAATGCGAGCCGGTCGTGTGGAACGCGGGATTACACGCCGCGCTCACATGGATCATGGCCGGCACCTGTAGCTCACACATAGCTTCGTATAACGGAAAGAAGTGGTCGTCGTGCAGCGCGGGTCCGGTCCAGAATCCGCCCGATGGGTCGGGGTTGAGGTTGCAGACGACGAAGTTCATTTCTTCGACACACCGTCGAAGTTCGGTCACCGAGTTGTCGATTGAGGCGCCCGGAGACTGCGGCAGCTGACAGCCGGGGATGAAGCTGTCGGGGAAGAGATCGCAGACCCGCTTGATCAAGTTGTTCTGATGCATGCTCCAATACTTCGATGTGTGTTCGTTGCCGACGTGGTGGGCCATCCAGCTTGCCCGGGGCGAAAAGATCGTGCGATCGAGGTTGCGTTGCTGCTGCAGCCGAAGTTGGTTTTGTTCGATGCTGTCGCGTATCTCGTCGTCGCTGACCGTGATGACGCCAAGTTCGCCAACATGGGCCGGGTCGGCGTCGACCGCCGCCTTCTGTGCATCGCGCCAGTCGCCAACCGCCGGCGGCGTCGTCGTGTAGTGGCCGTGGCAATCAATAATCACGGAAGCGACAGTACCTCGATCACTGGTTACGAACGGGCCGCAGCGCCCGGTCGCTCGGGATGTGTGGCAACCAGTCGTTCCGTTGCCAGACTGGGCCGGTGTCGGTTGTCCAACAGTCCCTCGTCACGCTCGATGTTGAGGGCGTGCTCATCCCCGAAATCTGGATAGCGGTCGCGGAAGCGGCCGGTGTCGAGGCGCTCAAACGCACGACTCGCGACGAGCCCGACTACGACCTTCTCATGAAGGGCCGGCTTCAGCATCTGGCCGATCATGGCCTCGGAATGGAGCAGATCCAGCAGGTGATCGCCGATCTACGGCCGCTCGACGGAGCGAAGGACTTCCTCGACGAGTTGCGCAGCACGACACAGGTCGTCCTGCTGAGCGACACGTTCCGTCAGTTTGGGGCGCCGATGATGGCCCACCTCGGCTACCCGACCCTGTTGTGCCACGACCTCGTGGTCGAGAACGACGTGATCGTCGACTACCGCCTCCGTATGCCCGACCAAAAGCGTTGCGCCGTTCGGTCCTTTCAGGAACTGAACTTCTCGGTTGCCGCCGCGGGCGATTCGTACAACGACACGACGATGCTCGGCCAGGCCGACCGGGGTTACCTTTTCAATGCACCAGCAAACGTGATCGACGAGTTTCCACAGTTCCCAGCGTTCGACTCCTACGACGACCTGCTGAACGCGCTGCTCGACCGTTAGGTCGGTCGTGACCCCGCCGCCGGCCGCCCGTCAGATCGACTGTCCCTGTGGCGCGAGCGCGGGCTATGACGACTGTTGTGGCCGTTTTCATCTACGGACGCAATCGCCCCGCACCGCCGAGGACCTCATGCGCTCGCGATACGCCGCCTATGTCATGCAAGATGCCGACTACCTCGTGTGGTCGTGGCACCCCGACACTCGGCCAGCGGCGATCGACCTCGATGGCGATCGCATCTGGCTGGGGCTGACGATCATCGAAACGAAGGCGGGAAACGCGCTCGACGCGACCGGGATCGTCGAGTTCGCGGCTGACTTCGCGAATGCGGGCGTGGCTCCGATGCGCCTGCATGAGCGCAGTACGTTTGGGCGCGTCGATGGGCGCTGGGTCTACGTCGACGGCGACGCTGGCTGATCGGACCCGGCCGTCTGCCCCGTCGACCGGTTCAGCTGGTCACGATCCCGCCGTTTGGTGACAACGCCTGGCCGGTGAGGAACGAACTTTCGTCGGCAGCAAGGAAAACGGCCGTGGCGGCGATGTCTTCGGCGGTTCCGATGCGGCGCAGCGGCGTCTGGTCGATCAGTGGCTGGAGGAACTCGCGCGGTATGACCTGTGACATCGGCGTATCGATCAGGCCGGGGCAGATGGCGTTCACTCGAATGCCCGTCGGCCCGACTTCACGAGCGACGGACTTGACGAATCCGAGCACGGCTGCCTTCGACGTCGCGTAGTGCACCGGTCCGTGCCCGGCGAGGCCCGCGATACTCGACAGACCGATGATCGAACCGCCGATGCCGGCTTCGTGCATCTGGCGAATGGCTGCGCGACTGGTGTAGGCCATGCCGCCGACGTGAATCTCGAGCATGCGGGTGAGGCCGTGGTCGGTGAGTTTGGTGATCGAGACGGCAGGACTTCCGTCGCCACCATCGTCGGGTACGAAGGCGACGCCAGCGCTGTTCACGAGGGTCGTGACGGGACCGAACGCGTCCTTCGCTGCCGCGAACGCAGCGTCGACGGCAGTACTGTCGGAGACGTCGGCGGCCAACGCGATCGCGTGACCACCCGCCGCCGTGATCGCCTCGGCGGCCGCGGTCGCGGTCTCCAGCTGCAGGTCAACACAAGCGACGACCGCCCCCTCTTGCGCGAACTGGGTGGCGCACGAGCGTCCGATTCCGCTTCCCGCCCCTGTGATGACCGCGACCTTGTTCTCTAAACGCATGACGTGTCTACCCCGGTTTCGGTTCGTGATCATCGGTTGGGTCGTCGGCCGCCCACAGGTCGAGCTGTGCGGTTGCTC
>Ga0209828_1003943_pt1 | contig 10967 bp, 8 predicted proteins | sample MaitaG_FD_187429 | JGI IMG/M metagenome (GOLD analysis project Ga0209828, IMG submission 187429) | Marine algal microbial communities from Maine, USA - Maine_Asex2 metaG (SPAdes) (version 2) | ecosystem: Host-associated > Algae > Red algae > Unclassified | place: Maine, USA | collected 2015-01-05
CTGCTTCCGCGGAGGGCTGCGCTCGCGCCTGGCCCAGGCCTGGCTGGCGGAGGCCGGTGTCGAACTGCCGCTCGTGACGGGTGGCTACAAGGCGATGCGCAGTTGCCTCATCGATGAGCTCGGGCGGCTCTGCGAGTCGCTCGAGCTGCAGCTTGTCGGTGGACGCACCGGCGTCGGCAAGACGCTGCTGATCGAACGACTCGGCCGGACAGTCGATCTGGAGGGCATCGCCCGTCATCGCGGGTCGAGTTTCGGGGCGCTGGTCGAACCGCAACCCGGAAACATCGACTTCGAGAATCGGGTGACGATCGAGCTGATGCGACTCGAGCGAGAGGCGGGTCCGGTCTGGCTCGAGGACGAGGCGCGTCTCATCGGACGGGTCGCGATGCCGGAAGCGCTCGTGCAGGCGATGCGGCGTGCACCGCTGACGATTCTCGAGACCACGCTCGCCGTGCGGGTGCAGAACTGCGTCGCCGACTATGTCGTCGACCTGCTTGCGCGCCACCGCGAGGTACACGGCGACGAGGCTGGGTTCGAGGCCTACGCCGCGCATCACCGAGACAGTCTCGATCGTGTGCGGAAGCGTCTCGGCGGCGACAACTACGCACTTGCCTCGCGCCTGCTGGAAGACGCGCTCGACGCGCATCGCGCCCGGGGCGACACCGCGGCCTACACACCGTTCATCGAGCTGATGCTCGAGCGCTACTACGATCCGATGTACGACTATCAACTGGAGAGCAAGCGTGATCGCGTCAGGTTCACCGGCGATGTCGAGGCCATTCTCCACCGGTCCGGTGACCGGTCAGGCGACGGGTCAGGCGACGGGTCAGGCGACGGGTCCGACATCGGGCGCGACAGCAGGTCCGACATCGTGCGCGCCGACGGGCGCGACGAGGTGAGCCGAGGTGCCAGCCCTGCCGAGGGCAGCGACGGGGCGTGAACACCGTCGCGCCGATCGTTCGTGACATCGTGCTCGTCGGCGGCGGCCACAGCCATGCGCTGCTGATTCGACGCTGGGGGATGGAGCCACTGCCGGGCGTGCGCCTCACGCTCGTTTCCCGCGACGTGCTGACGCCGTACTCGGGGATGCTACCCGGCCTGGTGGCCGGCCACTACACGGCCGATGATGTGCATGTCGATCTCACGAGACTTTGCGTATGGGCGGGCGTGCGTTTCATCCGCGCGGAGATGACCGGACTCGATCCCGCGCGGCGGGTGATCGTACTCGGTGACGGTCGACCGCCACTCGCGTGGGACCTGCTCTCGCTGGACACCGGTTCCACGCCGGACCTCGACGTGCCGGGGGCGCGCGAGCACGTCACGCCGGTCAAGCCGGTATCGGACTTTCACGCACGCTGGCAAGCGATTCGCGCGCGGGTGGAAACTGCCGATCGCAGTGGCAGTGGCAGTGGCAGTGGCAGTGGCAGTGGCAGTGGCGAAGGCGAGCGCGTTCGCCTGGGCGTCGTCGGCTCCGGCGCGGGCGGTTTCGAACTCATCGCCGCGATGCGGCACGCGTTGCCGGCGGCGCGCGCCGACTGTCACTGGTTCCTGCGTCGTCGCTTGCCGATGTCGGGACGTCCGGCGCGCCTCGGGCGACAGGTGCTGGCCGCGGCGCGCTTGCTCGGTGTAGAGGTGCACACGAACTTCGATGTCGCTCGGGTCACGGCGGCCGGTGTCACAGCCGTGGACGGGCGCGCCGTGCCGCTTGACGAGACGCTCTGGTGCACCGGGGCAACGGGGCCGGATTGGCCGCGCGCGGCCGGGCTCGCGACCGATACACGCGGCTTCGTCGCCACCGATCGACATCTTCGCAGCGTCTCCCATCCGCGTGTGTTCGCGACCGGTGACATCGGTACGCAGCAGAACACGCCGAGCGCGAAAGCCGGCGTCTTCGCGGTACGCCAGGCGCCGGTCCTGTTCGAGAATCTCCGGCGCACGGTGCTCGGACAAGCCCTCGCGTCGTACCGACCTCAAAGGGACTTCCTGAGCCTGCTGGCGACCGGCGGACGATCGGCCATCGCCTGTCGTGGACCGTTGGTCGTGGAAGGCGACTGGGTGTGGCGCTGGAAGGACCGCATCGACGGAGCCTTCATGGCGCGCTTTCGCACGCTGCCACCCATGCCGCTCCGGAGCATTCCGCCGCTCGTGCCTGCCGCGTTGCTGACGACGGATCTCGGCGACCGTCAGGGTGACTCGACGGGTGTCTCGCGCGATCCCGGCGGCGATCCCGGCGGCAGTTCCGACAGCGATCTCCTCAGCGATGATGGCAGCGGACTCGACGGCGGACTCGACGGCGGACTCGATGGCGGCATGCGCTGTCGCGGCTGCGGGGCGAAGGTGGGTGCGGCGCTCCTCGACGACGTGCTCGGTGCACTGCCGATCGCGCCGCGTGACGACGTGTTGTCCGGTGTCGCCGAAGGCGCCGACGCGGCGGTGCTGGATCCCGGCGACCGCGTGCTGGTGCAGTCGGTCGACCAGCTCGATGCCATCGTCGACGATCCGTGGATCTTCGGGCGCATCGCCGCCTTGCACGCGCTGAGCGATGTCGTCACGGAGCCCGTGCGGGTGCACTCGGCGCAGGTGCTGGTGACCGTGCCACACGCCCACGCGCGGGTGACTCGACGCGAGCTGTCGACGCTGATGGGAAGCATCGTGCGTACGCTCGACGAAGAAGGTGCGAGCCTCGTCGGTGGCCACACCGCGGAGGGGAACGCGCTGACGGTCGGCCTCGTGGTCAACGGGCTGCGCGACCGTGCGCCTGCGCCGAATCGGCGTGATCCGCAGGTCGGCGATCGGCTCGTCCTGACGCAGCCGCTGGGCGTCGGTACCTTGTTCGCGGGGCTTGCCCGAACCCGCGCCCGTGGCGTCGACGTCGACGCGGCGCTTGCGCACATGGGTCGCAGCAACACGCAGGCGGCGGCTGAACTGCGAGCGCACGGATCGCCCGCGATGACCGACATCACCGGCTTCGGCCTGCTCGGGCATCTCGTGCGACTGCTGAGCCCTGCGGGCCTGTCCGCCGACATCGACGTGTCGACGGTGCCGCTTCTCGACGGTGCGTTCGCGCTGGCTGACGAGGGTGTTCGCAGTTCCCTGTGGGCGGCGTCCTCTCGCGTGCTCGATGAGTTCGACGCGATCGACGACGTGTCGCTCGCCCTGCGCTCCTTGCTTTGCGACCCGCAGACCGGTGGCGGCTTGCTCGGCATCGTCCCGGCCGACCGCGCGAACGCCTGTCTGGACGCGCTGCACGGTGCCGGGTACGCGGACTCGGCCATCGTGGGCACGCTCGGGGCGAGCGAGCGACACCGATTGCTGAAATAGATGCAGTCGCGACCGTCGCTCGATGGACGGGGGGGCTGGCCGGCTGCCATCATCGATTCGACCCGGATACCTTGCGCGATGACCTGCGAGAACTCGAGAATCTGGCTTCGGGCCGAGCACAAGCCGCAGGAGGCGCGGGCGGCGATCGTGCCGCAGGACGCCGCCCGGCTGCTGGCGGCCGGGCATCCGGTCGTCGTCGAGACGTCGTCGAAGCGCGCCTTCCCGATCGAGGCCTACGTGGCCGCGGGATGCAGCACCGCGGCCGAGGGGGCGTGGCGCGAGGCGCCGACGTCGGCGGTCATCGTGGGTCTGAAGGAACTCGGCCCCGAACTCGGTCCGTTTCGCCATCGGCATGTGCACTTCGCGCACGCCTACAAGGGGCAGGGGGGGTGGCGAGAGACGCTGCAGGCGTTCGCCGATGGCGGAGGCACACTGCTGGATCTCGAGTACCTCGTCGACGATGACGGGCGACGGGTGGCGGCGTTCGGCGAGCGCGCGGGGTTCGTCGGGGCGGCCCTGGGGTTGCTGGCGGTCGCTGCTCGGCGGAGCGGGCGCGCGCCATCGCTCACGGCACTCGAACACTGGGACAGCGGTGCCGAACTGGTCGAGGATGTCGTCACTGCACTGGCCGACGAGTGGCCGACGGGCGAGCCACCGCGGGTGCTGGTCATCGGCGCCGCCGGACGCAGCGGACGCGGCGCGGTCGCCGCCGGCAACGCCTGTGGCGCCGCGGTGACCGCCTGGGACGTCGCGGAGACGGCCGAGGGCGGGCCCTTCGAGGCCGTGCTCGAGCACGACGTGCTGGTCAGCTGCGTGTTCGTCGATGGTCCCTTGCCGCCCTTCACGACGAGCGAGCACCTGCAGCGGTCCGACCGCCGCCTGCGCGTCATCGTCGATGTCGGCTGCGATCCCACCGGCGCGTACAACCCCCTGCCGATCTACGACACGGTGACGACGCTCGGGGAACCGACGCGCCAGCTCGTCGAAGTGCCGCCGCTCGATCTCGTCGCGATCGACCATCTGCCGTCGCTGCTGCCGGTGGAGAGCAGCGTGGGCTTCTCCGCCGAGCTGCTGCCGCATCTGCTGAACATCGATCGCCCGGACGACGCCGTCTGGTGCAGGGCGCGCGCGATGTTCGAAGGCAAGCTCGCCGAGGTGCTGCGGCCATGACGACCACGTTGTCTCGCGCCGAGATCGATGCGCTGGACAAGCGCCACCGCACGAACTTCATCAACGGCCTGACCGGTTTCAAGGGTGTCACGCTACTCGGAACGCGCAGTGAATCGGGATGCTCGAACCTCGCGATCATGAGTTCGGCGTTTCACGTCGGTGCGGCGCCACCGCTGATCGGTCTGTTGCTGCGTCCGCACACGGTCCCTCGCCATTCGCTGGAAAACCTGTCGGCGCGCGAGGAATACACGCTCAACGGCGTCGACCGGACCATGGTCGAGCGCGCCCACCGGAGCTCTGCACGCTGGCCGCGCGAGGTGTCCGAGTTCGACGCCTGCGGCTTCACGGAAGAGCACACGGCCGCGGTCGACGCACCGTACGTGGCCGAGAGTCCGATCGCGATCGCCTTGACCCTGGCGGAGCGGCACACGCTGCTGAACGAGACCGTCCTGATCGTGGGCGAGGTCCGGGAGGTGCGGCTCCGGGAGGACGTCCGTGCGGGGGACGGCCAGCTCGATCTCGGTGCACTCGGTCTCGTGGTTGCCGTGGGGCTGGACGAATACCACGACACCCGACGTCTGACGCGATTGCCCTACGCCAGGGTGGACGACGGGTAGCGACGGTTCGGGTCGAACACGCGATCAATGCATCGCCAGGTAGGCGATCAGTCCCGACAGCACGGCCGGCACCGCGCCGATGGTGAGCGTCGTTCGCAGTGCGCCGTACCACGGCGGCAGCTCACCGGTTTCCGTCGCGTCCCGATCGAGGAGGTACTGGAGCACCAGCCCGGTGGCGAGCGTGGCGAACATCGCGGTCTCGGGCAGCAGCAGCGCGACCCAGCCGACCAGGCTGGGCAGCACGGACAGCCCGAGGGGGATCCAGCGATCGAGCCGTTGTTCATCCCCGAGCAGCCGCCCCCAGCGCACGCCGCCAAGGAAACTCAGGATCACGGCGCCATAGGCGCCGAGCAGGCGCGTGCCGAGCTCGTTCATCGCCTCGACGGGACACCACACCATCGCCGCACCGAACGCGAACGGGAGCAGACCCCCGAGGCCCAGCAATCGCGCGGGCAGCGGCAGGTGCCGCCGAGTGGCGGGATGTCGTGTCGCGCCGGGGCCCGAGGCGCGTGCCGACCCGAGGCGTGTGGAGGAGGCCATCAGGAGCGATGCGCGGAGGGCGGGTTCGGACGGGCCGAGTCATCCGACGGCTCGCCATCGCTCGCCCCGTGCGGCGATGCGCCATCAGGCTCTGCGGTGGGTCGGGCAGGTGGCGCGTCGAGTGGCCCTTCGGGGGGCATTTCGGGGGGCATTTCGGGCGGCGTGCCGGGCGATCCCTCCATCGCCGACAGGGGCTCGTCCAGCAGTCCGGCGAGCGCATGCTCGGCGCTGCGCATCATCTGATCGGTCGCGATCATGCGGGACTCGATCAGGCGCATGCGAGCCTGCAGGGTCCTGGCCGATTCTGAACCGCCGCCGACACCCGCCTCGCGCAGCAAGGTCCTCGCCCGATCGCGCGCCGTGCGGAGCCGCTCGGCCGCGTCCTCCGCTTCGTCCAGAGCCCGTCGGGCAAGCACCCGCTGCTCCAGCGCCGTCGCGTAATCACCGGAATGCGCGCTCACAGGGCCGCTTCGACGTCCCGGATCAGCCGCTCCCCGAGCGGCTGTTCGCCGGCGCCGTAGTGGGCGAGCACGCGTCCGGTACGATCGACGAGGTACTTGTTGAAATTCCACGATGGCGCGCGTCCGGTCGCGGCGCTCAGATCCCGATACAGGGGATGGGCGTTAGCGCCGGTGACCCCGATCTTGCCGAACATCGGAAAGCTGACGCCGTAGTTCAGGCGGCAGAATGAGGCGATCTCGCCCTCGTCCTCGAGTTCCTGCCGGAAATCGTCCGACGGAAAGCCGAGCACGCGAAGTCCGCGCTCGCCGTAGCGACGGTGCAGGGTCTCGAGCGCCTCGAACTGCGGCGTGAACCCGCAATGACTCGCCGTGTTGACGATCAGCAGCACCTCGTTCGAGAATCGCTCGCAGAGCGTGCCGCTCTCGCTGCCGGTCAGTGGCCGGACCTCGTGCGCGAGCAACGGGGCGCAGCCGTTGTCCGCGGACGCGGGACCGGAGCCCGGCTCGGACGCCGGCGTGGCGGCGGTGCCGAGCAACAGCCCGGCCACGCTCGCGCCGCGACCAGCCACGCTCGCGACCGCACTCCTTGCGAGCCATCGTCGTCGTCCCTTGTCCATGCTGTCGTCCTCGAAGCCATCTGTCGTCATGTCGCCACCCGCGAGCACGCCGGGGGAAGCGCCACCCGGGCACACGTCGCCCCGCGATCCGCTGCCCGAAGACTATTACCTGTCGAACTTCCATGCGCTCGTGTCGTTCGTCGAGCGCACCTACGGCGAGTTCCTGTCGGGCGTCGAGCGCGAGTGGTTGGTCGCGGTGCTCGGCAGCACCGAACCGGCGCGCCGTCTGTATGTCCGCCTTCTCGGTCGGCGGGGGTCGATATTCCGCGTCGGGCGGCTCGAATACACCGAGATTGCAGATATTGCGGCCGCGGCCGACGAACTCGGGTCCCGAGGCCTTGCACACTCGGCGCCACCCGAGGACCTCGGAACACTGATCGCGGCCTTCACCAAGCCCGAGCTGCTCGCTCGCCTCGATCTCGGCAAGCACGCCGCGCTGTCCCGCCCCGCACTCGTCGAGCGCATCCGGGCCGCGGAGGACGACCCGGCTGAGCGTGCGCGCGTGCATGCCCGCCTCGCGAGCGGAGAGCGCTGGCTGCAGGTCGGCGGCCACGCGCACTATTCCCTGTTCTCTCTGTGCTTCTTCGGTAACCTTCACCAGGACACGACGGAGTTCGTGCTGAGCGATCTCGGGACGGTGCGCTACGAGCCGTATCCGGCGAGCGCCACCTCGCGCGCCTTCCGCAGTCGCGCGCACATCGACGCCCACCTGCGGTTCTTCGAGTGCGAGTGGCTGCACGACCACCTCGACCGGCGTGACGCCGATGCGCATCTGGCGCTGATCGCCGCGCTGCCGCCGCGCCGCGACGACGATCCCGCCCTGTGTCGGCGGCTGGATCGCTTGCGGAACAGCGTCGCCCGGCAGCTCGAACGGCTCGGACAGGCCGAGGCGGCGCTCGCGATCTATGCCGACTCCGCGCGACCGCCTGCTCGCGAACGGCGGGTGCGTCTGCTCTTGGCCGCGGACCGGCTGGAGGAAGCCGACGCGCTGTGCCGGCGCATCGCCGACCAGCCGCTGGGGGAGTCGGAGCTGCAGTTCGCCGAGCGCGCCCGCGTGAAGATCGATCGAGCGATGGGCCGAGACACAAGCGGGGCGCGGCGGTTCCGGCCGCACATGACGCGTCTCGTCCTTCGGCGGCAGGAGGGGCGGCAGGAGGGGCGGCAGGAGGGGCGGCAGGAGGGGCGCGTCGAGCAGATCGCGCGACGCTTCTACGCCCGTTCGGGCGAGTGTCACTACGTCGAGAACGCCCTCGTGACCGGCATGCTGGGACTGTTCGTCTGGGACATCGTCTTCCTGCCGCTGCCGGGCGCGTTCTTCCACCCCTTCCAGAGCGGGCCGGCGGACTTTCGCGAGCCGGGTTTCCGGGCGGCGCGCGCCGCGGCCTTCGCCGACCGACTGGCGGAACTCGACGCGTCCGATGCGGTGGAGGTGCTGACCGCCCGGGTGCGCCGCACCTGGCGGTCGCGGCTCGGCACCGCGAATCCGCTCGTGCACTGGGGGCGATTGTCCGAAGCGTTGCTCGAGAAAGCGGCCGAGCGCATCCCCGCCGAACATTGGCGCTGCTTGTTCGAGCGCGTGCTGAGCGACACGCGCGAGAACACCGCGGGGCTGCCGGATCTCGTGCGATTCCCGGAAGAGGGAGGCTACGAATTCGTCGAGATCAAGGGGCCGGGCGATGCGCTTCAGCTGAATCAGAAGCGCTGGATGCGCTACTTCGCCGAGCACCGCATTCCCTATCGCGTGGTCAACGTCTGCTGGACGACCGACGCACCCACCTCTTGAGCGAGTCCGAGCCGGGCGATCCGGCGCCGAGTCGCGTTCGCCGAGTCGCCGTCACCACGCTCGCGGACTTCGCCTGTCGCAGCGGGGATCTCGACCCGGCGGGCGTCGTCGGTCCGAGCGCGCGCGAGGGCATGCTTGCCCACCAACGGGTGCAGGCGACGTTCGAGGGAGAGTGCGAGGTCAGACTCACGCGCCGCCTGCAGCTGGACGGGGAGACGATCGAGCTCGGCGGTCGGGTGGACCTGCTCGATCGGCGCCGGTGTCTGCTCGGCGAGATCAAGAGCACGATGGTACCGGCCGAGCGCGTTCCACCCTCGCGCCGCGCGCTGCACCGCGGGCAGCTCATGCTGTACGGCTGGTTGTGGCTGGCTTCGTCCGAGCAGACGGAGCAGCGGGTGACGGATGCCTTCCCCGGCGACACGGCCCCGCTGCTCGAGCTGATCTACGTCAACCTGCGCGGTGGTCCGACAGCCACCGAGCGCGTCGAGGCCGACGTCGCGACGCTCGAGCGACACGCGGAGACGGCTATCGAACGTTGGCTTCACTGGCAGCGCGGCGTCGAACGTCGGCGGCGGGCACTCGCGACGAGTGCAGGGACGCTGGACTTTCCGCACGCGCGCTTCCGCGACGGTCAGCGGACGCTGTCGGTCGCGATCTACCGCTGCCTGCGGGACGGGGGCAGTCTGCTCTGCGAGGCCCCGACCGGGTCGGGCAAGACCATCAGCACGCTGTACCCGGCGCTCAAGGCGCTCGGGGAGGGCCGGCGTCGGCAGGTGCTCTACTTGACCGCGAAGGTGTCGGGCAGGCAGAGCGCCGGGCAGGCGTTGGCGCAGCTCGCGAAGGCGGGGCTGGCCGCGACGTCGCTGACGCTGCGTTCGCGTGCGGCTGCCTGCTTCTGCGAGCGTGGGCGCTGCGCTCGCGATGCGGAGGGGCGGTGCCCGATGACGTCCGGCTTCTTCGACCGCCTCCCGGCGGCGCGCGACGAACTCATGGCCCGTGGTGTCGTCGATGCGGCGACGCTCGACGACGCTGCCTGGCGCCATGCCTTGTGCCCGCATGCGCTCGCGGCGGAACTGCGGCCCTGGGTAGATGTGGTCGTCGCCGATTTCAATCACGTGTTCGACCCGATCGCGCGTCTGGCCGGGCTCGACGAGTCGAGACCCGGGGTGGCCCTGCTGGTCGACGAGGCTCACAACTTGCTCGAACGTTCGCGCGCGATGTACTCGGCGGACCTCTCTCGCGAGGCGTGCGACGTCGCCGCCCGGGCGCTGCAGGGTTCCCATCCCTTGCTGGGGCGACAGGCCACACGTCTCGGCGGCTTGCTGTCCGGCCTCGTCCGAGGGCAGGAGGAGGGAACCGTCGTCACCGAAGCGGTGCCGCGGACGCTGGTGCGCGGCATCGCCGACGCTCTCGAGCGGTTCGCGGAAGCGAGCGTGTCATCGCCACCGTTGCCCGAGGAAGGCATCGCGTTTCTGCGCGTTCTGACGCGCGTCGGCGTCATCGCCGAGCTGCACGGCGACGACCACCGCACGCTGCTGACCGCGCGGTCGGTGGGACGGCGGCGCGAGGTCGCGGTGCGGCTCGCCTGCCTCGACGCCGCGCCACTGCTCTCGCGGCAGTGCGCGCTGTTCGGCGCTTGCGCGATGTTCTCGGCGACGCTCGCCCCGTTCGCCTTCTATCGGGATGCGCTCGGACTGCCACCCTCGACCCCGACGCTCGCCTTGCCGTCGCCGTTCGATCCGGGCAGAGCGCTGCATTGCGTCGTTCCCTGGATCGACACGCGTTGGCGGGCGCGCGAGTCGTCGCTTGCCGCCCTGGTCGCGCTCATCGCGCGGGTCAGCGACCGTCGCGCCGGCAACTACCTCGTCTTCCTGCCCTCGTACGCCTACCTCGAGCGCGTGCACACCGCTTTCGCCGCCCGCTTTCCCACGCGGGAGATCTGGCGACAGGAGCCCGGGCAGGATGCCGACGGTCGTGCCGTCTCGCTCGCGCGGCTGGCGACGCCCGGGCACCGGATCGGGTTCGCGATTCTCGGCGGGGTATTCGGGGAAGGGGTCGACTACGTCGGCGATCGGTTGATCGGCGTGATCGTCGTGGGCACCGGCCTGGGTGGACCCGGTGTCGAGCGGGAGTTGATCGTCGGCCGCTACCGTGAGAAGGGGCTCGACGGCTTCGACCTCGCCGCGCGCTTTCCCGGTTTCACGCGCGTGCAGCAGACCGTCGGCCGGGTGATTCGTGGCGAGCGTGATCGCGGGGTCGTCGTGCTGGTCGACGACCGCTTCTGGGATCCGTTCTACCGAGCGTTGTTCCCGGCGCACTGGAACGCCGTGCGAGCGGCGGACGGCGATGCGTTGCAACAGGCGCTGGATGATTTCTGGGCGCTTGACGACACCGACGACTCGTCGGCATGAGGGAGCGAGAAGCGACATCGGTCGGCGCAAGGGGTCGACGGCGCGCC
>Ga0209828_1003944_pt1 | contig 10967 bp, 9 predicted proteins | sample MaitaG_FD_187429 | JGI IMG/M metagenome (GOLD analysis project Ga0209828, IMG submission 187429) | Marine algal microbial communities from Maine, USA - Maine_Asex2 metaG (SPAdes) (version 2) | ecosystem: Host-associated > Algae > Red algae > Unclassified | place: Maine, USA | collected 2015-01-05
CGGTGAGCTGACCTGCCTGGTTGCGCAGGCTCTCGGCGAGGTGCTCGAGCTGGCCAACCTCCTGGACGCGGGTCAGATCCCGCACATCCTCACGAAACAGTTGCTGCATGCGCAGCCTGCGCCACCGTGTGTAGAAGCGCTGTTCGGCCTTCTGCAGTGGTTCGGGAAAGCCACCGAAACGAAGCAGCGCCTCCCAGGCGTCGTCTTCGATGGGGCGTGGTGGAAAAACGAGACTGTCCCCAATGACGCGATCAGGCGTCGCCACGAGCTCGCCGACAGAAAGAGGATGCAGGGTGTAGGGAAAGTATCGCCCCATCAGACTGTCACCACCGCGCTTGAAGACATCGAGTCGTGCGCTGCCGGTAACGAGGATGCGAAGCGCGTCGCCATGCACGTCGAACAGGCCCTTGAGGAAGTCGCGCCAGCGCCGGTACTTGTGCAACTCGTCAAGCGCAAGCAAGGGCGAAGCAGAGTGCAGACGTGTTGCACCGGCCAATTCGGCCACGTGTCGGGGGCCGGCAAGGATCTCGGCGCGGTGGTCCTGGTTGTCCCAGTTCAGGTAACGACCGATAGCGCCATCAGGGGCCAGCCGCTTGCATAGATCGAGTGCGATGGTCGTCTTGCCGACCTGCCGTGGTCCAGACAGGAAGGCCATCTGTCGATTGTCGGCAAAGTGCCGGACGAGCTCGGTCGACAAGGTACGGTTCATGACCATACGCTAGCACAATCGTAGAATGGTCATGACCATTTTACGATATATGCATCGTTTGGTCAGCCCAATCATCGACATCGACATTTGAGGAAGAGCCTGTCCTCAGTCCCCCACCGGCGCCGCAACCCGGTCACCCACCAGCCCGACCAGACTGGTACGGATGCGCCGCAGGTTTTCCTTGACGACGTCCGGCCGGCGGCGCGCCACGGCTGCCGCCAGCACGTCGATGATCGCTATCGAGACAAGCCGTGACGCGCTTGGCTTGTAGATGTCCTGGTCTTCGGGCAGCGACAGTTCGATCGCGACATCGACGACGCGTGCGAGGTCCGAGCCGCTGCGCGTGAGCGCCAGGGTCGTGGCACCGTACTGGTTCGCGATCGATACACTGTCGAGTAATTCAAGCGGTGCACCGCTCGAGGAGATCGCGACCAGCACGTCGTCGACCGAAAGCGTTGCGGCCACCATGCGCTGCAGGTAGCCATCGGCATGTGCCTCGGCCGGAATGCCAAGCCGGAAGAACCGATTCGCCCCTTCGCGGGCGACGTTCGCCGAGCCACCGCCGACGCCCAGAAAGACAATGCGTCGCGCCCTGGCAAGATGCTCGACGACCGCTTCCATGGCATCGAAATGCAACTGCTTGCGTGCCACCGCCAGAGCATCCTGCAGCGTGTCGAAGACCTGGTCGGTCAACAATTCGGTGGTGGTGCCGTCCTCGCTCTTCAGTGCGGCGAGGTATTGCAGGCTGACTGCAACGCTTTGCGCGAACGCTATGCGGAAGTCCTTGAAGCCCTGACAGCCGAGTGTCTGGCAGAAGCGGTTGACCGTGGCGACTGACACCCCGGCGGCATTGGCGATGCCACTCTGGTTCTGGTACACCACCTCTTCGAGGTGCTCGAGCACGTGGCTCGCCACGCGCTGCTCACCGCGTGCGAACGATCCGTCGAGCCGGCGGAGTTCGGTGATCAGATCGAGAACGCGCGGGCGCCTGGTGCTGCGCGAGGACGCGTTCACACCCGCTTGCAGGCCGTGAGCGGTCGGTTCTGGCCGCCGGCAGCGGCATTGGCCGCTGCATAACGATGGATACGGGAGGTGCTCTCGGTCATGGGCTCCATCATGAGTTCGGGACGTATATGTAAGTATCTTACATTTTGCGGCGCCTGAAATTAGGTGGCAGTCAAGAAACTGCTTGACCTTGATAGATCATTGGTAAGATTCTTCCTGAAGCGGTGGCCGACTGGTACCGCGATCTGCCCGTTGCCAATGGAGCCCGCATGAATACAAAGAACTGGCGCAAGGCCGCCCTGACTGGCCTGCTCGCTGCCTCCGCGTTCGCCGCCGCCGCCGTCGCACAGGCGGGCGATACGCTGCGTTATGCCACTGTCGGCGAACCGCCGAGCCTGGACCAGCACGTGGTTACGTCCGACCTTGGCACGACCATCGCCCACCATGTGTTCGAAGGGCTCTACACCTTCGACGCGAACAGTGCGCCGGTGCCGCTCCTGGCAGAGTCGGAGACGATCAGCGACGACGGCAAGACCATCGTCATCGCGTTGCGCGATGGCGTCACCTTTCACAATGGCGATGCGATGAGTTCCGCCGATGTGGTTGCTTCGCTTTCGCGCTGGGGCGAGTTCGGTTCGCGCGGCCCGCTGCTGTTCGAGAACGTCGACAGCGTCGAGGCGACCGGGCCGCTGGAAGTGACGCTGAATCTGAACGCGCCGTTCGGCCCGTGGAAGAACCTGCTTGCCTTCATCAATGGTGGTGCGGCGATCTATCCCGAAAGCGTCATGGAAGGTGCAACCAAGGAACCGATCGAACCGGCGAACTACATCGGCACGGGACCTTACCGGTTCAGCGACTGGCGCCCGAACCGCTACGTCGAGCTGGTGCGCTTCGACGACTACGCCTCTCCCGAGGGCGCGGCCGACGGTTACGGTGGCGAACGCAAGGCGTTGTTCGAGAAGTTGCACTTCATCCCGGTCCCGGACATCGGCACGCGAGTCGCCGGGCTGCAGGCGGGTGATTACGACTACGCCGAGAGCATCCAGGGCGATCTGTTCGAGGAGCTCGACGCGAACCCGGACGTCGTCACGGTCTTGAATGGCGGTCCGATCTTTGGCCTGGTCTTCATGAATTCTAAGAACGGTCCGCTGATGGAGAACATGAAGTTGCGCCAGGCCATTCAGATGGCGCTCGACAAGACGCCGGCCCTGCAGGTGGCCATTGGCCCGGAGAAGCTGTGGCGGGCCAACGGCTCGTTCGAGCCCGAGGGCAACGTCTGGTACACCGAGTCGGGCGCCGAGCACTACAGTCAGGGTGACACCGAAGGTGCTCGCGTCCTGGCCGAGGAGGCGGGTTATGCCGGTGAGCCGATCAAGTTCATGGTCTCGACCAACTACGGTTTCCACTATGACAAGGCTGTGGTGTACACCAAGCAGCTTGCCGAAGCCGGCTTCAACATCGACTTGCAGGTCTATGACTGGGCCACTCTGATCGAGAAACGTGCGCAGCCGGACCAGTGGGACCTGTTCTTCACTCATCACGGCTTCGTGCCAGATCCGATCCTCCTGTCCGTCATGAACGATGAGTACCCGGGCTGGTGGGCGACGTCCGAGAAGGCCGAGCTGAAGGCGAAGTTCACCGAGAGTGCCGATCCGGACGAGCGTCTTGCCATCTGGGCCGACCTGCAAGCACTGATCTACGAGCAGGTGCCGACGATGAAGACCGGCGACATCTTCACCTACAACATCGCCTCGCCCAAGTTGACTGGCCTCGAGAGCACCACGCTCATCTGGCCGAGCTTCTGGAACGTCGACGGCTGACAGACGTAACGCGCCGTCTCGCGAGGCGACTCGCGGGGCGGACCGCCTCCACCCCATCATGCTCGCCTACGCCACCAAGCGCCTGTTGACGCTGATACCGACGCTGCTCGCCGCGTCGTTGTTGATCTTCCTGTTCATCCATCTGATTCCGGGTGATCCGGCCGCCGTGCTGCTCGGCGATACCGCCACGCCCGAAGAGATCGCCGCGCTGACAGCGCGCATGGGACTTGACCAACCGATCTGGAAGCAATACGGACTCTGGCTCGGCAATGTGTTGCAGGGTGACCTGGGCACCTCGCTGTTCTTCCGTGAGCCGGTGCTGTCGGTGATCGCCGAAGGTGCCGAGACCAGCATCCTGCTCGCCAGCATGACCATGCTGTGGATCGTGCTGATCGGCATTCCTGTCGGCGTGCTTTCGGCGAGCTTTCACGGCAGCTGGATCGATTCCCTGAGCTCCGGCCTGTCAATGTTTGCCGCCTCCGTGCCGACGTTCTGGCTCGGCTTGTATTTTATCCTGGTATTTGCCGTCGGCCTCGGCTGGTTGCCGAGCTCGGGCTTCCCGTCGATCTTCGATGAGGGTGGGCTCGCCAACCTGCGTTACCTGCTGCTGCCGAGCTTGACGCTTGCCGCGCCCAATGCGGCGCTCATCATCCGTCTGGTGCGCGCCGCCATGCTCGACGTGCAACGCGAGGACCATGTGCGCACGGCGCGCGCCAAGGGCCTCTCACCGGCACGCGTGGTGTGGAAGCACGTGTTCAGAAACGCGCTCATCGCGGTCGTTGCCGCGTTCGGTTTCACCTTCGCAGCGCTGGTCTCCGAAGCGGTGGTGACCGAGACCGTCTTCTCGCTGCCCGGCGTCGGTCGGCTCGTGGTGCAGTCGATCCTGCGCCGCGACTACCCGGTCATTCAGGGCGTGATCCTGGTAATCGTGCTCTTGTATCTGATCATCAACCTGCTCGTGGATCTTGCTTACGCCTGGCTCGATCCGCGGATCTCGCTCGCATGATCGCCAGCAGGGGCAGCTCACCATGAGTGCGGCCACCCTCGGTAGCCGCATGGGCGGTCAACTGGTAGCGCCGTTTCGGTTGTTCCGCGGCCGACCGGTCGCGCTGGCAGGCTTTCTCTGGTTGCTGTTCGTTGCCGCGCTCGCGGTGCTCGGTGCCGTCATCACACCGTTCGATCCGCTCGAGATCGATCCGGTGAATCGCCTGCTCGAACCGGCCTCGCCGCACTGGTTCGGCACCGATCACTTCGGTCGCGACACGCTGTCGCGTGTTGTCGTGGGTGCGCGCATGGCATTGATCATCGGACTGGGTACCGTGGTAGTCGCACTGACGCTCGGCACGTTGATCGGCGTGCTGTCGGCCTGGTTCACCTCGCTCGGGCATGTACTGATGCGCATCGTCGACGTGCTCATGGCTTTCCCTGCGTTGCTGCTTGCACTGGTGCTGATGACGCTGCTTGAACGCAGCGTCCTGAATACGATCATCGTCATCGGCATCGTCTATACCACCACCACCGCGCGCATCCTTTACGGCATGAGCCTGAAGCTCAAGAACGAGGTGTTCGTGGATGCGGCGATCTGTTCCGGGGCCAGTACCGCTTCGCTGTTGTTCCGGCACGTGCTGCCGAATCTTGCCTCGCCCTTGCTGGTGCAGGCGAGCTTCATATTCGCGTTCGCACAGTTGCAGGCCGCCGCCCTCGACTTCCTCGGTCTCGGCTTGCCCCCCGAGATCCCGAGCTGGGGCAACATGCTCGCCGAATCACGCACCTACATCACGCGCGCCAGCTGGCTGCTGCTGTTCCCGGGCGCGGCGATCATCCTGACGGTGTTCTCGATGAACCTGGTCGGCGATGCCCTGCGCGATCGCATCGATCCGCGCTTTCGCGACGACATCGCGGGGGTTTGACCATGCCGCTCCTCGAGGTGGACAGGCTGTCGGTGGCGGTACAGTCCGACGGACTTCTGCAACCGGTCGTGCGCGAAATCTCCTTCACGCTCGAACGTGGGGCCACACTTGGCATCGTCGGCGAGTCCGGCTGTGGCAAGAGCCTCACCTCGCTCGCGATCATGGGCCTCCTCGCAGGTACGCCGGTGCGCATCACTGGCGGGCACATCCGATTCGACGGGCGCGACTTGCTGGCGCTCGAGGCGCGCGAGCGACGCCGCCTGATGGGCGCAGCCATGGCGATGATCTTCCAGGAACCGATGACCAGCCTGAACCCGGTATATCGCGTTGGCGACCAGATCATCGAGGCGATAGAGCAGCACCGACGCTGCTCGCGGCGGGAATCGCGCGAACGTGCCCGCGAACTGCTCCAGCAGGTACGCATTCCCGATCCGGCGGGCAAGCTCGATTTCTATCCACACCAGCTGTCCGGTGGCATGCGCCAGCGCGTGATGATCGCGATTGCGCTGGCCTCGGATCCCGCGCTATTGATCGCCGACGAACCCACCACCGCGCTGGATGTCACGGTGCAGGCACAGATCCTCGATCTCTTGCTAGAGTTGCAGCGCGATCACGGCATGGCGATCCTGTTGATCTCGCACGATCTCGGCGTGATCGCCGAGACCTGCAATCGGGTCGCGGTCATGTACCGCGGCCAGATCGTCGAGCGCGCCAGCAGTGTGGCGCTGTTTGCGATGCCTCGCCACCCCTACACCCTGGGTTTGATGCGTTCGGTACCGAACCCCGATGTCGACCCGGATAGCAACCTGGTTCGCGACGCCCGCAACGAGCCGGGACGACTCGACGCGATTCCCGGGCGCGTGCCCGCGATCGATGAACGCGTCGACGGCTGTGCTTTCCACCCGCGTTGCTCCATGGCCGAGCCGGTCTGTCGACGTGACGATCCTGCGGTGCACGATCGTAATGGTCACGAATCGCGCTGCCATTTCGCGGATACGCTTTCGTGACGACGCTGCTCGATGTCCGTGCGCTCAAGACCCACTTCACGCTCAAGCGTCGGCCGGGCTCAACGTGGTTCAGGCCGAAGCCGATTCTGAAGGCGGTCGATGGCGTCTCGTTCACGATCGACGTCGGTGAGGTGCTGGCGCTGGTTGGCGAGTCCGGCTGCGGCAAGTCCACGGTCGGGCGAACCCTGGTGAAGCTCGAGCGTGCCACGGGCGGGCAGGCGATGTTCGGCGGCACCGACATCCTGCCGTTGTCGACGAAGGCCTTCCGCCCACTCCGGCGACAAATACAGATGATCTTCCAGGATCCCTTCGCCTCGCTGAACCCGCGCCTGACCATCGAGCAGACCTTGGCTGAACCGTTGCGCATCCACGGGCTGGCGACGAATCGGACGGCGTCGCGCAAGCGAATAGGCGCGATGCTTGAGCAGGTCGGCCTTGCGCCCGATGCCATGCATCGCTATCCGCACGCCTTTAGCGGTGGCCAGCGGCAGCGCATCGGCATTGCCCGCGTGATGGTGCTTGCCCCGGATCTGATCGTCGCCGACGAGGCGGTGTCGGCGCTGGACGTGTCGGTGCAGGCGCAGGTGCTGAACGTCTTGAAGGATCTGCAGCGCGACAGCGGCGTGGCGATGCTGTTCATCTCGCACGATCTTGGCGTGGTACGTCATGTCGGCGACCGTGTCGCAGTCATGTACCTTGGCCGTATCGTCGAGATCGCGCGTACGAAGGCGCTGTTCGAGCGGCCGGCGCACCCGTACACACAGTTGCTGCTCGCCTCGATCCCGCGCCTCGATCCCGCCCGGCGTGGTCTGCGGCCCAAACTGATGGGCGAGCCTGCGAGCGCCACGGCAATGCCATCGGGCTGCGCCTTTCATCCGCGCTGCCCGCACGCGAACCAGCGTTGCATCGACGCAACCCCCGAGCTGGAGACACGCGCCGACGGGCATGCCGTGGCCTGCCATCACGCTGACAAACTCACCGCCGGACACGCCGCCTGATGGTCGCAAGACGCGTCTTCGTTGCCTCGCTCGCTACCGAGACCAACACCTTTTCGCCCTTGCGCACCGACCTTGTAGACTTTCATGAGGGGTTCTACGCAGCGCCCGGCGAACATCCCGTCACGCCGACACTGTGCAGTGCGGTCTTCCCGGTCGCGCGCGAACGAGCGGCAGCCCTTGGCTGGACACTGATCGAAGGAACCGCGACCTGGGCGGAGCCGGGCGGCGTTATCAACGCCCCTACCTGGGCACGATTGCGCGATCAACTGCTCGATGAGTTGCGTGCCGCATTGCCCGTGGACATCGTGCTGCTTGGCCTGCATGGCGCGATGGTCGCGCACGGCTGCCTGGACTGCGAAGGTGAGTTGCTGGCCGGCGTGCGCAGCATCGTCGGCCCGGATGTGATCGTCGCCGCGACCCTGGACCCGCACAGCCATCTGACTGCACGGCGCATCGAGCAAGCCGATCTGCTCGTTGCATTCAAGGAGTTCCCGCACACCGACTTCGTCGACACCGCAGAGCGTCTGCTGACACTGGTCGAGCGGCTCGATCGCGGCGAAGTTTGTCCGGTCATGTCGGTATTCGACTGCCGCATGATCGAAGTGCTGCCGACCTCGCGAGAACCGATGCGCAGCTACGTTGATCGCCTGAAGGCCCTCGAGGGGAAGGAGGGCGTCTTGTCGATCTCGCTCATTCACGGCTTCATGGCGGGCGACGTGCCGGACATGGGCACCAGGCTGCTGGTCATCACCGATGACGACGTCACGCGAGGCGATGCGCTGGCTGAACGGCTTGGACGTGAACTGTTCGGTTTTCGCGGCACCACACGTCCTGCAGCGCTGACGCCCGAGGCAGCGATTGCGCGGGCGACAATGGCCGACGCGCGTGAGTCGCACGGACCGCTTGTCATGGCCGATGTCTGGGACAATCCAGGCGGTGGCGTGCCGGGGGACTCGACCATCCTGCTGCGCCTGCTCCTCGAGCACGGTGTGCGTGAGGCTGCGCTTGCGACCTTGTGGGATCCGATCGCGACGCGGCTGTGCTTTTCGGCGGGCGTCGGTGCGACGCTGCCGTTGCGCTTTGGTGGCAAGGTATCGGCCACCGGTGGCGATCCGATCGATGCGACAGTCAATGTGAAGAACCTGGTGCGTGACGCCACGATGAGTTTCGGTGCCAGTATCGTGTCACTGGGTGACGCCGCCTGGATCGATGTATGCGGTATCGACGTGATCCTGAATACCGCCCGCACCCAGGTCTACAACCCGGATGTGTTCACCCGACTCGGTATCGACCCCTTGTCACGGCAGTTGCTCGTGGTCAAGTCGACGAACCATTTTTACGCAGCATTTCAACCGATCGCCTCCGAGATCCTGTATGTCGACGTGCCGGGACCCTATCCGAGTGATCCGTCGCGCAACACGTATGTGCACCTGGAGCGTGCGATCTGGCCGCGGGTCGAGCATCCCTTCGACGATGCACCGGGCGGCCCGTCGCCTTGACATCGTGGACTCCGCGATAGTCAGGGTCCGACGCGGACCCGCTCAGGGCTGCTGCCGCGCAACCCGTTCCATCAACGCAATGGCGGCGACGCCTGCAAGCATCAGGGCGACGGCGATCCAGGTTTCCAGCGCAACGATATCCGGCAGGAACCAGTGGTAGCCGGTCACGATCTCCTTGGCGGGTTCACCGTCCCCGCGTGCGACGCTTGCGGTCAGTGCCTCCTTCCAGGGCCAGATGACCACCAGCGACCCGAGTACGAATCCGGTCATCAAGGCGAGCGTCTGGTCGGGCGCGCGCTTGAAGATCCAGGCGAGTATGTGCGAGAAGGCGATGAGACCGAATGCGCAACCCAGGGCCAGCGGTATCAGGATGCCCAGGGACAGGGACGAGATTGCGCCGAGCACCAGAGCGTAGTTGCCCATGATGATGAGCACGAACGAGCCGGACAGGCCAGGCAGGATCATGCTGCTGATGGCAACGACCCCGCAAACGAAGAGGTAAATCGGGCTGGCGTTCTCCGAGGCGGGTGCCAGCAGCGCGATGCCGACGGCAATGATCGTACCGACCGCGAGGCTCGCGATCGTCAGCCCGGACCAGGACTTGACGCCTCGTGCCACATACGCGACGGAGAGGAGGATCAAGCCGAAGAAGAAGGCCATGGTGTAGCGTTCGTGGCTCGCAAGCAGAAACTCGAAGAGTTTCGCGAGCGTGAAGATGCTGACGGCGACGCCCGCGAGCACGACGGCCAGCCAGCGACCGTTGACGTGTCGCCAGAGCCCGGCAAGATCGCGTTTCAGTAGCAGCCCGATGGCCTGCAGGTCGAACCGGCGAATGGCGTCGATCAGCCGCTCGTAGATGCCGGTAATCAGTGCGATCGTGCCGCCCGATACCCCCGGTATGACGTTCGCGGCTCCCATGGCGAGCCCTTTCGCGAACAACGCGATGTCTGTTTTCAATGGTCTGTGTTCAATGTCGTTATCCGTTCCCGGAATGATCGGGCGCATCGAGTGGCTGCTCGGCGCCTTGATCGAGTGAGTCGAGAATGGGCAGCATCCAGGGTTTTCCCGTGGCAATGTCCTCACGGGTGAGACCGCTCAATTCGTATGGCATGACCAGCCAGTCGTCGGTGGTATTGACATGAAAGTCCGGCGCTCGGTCGGTTCGATTATGGGTTGGCTTGTACCAGGGCACGGCGATCCTGACCTCCTTCGGCATGTTGCGCTTCAGACGGCTGTCGAGCCGCGCAAGGACCGCCTTCATGGTCAGTCCCGAGCCGAAGACGTCGTCGACGATCAACAGCCCATCGTCCACGTCGAGGGTATCGAGCAGGTATTGGGTACCGTGCACGCGAATCTCGGCATCCGGGTTCTCGACCATCCTGCGATAACTGTCGATACCGCGGTACGAGGTGCGGATCGAGATGTGATCGGTCTTGATGCCGAGGTACTGCAGCGCCTCCTGCACGGCGATGCCGACGGTGCTGCCGCCCCGCCAGAGCCCGACGATGAAGGTCGGTCTGAAGTCGCTTTCGGCAATCTGCACGCCGAGCCGGTAGGCGTCGTGCAACAGGTCGGTTTCGCTGACGAAGCGCTTGCTTTGCACGATGTTCCCGACCTTCCGTTCTGAACGCGCGCAGAGTGTACGCTAGGCGCCTGCAGGGCTTGTGCGCACAGGTGTGATGACGTGACCTCGAGAAAGCAAGACCAGGACCAGGACCCATTCAATGCGAGCCCCGCGCCCGATGCCGCAGTGACGACCAGCCGCCAGGTGGACAAGATCTGGCTCGACGAACAGGAACTGCTCGAGGACGCCTTCCGGCTCGCCGCCAAGGTCTGGCAGTCGGGATTCCGGCCGAGCTTCATCGTCGCGGTCTGGCGTGGTGGTGCTCCGATCGGCATTGCCGTTCAGGAACTGTTCGCCTACCGCGGCGTCGATTGCGATCACATTGCCATTCGGACGTCGTCATACCAGGCTATCGACCGCCAGGCACGCGAGGTTCAGGTCTACAGCCTCAATTA
>Ga0209828_1003945_pt1 | contig 10956 bp, 9 predicted proteins | sample MaitaG_FD_187429 | JGI IMG/M metagenome (GOLD analysis project Ga0209828, IMG submission 187429) | Marine algal microbial communities from Maine, USA - Maine_Asex2 metaG (SPAdes) (version 2) | ecosystem: Host-associated > Algae > Red algae > Unclassified | place: Maine, USA | collected 2015-01-05
ATGCTGATCGCGTTGGCCAATCCCGCAGGCGATTTCACGGTCACCTTCTTCGCCCCGAAGGCGACGTTCGCCTCGCTGACGACGGCCGACGCGATCGGGTCGTTCTTCGACGCCGAGTTCGGTGAGTTCGTGCCCTTGGTGCCGGACCTCGTCGAGCAGTTCCTGGCGAACCCGACCGGACGACTCGGCACGCTGCGGGCGACGGGCTGGAGTCACGAAGACCGCGCCGTCATCATCGGCGACGCGGCGCACGCGATCGTCCCGTTTCACGGTCAAGGGATGAACGCGGCAATGGAGTCGGTTCGTTCGCTCGATCGCCATCTTCGACAATGCCCCGATGACCTCGGCGCCGCCTTCGGAAGCTTCGAGGCGGAACGCAAACCCGATGCTGATGCAATTGCCGACATGGCGTTGCACAACTACCTCGAAATGCGCGCCGGCGTGATCGACCCGGAGTACGTGAGGAAACGAACGCTGGCCCTCGACCTTGAACAACGTCACCCCGACCACCTCAGCCCTCGTTACAACATGGTCATGTTCTCGACGATGCCGTACGCCGAAGCCCAACAGCGGGCCGCCGCGCAGGCCGACATCATCGCAGCAGCGATAGCCGAGCCGGCCCTCGACGTCGACGACCTCATCACCAAACTCGAACCGCTGCCTGCCCTCGACCCACTCGCCGACCCGGAAGCCCTCTCGCTGTCATGACCGATCGCCCGGCGAGCTCCAATACCGGCTGTCCCATCGGTGGTGATCCACAGGTGGCCAACCCCAACCCGTTGGCGTCGTCGTTCGAAAACGATCTGACCTATGGCACCTACCTGAAGGTGCCCGAGTTGCTCTCGTTGCAACAGTGCGTGTCGGTCGATGAACACACCGGGAAACCCGAGCATGACGAGACGCTCTTCATCATCATCCATCAGGTATACGAACTGTGGTTCAAGCAACTGCTGCACGAGCTCGATCACATTGTCGAACTCCTCGACGACGACAAGATCAACGCGGCTCGTCACCACCTCAAGCGGGTTCTCAAGATCCTGAAGACGCTCGTCGGCCAGATCGATGTGCTCGAGACGATGACGCCAGCCGAGTTCGCAAGTTTCCGCGTGTTCCTGTCGAGCGCAAGCGGGTTCCAGTCGGCCCAGTTCCGCGAGCTCGAGTTCATGCTCGGGATCAAGAACCAGATTCAGCTCGACTGGTTTGCCGGCGAAGAAGGCGAACGCCTCGCTGAACGTCATGCTGCGCCCACCCTGTGGGACTCCTTCGTTCAGATGCTGCATCGCGACGGGCTCGCAGTTCCCGACGACGTCCTCAACCGCGACGTACGCGAGCCGATCACCGAGAGCGCAGGCTTGCAAGCGATCATCGTTGCGAAATACCGCGACGAAGAGTTCGCCGGGCTCTGCGAAACCCTCACCGACCTTGACGAAGGGCTCCAGGAATGGCGGTACCGCCACGTGATGATGGTCCGACGCACGATCGGCACCAAGCCCGGCACGGGTGGATCTGACGGCGCTTCGTACCTTGCGACCACCCTCTTCCGACCCGCCTTCCCTGACCTGTGGGCGATCCGCACGGCGTTCTAGACGCCAATACTTCAAGATCGAAAGGAAACACGCATCGATGGTCACGTACCCCGAACTGCAGCTCTACATCAACGGCTTGTGGCGAGCCACCGAGCACACCCTTCCCGTTGTGAACCCAGCCACCGAGGAGGAGATCGGTCGGGTGCCGGTGGCCACGACCAGCGACCTCGATGACGCGCTCGCGGCGGCCGTCGCGGGCTTTCAGGTGTGGAGCGAGACATCGCCAAAGGTCCGCGCCGATCTCGTGCGCGCCGCTTCGGCTCTGCTGCGGGAACGACAGGACGAGATCGCCCATGCGATCACTCTCGAACACGGCAAACCCTTTGGGCAGGCGCAACTGGAAGTCATCCGGGGGTGCGAATTCTTCGAGTGGGATGCCGGCGAAGCGGTCCGCACGTATGGACGAGTCATCCCCAGCGGTCCCGGCGTGAAGTACATCGTGCACCATCTGCCGATCGGGCCGGTCGCCGCGTTTTCGCCATGGAACTTTCCCATGAGTCAGCCCGCTCGTAAGGTCGCCGGGGCGGTTGCGTCGGGGTGTTCGATCATTCTTAAGGCCGCCGAGGAAACGCCCGCCGGTGCAATGCATATCGCCCGAGCGTTCCACGACGTGGGCCTGCCGCCGGGTGTGTTGAACCTGGTCTCGGGAGTCCCCGCCGATATCTCGTCGCACCTGATTCCGAGCGACACGGTCAAGCTCGTCGCGTTTACTGGTTCGACCGTGGTTGGCCGGCATCTCACCGGCATCGCTGCCGAACACATGACACCGGTGCTCATGGAACTCGGTGGCCACGCGCCGGTGATCGTGTGCGAGGACACCGATGTCGAAGCTGCAGCAATCAGCTCCGCGATCCGAAAGATGCGCAACGCCGGCCAGGTCTGCACCTCGCCCACCCGGTTCTTCGTCCACGACTCGGTGTTCGACCAGTTCCTCGACGTGTTCACTCGCCGCTGCGCCGACACCGTCGTCGGCGACGGAATGGAACCAGGTGTCGAGATGGGCCCACTTGCCAACGTCCGCCGAGTCGACGCCATGACGCGCATGGTCGGCGATGCGACCGATGCCGGCGCCGAACTGATGACCGGCGGCAGCCCCATCGAGCGGCCCGGCTACTTCTTCGAACCGACCGTGCTCGCGAACGTGCCCGATTCGGCCGCCGTGATGCAAGAGGAGCCCTTCGGGCCATTGGCCATCGTGAACCGTGTTGATTCGCTCGACTCCGCGATCGATCGAGCAAATTCTGTTCCCTACGGCCTCGCGGCCTACGGCTTTACGAACCGGGCCGACTACGCCGACCGGATGGTCGACCGAGTCGAAGCCGGCAACCTCTCGATCAACACGCTCGAGGCGTCGCTTCCGGAGACCCCGTTCGGTGGCGTCAAGTGGAGCGGCTATGGCCGAGAGGGCGGCGCCGAAGGACTGCACCACTACACCGTCGTCAAGACGGTGTCGCACAGCCTCGCCATCGTCTAGCTCGCCATCGTCTAGCTCGCCAAGGTCTAGCTCGCCATTGTCTAGCTCGCCACGATCTAGCTCGCCACGATCTAGCTCACCGCCTGATTACCGCCGTCTGAACTACGAGAGCCAGGAGTAAACATGAACTACGCACGAGGCGACGCCAAGGCCTACGCAATGGAGAACATGAACGGCATCTGGGCTGCGGCCCTCCTGCCGTTTACCGTCGATCACAAGATCGACGAAGACGGGTTCCGGGAGAACGTGCGGCACTGGACGCAGGATCTCGGCATTGAAGGCCTGTTCATCTCGGGCAAACAGGGCGAATTCTTCTCGATGAGCGTCGAGGAACGCAAGCGAACGTTTGAGCTCGCGGTTGAAGCAACCGGTGACGATGGCTACACGATCATGTCGTGCTCCGACGCGAACTTCGACGTCGTGCTCGACCTCGCACGTCACGCTGAATCGGTCGGTGCCGACTACATCGTGGTGCATGCGCCAGCGCTGCACTTCTTCAAAGAGCACGACGAAACCCTGATGCGGTATTACACCGCTGTCTCCGAGAGCGTTGACATCGGCATTGCCCTCTGGAGCCATCCGGCGAGCGGCTATCTGATGTCGCCCGAGCTGTGCAACCGCCTGGCCGATCTCGACAACGTCGTCGCGATCAAATACAGCGTCGATCGATCGATGTATGCCGAGCTGACTCGTCTGGCGTCCGACCGGATTCAGGTCAGCACGGCCGCCGAGCCCGAATGGCTCGACAACATCATTGAACTCGACTGGAAGTTGTACCTCTGTTCGTCGCCACCGTTCCTTTTGCAGAGCGCGAAGGACCGGCGCATGCACGACTACACCCAGGCGGCGCTGGCCGGCAAGGCCGACGAAGCTCGGGCGATCAGCGCAAGCCTCGAGCCGGTCCGCGAGGCGCTGTGGGGTACCCGACCGGCCGAGAAGCCGCATTCGCATCAGAAGTACTGGCAAGAGTTGCTCGGCCAGGTTGGCGGGCATGTGCGCTTCCCGTTGCTGGAGCTGACCGACGAGGAGAAGTCGGCGACTCGCGACGCTTTCGAGCAGTGCGGTCTGGTGGTCTGAGCCATGCGTTCGGACTCTCCGCTTCGTCTCGTCATCGTCGGCTGGGGAGCGATCGGGCAGGCCGTCGGTCAGATGCTCGCCGACTCGCCAATCGAGATCGTGGGGATCGCCGTCCGTGACGCGGCTGTCGTCCGCCCGGGGGTTCCTGCGACCGCGGCGTTGATCTCTGACCCTGCGGAACTGGCTGCGCTGAACGCAGCCGTCGTCGCCGAAGCCGCCGGGCGCGAGAGTGTCGGCCCGTGGGGGAGCGCGGCACTTGCGTCGGGCGCCGACCTGATCGTTTCGTCGGTCTCCGCGTTCGCCGACGCCGATCTGCTCGACTCGCTTCAGGACACTGCGGTCGCGCACGGCACGAGCATCCAGATTCAACCCGGCGCGCTCGGCGGCATAGACGCGCTTGCGGCGGCCCGACTCATGGGTATCGACGAAGTCGAGCATCGGATGGTCAAGCCGCCGACGGCCTGGCGCGATACTCCCGCGGAGAAGCTCTGCGACCTCGACTCGCTCGACACGCCGACCGCTTTCTTCAGCGCAAGCGCGAGAGCGACGGCGGCGGCGTTCCCGAAGAATGCCAACGTTGCGATGACGACGGCGCTCGCAGGTATCGGTCCGGACGAAACGCAGATCACGCTTGTCGCCGATCCTGGGAGCACGACGAATCGGCACGAGATTCGCGCGCATGGAGCATTTGGCACGCTCGACGTTTCGATCGCGAACCGACCGCTGCCGACGAACCCAAAGACATCGGCGATGGCGGCGCTCAACCTCGTTCGCTCGATCGAGAATCGTCGATCACCGATCGTTATCTAGCGCGAGATCGATGCAGTCCGCCGGTTCGCAGCGGTCTCGGCCATGGTCGCTGCTCGCGCTGCCCTGCCGGCAACTCTGACTGCCTGGGCTGGGCCGAGTACCGTTTCGACCGTGAATCCCGCATCGACCTCCTCCCCGGCATCTGGATCAACGCCCGTCGGACGCCCGCGCCCAGCGGTCGAGTCACTTCCCGCTTACCGGCCCGGCAAGGCGGCATCGCAGGCCGAGGCCGAGCACGGAATCTCCGACGCCATCAAGTTGGCGTCGAACGAAAACGCGTTGCCGCCGGTCGACGCAGTGCTCGCCGCGATTACAAGCGCGATCGGGGGCGTAAATCGGTACGCCGACCATCGATGCACCGAGCTGCGGGCCCGCATCAGCGAGTGGCTTGGGGTTCCCGGCGATGCGGTCACGGTCGGGTGTGGCTCGGTTGGGCTGCTGCAGCAGCTGCTGCTGACCTACGTCGACCCGGGCGACGAAGTCGTCTACCCGTGGCGATCGTTCGAGGTCTACCCGGTGTTTACGCAACTCGTCGAAGGGCAGGCGGTCACGACAGCACTCGTCGACCACGCGTTCGATCTCGACGCCGTGCACGCCGCGATCACCGAACGCACGAAGCTGGTGTTGCTGGCGAGCCCGAACAACCCGACCGGCTCGGCACTCACGGTCGAGGAGATCGACGCATTCCTTTCCAAGGTTGACCACCGGACGATCGTGGTCGTCGACGAGGCGTATCGCGAGTTCGTCGACCCTCGATTCGGTGACCCAACTGAACTCGTCGCCAAACATGCCCACCTCGCCGTGCTGCGGACGTTCTCGAAGGCGCACGGTCTCGCCGCGCTGCGGGTCGGCTATGGCGTCGCCAACCCCGAGGTCGTCGCATCGATCGACAAGACGTTGTTCCCGTTCGCGGTCAACGGTCTCGCCCAGGTCGCAGCGATCGCGGCAATCGACGCTATCGACGAGATTCGCGAGCGGGTCGACGTGATCGTCGCCGAGCGCAAACGAATGGCAGCCGAACTCGCAGCGGCAGGGTGGAAAGTCCCGCCGTCGGAAGCGAACTTCCTCTGGTTACCGCTGGGCGAGCGCACCGACGAGATCTATGTCGCACTTGAGAAGAGCGGCGTCGTCACTCGCCCCTTTAGCGGTGAAGGCATTCGCGTGACGATCAGCACCGCCGACGAGAACGATCGTTTCCTCGCGGCGTTGACTGCTGCGGCCACCGCATGACCCATCGACCGGCGGCAAACCTGGAGCGGGCGCGATGACGACGAAGAACGTGCTTTTCATCATGTGCGACCAGCTCCGGCTCGACGCGCTGTCATGTTTCGGTACGAGCGAGATCGGGACGACGACACCGAATATCGACGCACTCGCGCGCCGCGGCGTGAGGTTCGACCGGGCCTACGCGCAGGGCGCCGTCTGCGGATCGTCTCGGATGAGTTTCTACACCGGCCGGTACGTGCAAAGTCACGGCGCTCGTTGGAACATGATTCCGCTGAACGTCGGTGAACAAACGCTCGGCGACTACGTACGACCGCTCGGGGTTCGACCGGTGCTGGTTGGCAAGACCCACCACTTCCTCGACCAACAAGCATTTCGGCGCTTAGGCCTGACTCGTGATTCGCCCGAGGCGATTTTTTCGAGCGAGTGCGGCTTTGACCCCGAGCTTCGTGACGATGGCTTGCATCCAGACCAAATGGCGCGACACGAACTTCCGTACAACGTGTACCTACGCGAGCTCGGCTACGAGGGTGAGAACCCGTGGCACAGCGCGGCGAACGGCGTGATCGACGAGAACGGCGCCGGCCTCTCGGGTTGGTTCCTGAAGTCGAGCCGGTTCCCGGCAATCGTTGCCGAGGAGCATTCCGAAACGGCCTACATGACGAACCGCGCGATCGACTACATCGGTCGAGCCGGGGACCAGCCGTGGTGTCTGCACCTCAGCTACATCAAGCCGCATTGGCCCTATGTTGCCCCGGCCCCGTACCACCAGGCGTATTCGCGCGGTGATCTGCCAGAGCCGAACCGCGCAGCCGACGAACTCGACTCGGACCATCCCGTCATACGAGCGCTCCAGCGATCCCGTGTTGGTTCGACATTCTCAGACGACGCGGTTCGTGACACGGTGTATCCCGCCTACCTCGGGCTCGTGAAGCAGATCGACCATCACATCGGTCGGCTCATGGCGTTCCTTCAGAACACTGGCCGCCTCGACGACACGCTCATCGTGCTCACGAGCGACCATGGCGACTACCTCGGCGACCACTGGATGGGCGACAAGGACTACCTGCACGATGAGATCGTGCGTATCCCCCTGATCGTTGTCGACCCATCACCCGCAGCCGAGCGCAGTCGCGGCTCGATCAACCACGAACTGGTTGAATCGATCGACCTCGTGCCTACTTTCATCGATGCGCTCGGCGGAGACCTGGACGAGTCCGCGAATTGGCTCGAAGGGCAGAGTCTGCTGCCGCTACTGGGCGGCGGCGCATGGAAGTCGCGCCAAGCGGTTTTCTCGGAGACCGACTACGGCTTCACCGAGATGGTGCATGACCTTCCCGATGGGCCCGACCCAATGCGTTGTCGGGCCACGATGGTTCGAACGAACCGCTTCAAGTACATCTTCCACGAGCTGTATCCGCCCCAGCTCTTCGACCTTGCGAACGATCCCCACGAACGTATCGACCTCGGTCGCGAAGCGGGCTACGAACCGATTCGTCGAGAGCACCAGGACCTACTGTTCGAGTGGTTTCGACATCGCAAGCACTCGCCGACCATCGCGGTCGGCCTACCCGAACGGGTCAATCGGCGGGGCGCCCAGGCGGCTCGTGGCGTCTTGATTGGCTACTGGGATCAGGAGCACCTGGACTCGTAGCTCGCGTTATGCAGGCTCGTCTTGGTCGACGTCTTGTGGTTCGCCGCAGCCATGGCCCGGGTCGACGAGGGTCTGGTAGACGAGACACGACGTCCACGCGATGAACGCCGCATGTTCGTCGTAACTGCGGCCATTTGTGACCGAGACCGCCAGCGCATACGACGTGGCGTCCGGAGGTACAAGATCACCGTCGGTCAGGGTCGCAAGATCGACCAGCCCCATCGCGTTCAGGGTGTTGCCCTCGGACTCGCAACACGCCGGAGGCAACCAGCCCGCCTTGTGCGCGATGAATGGGCTGACCTGGTCGGGAAGCCGATCGGTGAACACACCGCCGTAGGAGCCAGTCGCCATGTCGTCGGGCGCCTCCAACATCCACTCGAGAACGGGCGATGCGACCGGGTCCTCCGGATTGGTCGACCGCACGCGGTACATCGTGTCGAGGAATCGAACCGCATCGCTCGTCGACGTCGTGTTGCCCGATCCGGAGGGGTTTGGTTCGGCGGCTCGCTGGCCCGACGCCCACTGGGTCAAGAAGGTCTCGGTCATGCCAAGGCCCGCGGTGTAGTCGTTAATCTTGTCAACCCCAACCGTGGCGATCAGCGCGGTTGATGCTTCGTTAGAAGACCATCGAAAGATCGACCCGGCCCGTTCCTCGACGTTGGCGAACCGTCGTTCATCGGGCGTTCCTGATTCGTCGAGCGTTTCGATCGCCGCGGCGGTGACCCAATACGCCTTGGCGAGACTGGCCGATGGCGCAACGAGGTTGGGCTCGACACCAATAACGCGATCGCTGAACGGCAGGTCGGCATCGTCGAAGACGACGACGGCGATCGATGCGATGGCGCCGGTACTCCATGATTCGATGTCGGCCGCAGCGAAGTCGACGACGGCTTGAATGCTGTTCCGCCGGGCGAGGCGTTCGGACTCGCGGGTGGTCTCGATTTCGACCGCTCGTTCCACCCAGCCAGACGCGTCGACACCTGGCGGCTCGGGTGTCGGCGTTGGTAGGAGCACAACTGCGACCGTTGGCGTGGGCGGGGCCAGTCGAATTCCGACTGCCTGCAACGTCGATGGTCGAGTGACGACAACAAAACCGATGACGGCGATCGCAACGACGAGTGCAGCGAGGGCCCAACTCGTCAAGGTCGCAAGACGGTAACGAGCGCTTCGAGAAATCATGGGAGACCGCCACCGACTGTAGCGATGGCGCCCACCGATGTGAGGGAGGGTCGCTCGCGCTCGCCCGCCGTTTACGCGTCGTCGACGGTCAGGTCGCCGTTCAGCCCGCCAACATGAGAACCGTCGTTAAACGAGCGAATGACCCACTCGTCGGCGTCGATGTAGAGCAGGTTGATTGCCGAATTGCGGCAACCCCGGAACGTGAACGGCCGGACATCGGCCGCGTGCGCGAGCAACGCGGCGATGACGCCGCCGTGGCAGAAGACCGCGACCATCTCGTCGACGTGGCGCGTTCGAATTCGTTCGATCGCGGCAACGGTTCGAGATCGCAGGTCTTCATTCGACTCGGCGCCCGGGATCGCTCCCCAGTCACGACTGGTTCGCATGGCGACAACGGCCGGGTGTTCGTCGGCGGCGTGTTGCCGGAACAAGCCGCCCTCGAAGTCACCCAGGAAGACCTCACGCAGGTCGGGGTCGATGGTGACGTCGAGTCCTCGGGCCGCGGCTAGCGGCGCGGCCGTCTGCTGGGTGCGCACGAGCGAGCTCGCGTAGATCGCCGAGATCGGTTCGTCGGCCAGCCTGGCCCCGACGGCATCGGCCTGCATCAGCCCGTTCGGCGACAACGGCGGGTCGCCGTGGCCGTCTTTGAGCGGGAACGGTTCACCCTCGGTATACGGCATCGACTGGCCATGACGAACGAGGACGACGCGGCACGCGCCAGCCGGTGCTTCAAAGAATGTTTGAGGGAATGTCCGAGGGCTCATGCGTGCCAGCGTAGGCGGCGTTGTTGGGTCGTCTGGAAGGTTTCCGGTTGGGTGGCCGCGTCGTCAGGATTTGGCCCGACTCGGTGCAACACGAGGCGGCTCATGCGGCTGCTTCGGATACACGGGCGGCCAGGGAGCATCCATGAGGCCGTCATCGAGATCGCGCTGGAACCACGCGATGAGCTCATCGATTGCTTGCGGCTCGTCATCGATCGTGGCCCATGGGTCGCCGTCGGCATCGACGCGTTGGGTGACGTTCTGCATCGTCAGGTCTTCCGGGTCGGCATCGGCAACTGCGTCCCAGGTGAGTGGCGTCGAAACCTGAGCCCCGACCCGAGCGCGTACCGACCACGCGCCGAACACGGTCTTGTGGGGGGCGTTCTGGTTGAAGTCGACAAATACCCTTTCGCCGCGTTCCTCTTTCCACCAGGCTGCGGTAATCAAATCGGGCCGGCGCCGTTCAAGCTCGCGAGCGACAGCGACGGCGGCCGACCGAACCTCGGTGCTGTTCCAACGATGTTCAAGACGAACGTGCACGTGGATGCCTTTGGAGCCGGTCGTCTTCGGGTACGAGCGAAGTCCGAGTTCGTCGAGCAGTGTCTTGAGTTCGAGAGCTGTCTCGCGAACCTGTGGGAACTTGGTGCCGGGTTGAGGATCGAGATCGAGACGGAGTTCGTCGGCGTAGTCGGGATCATCGGCGAGGAACGGCCACGGGTGAAAGCCGAGCACTCCGAGGTTGACGGCCCACACGACGTGGGCGATGTCGGCAAGCACGAGCGCTTCCGACGTCGTTCCATTCACCGTTGCGACCGTCGTTGTCGCCAGCCATTCGGGCGGGTTCTTCGGCACCCGTTTCTGGAAGAACGACTTGCCGCTTGCTCCATCGGGAAACCGTTGCAGCAAGGTCGGACGTCCACCGACCGCTCGAAGCAGCGGGCCTTCGAGCCGCAGATAGTGCTCGATCGTGTCCATCTTGGTTTCGCCCCGCTTGGAGAAGAAGACCTTGTCGGGACTCGAAACCCGCACGCGCTGGCCCGCGACCTCAAGGAACGTCTCCTCCGACTTCACCCGAGTAAGACTATGACATTGCTCGTTCCTGCGTCACGAGGCGTTGGCACGCAGCTGTGGCCTTGGCGCAGTGGCGCGTTCATGACAGCTGCTCGTTCCTGCGTCACGAGGCGTTGGCAC
>Ga0209828_1003950_pt1 | contig 10946 bp, 10 predicted proteins | sample MaitaG_FD_187429 | JGI IMG/M metagenome (GOLD analysis project Ga0209828, IMG submission 187429) | Marine algal microbial communities from Maine, USA - Maine_Asex2 metaG (SPAdes) (version 2) | ecosystem: Host-associated > Algae > Red algae > Unclassified | place: Maine, USA | collected 2015-01-05
AAAGGATGCCGTGGGAAGGGGGAAGCAACCCGACCACAGCCCCCGCCCGCCAAGCAGCAATAAGAAGCTGGTGGGTGGGTACCACCGAGAGCAGCAGGATGGTCGGGGCAGACAGTGCACCCGCGCGAGCGAGACGGGCAGTGGGGGGGGGGACGAGCTCGGCCAGTGGGCGCCTGACCGACACACAGGGAGAGCGCCAGAATGGTGCCAAATGCGAGCCCCAGTGGGGGGGGTCGGGACGGCCAACAGCGGCAGAAACGACGCCCAACTGAGGACACTTGAGCCCACTTTCGGGTGGACCACCGAGGCCCAGCCCACATCGGAAGCTTAACTACCAAGCCAACAGCAGGACTTCGATTGACCCATTGCCACAAACATTGATCCAGGGTCCTCGTTGACGCCGTTTCCAACAAACTTGTTTTAACCGAATCAGGATCTGCCAGCGCCAAGTGTCGTCGAAAGCGACAAGCGTCGTCCCCCGACCTCCAGCAAGCGCTTCGCCTGAACAAGAAATCTGGAGCATGGCCGGATCCGTGGCACGAACGGAAAACGGAGTTTCAAATTCCAAGTCGTTGAGAGAGCAATATGATGTCCACAATCGCCAACTTCGCCGTTTACAGTTGCGACCTGCGAAAGAATGGATTGGACAATCCCTTTTCTGGAAATTGTGCGCACCCGACCAGATCGCAGTCGGGCCGTTCTTGCCCAAACAAGGCTGTTTCCCAGTTGCAGATGACGGCTCGGGGCCCCGCGATACGCACAGCATTTGCTGGATAACTTGAACGGGATATTCAAATACGGCAACATGACCAAGTTCATGGTCACATTGTGATCAGAATCGGTGCCATTTTGGCCATTGCCGAGTTCTGATTCAATGTGATAATCGGTGGGGCAGGCTGAGACGCCAAGAGGGCATCGTAGGCCCGACCGAATATTCTTTTTGGAGCTGCAATCAATCACGTTTTGATCATCACACATCTTGAGCGAACTTCACCGTCTGGTGGGTCGTCCGTGAAAGGTCTGGCTTTTGCGTGATCCTTTTCGAAGGCCATTGCCTGTCATGGATCGAGTACGGACGCCGTTTTCTGGCCTTCTGAGGGGGGTGCTGGTTGCTGCTGGGACGCCGGAACAGCTGGTTTCCATCGATTCTGGCCCTCCTGAGGGGGGGTCCCGGTAGCTCCCAAGTGTAGGGCGCGCTACCTGCTGTGCGCCTTAGGCCGTGGTACCCCTCCACCTGGCGCCCTTGCCCCCCGCCTGGCACGGCGCACTGACCCCCCCACGACACAATCGCATAGCGGTAGCTCGATCCGCGGCGCCCCCGCATCCGCCGCTCCAACAGCGCCACGCCAGCTTCTAGTGACTCATGACAGAGCCATCCGCCTCTCGCCCCACCCCGACATCCTATGCTCGTCCTCCAGCTTGTCCGTCCGTATCGCTGTGTTGGTTGACAGTCTTTCAACTCTCCCCGGCCGTGCTTCTGCCATGCATGCCGCACAGCGTCAGTCTCTGCGCACCGTCACCTGCGCGGCGAGATGGGGCTTTACCGCAATGACCTCCCCATACATAAGACTCTGCAGCTGGCAGTGACCCACAGCCGCGAGCATACTTGGTCCTAAAGCGGTCCGTGAGGTCAGATAGGCGATGGCTGTTGCGCACACTTGCTCCAAACCTGGGCTGTGAAACCTGAGAGCTGATGGCAGTTGGCGGACTTGGGAGAGACATGTGGCAGAGTGGCAACGTTCCACAGCGCTGAGCTGGGATGTGCAGCCCGAAGCTGACACTCCGCCATTGACATGGGTGGCAGCGCCAATCGTTAGTCCTGGTGCCGTCACATCGGTAGCCATGTGCAAAAGTGTCGCAGAGGAGGGGACCATCGCCATGCAGGCGGCAATCACTCGCAGTGTGGGGATATGTGTTTGACGAACGGCGGGCAATGAAGCAGCGAGTGAGCAGATGCCATTTACGGCAGCGTTGGGCAGTCTTGCTGTGACGGCCAGGCTGCAAAAATGGGATGAACAGAGGCTGGCGGGATGGGATCGATGGGTGGGGGGCGGTGGTGCATGCGTCTACGCGCTCCGACTGCACCTCTGACCGCATTGCACCCGTCGGTGCTGTCCGACGCAGCCGCCCTAACGCACCTTGCGAGCTGATGCGGAGGTCGGCCGCCGAATGGTACCGCTGCCACACCCCGGGAGGTACTTCCCCGTTTCTGGACATGAACTCTAGCCTGGCATGCTGCTCCATGTGGGATGGGGCACAGGTGGCTGATCAATATCGTGCCGGTCCGGCGCTTACGAATGCAGAAGACTGCAGCGGGCTGTAGGGGTTTGGCCTGTGGGAGGCGGCTTGACGTGCCTGCCACAGTGATCAGACTGCGTTTCGGCATGGCTGCTTGCAGTCTGTTTACTGATCGTTCGAGTCATACGGGGCAGTGCCCACGCGAGGTGACAACGGAGACAACGTATATAGTGCTTCACGAAAGGTCCCCCCTCACAACACTACACACAGAGCACGACTATTCCTTGACGGCCGTGCTCGATTCGTGCACCGTGGGCAGAAGGCTACAGGCATCCGCAATCACCAAGCTATCCACATAAAGCACAGCGCTTAGGCGCTGCCGCAATACAGGAATGTCCTCTTGGCCAAAGCAAAGAGGGGCACCAAGTGAGAAACAATCAGCTGCCGCCAGCACAAACACACCACAGCTACCGCCATCAGACTGACGTGGCAGGCCGAGGTCCATCTCGCCCTCCCAGACCTCTATCTCCCATGCCCGAGCCACATCCTTCCCCAGGCGGGCAGCCACTTCATCCGACAGCCAGCGCCGCGCCGTTGCTAAGACGTGCGCCGCCCCAACGCCGTGCATCGAATCGTAGTACTGGAACTGCCGCGCCTGCACGTCGATGACCACCAGCACCCAGTGCAAGTTGCCGACGTTGACGGGGATGATCACCCGGTCGATGGAGCCAATGTCCAGCCCGTTCTTCCAACCCCACGTGCGCACGCCATTGTAGTCATAACAGCCGGCTCGCTCCAGCAAGCGCGAGAAAAAGAACGTGTTGAACATGTAGGTCCTGGGACATGACGCACGCTCGCCCGGGTTCCCCACCGACGTCGAGCACAGCAGCTTTGCCCGATGGTTGAGCAGCGCCACACAAGAGTTCATCAACTCATCATTCAGCCACCGTTCACCGACCAACAGCCGGAAGTCGGCGACGGTAAGAGTGATCTTGGCCTTGTTCCCTCTCCGCACGTGCGCCGACGGCGGGCGGTCTGCAACCAACGCGTTAACCGCCGCCACGTGCTCGCCGCATAACGGCAAAGTACTGATCGACGACCACAGCGGCTTATCCGACGAACACCTCATCGCCACCGCTGCAACGGCAGCGTCGTCGGGCAGAAGGGTGGAGCCGCCTGCGGCACCGTCGGCGTCATTGGTGACCACGGCGGCTGCGTCGACGCCAACCGCATCAGCGGAGGGCGTTGGCAGAGCGCCCAACTCGGGCAATATGTCCGCCTCGGCCGAGTGCGTCGGCTGGCCAAGCTTCACGGCCAAGGTCTGCTCGGTCTCGCGGCGACCGTCGTCAGCAATGGACGCTTGACAGAGGCAGCTTGATCCCCGCTCACAACGGCGGGAGAGTTGGCTGTGGAAGAACGGCGCAAGAGGAATGTGGTCGTTTTCAGCCTTGGGGTTGGCCGAGGACAACCGCTGCAGCTTGCGGATGTTCATCATGGCGACCTGCACCATCTTGTGCGTCATGTACGTGGCCGGCTTCATGTAGGCGAGGCTTGTCCTGTTCGCCACTGCGATGGAGTGGGACACCTCCGCCGCCTGGGTGGCCACGCCCGCCGTGGCCCCCAAGCTTTCGTCCGGCATGTAGATCGGGGAGCAAGTGTGGGTGATTGAGTGGGGTCGGTCCAGGATGCACCGCACATTGTGGTCGCGCAGGATAGGGCGCACGCTCCGGAGCGCGTTCTTGTCCAGCTTGCAAGCGACATCGTAAAAGATGACCTTGGGAAGTTGGGGAAACCGCTCCAACACGATGGACAGCGCCTCCCCGACGCTCTCAGCACGAAAGAGACACCGAAAGCCAAGCGTGATTACATGCGGGCACACGACGTTGAAGACGCCTTGGGTGCTGCCACACTTGACGGAGAAAGCCTTGTTGCACGCGTCGCCGTCTCCCTCCACGTCCGCTGCATGCTTGTCCTTGCCTTTGTACCCGACTCGCCGCTTGAGCGCCTCGCTGTCCTTGATGCCCGGGCGCACCCGCTCAAGCCCTGGAAAGGACTCGAAACTCAGCAACGGGTTGTCCAAGTCGCCGGCGGGTTTGGTAGCGCGCCACGCCGCGTAGTCGGCCGGCGTGGGCCGGCCGCCCCACTTGCGGCAGTAGTCGGCGTTGACCCATCCCCGATCGAGCGCCTCCTTCTTGTTGGCGGCGGCCGCGAAGAGCTTGTCGACATCCTCCTCCATCTCGACGGCGCGCAGCAGCGTTGCGCCCAAAGCGTAGCGAAAGTGAGCGTCCTCGTCAATCTCCTTGGCGAACCAGCCCACAAAGTTGGTTAGGAAACCGATTCCGTCAACAGCCTCCGTCAGGTCGCGCCACATTCCGGCACTTTGCAGCCGTAAAGAGTTGGCCAGCAACCGCGCCGCCGCCTCGTCGTGCCCTTGAAACATTCCCGTGACGGTCTCACCCAACAGGGCTTGGAGGAACGTGCGGACATGGAGCCACGCCCCATCGTCACGCTTGGGGTAGTTCTCAAAGTCCGGCGAGCAATGGCCTACGCGGTCGCGCCACGAGTCCGACGGGAGTTTGGCGGGGGTGCCTTTGCCGCCCAACGTGATGTTGCCGTCATCGTCCTTGCGCAGCTTGGCCTCCAGGCTGGTACTGGCCGCTGGCGCCTCAGGGTCCGCTTCAGTGGCGCCGCCAACAGTCGACGCAGCTGATGAGGCCGACTTGCCCGCAGGTGGTGCTTGACCAGTGGGCGTCCCGCTCGCCTCCACACCCGTGCGGCCGTCCTTTGTGCCGAACGGGAAGAAGCGGAAGAACAAACGAGCAGCGGCCGTCTCCACGCACGCCCGGTCGTTCACCGCAATGGTCTTATGCCACGAGTCGAGCAGCAGCGTCTGCAGGACCGTGAGGGCCGCAGCTGAGTGGAGCACCTTGCTGATGGCGGCACGCAGTTGAGCAGACTGCACGACGCATAGCACCGACGCCGCAATGTCGAGCACTGGCACCTCCTCCTCGTACCGGGCGGGGTTGGCATCGTCTGGGTCGGTGCAGACCAAGGCTTGCCCGTCAATGACGACAAACTCAGGGTTGGGGCCACAAACGGGGCAGCACGCCGCTTCCGCAGGGATGACGAGCGTCCTCAGCATGGCCGTTCCGAGTTTGACCACGTCTTGTCTCCGCAGCGCGAAGGAGAAGATGTCCGACGTTAAGTGTCGCGTCGCGGCCGTGTAGGTGGTTCGCGCAGTGATGATGTAGGAGTAGAGTTTGTCGAGCAGCGCACGCGTAAACACGAGCCACCGACGCTGCTTGTCCCGCCGCCGCAGGTTGAAGAGGCCGTCCGAACTGCCGTCGTACTCCACATGCCGCTTGCAATCCTCCCCGTCACACACCCAGCGCCCGACGAGCATCTTCAAGTCAAGAGCAATGCACAACACGACAAAGCCAATCAGCCACAGACAAGAAGCAAAGGAGCAAACGGTCAGAAGGGAACAAAGAGTCGGCAAGCACCCCTTGTGCACGAACATCAACAGCACGAGTGAAACGGTTTACACATGCAAGGGAAGAGTGCAGCGACCAACACACCTCAATAGCAGGCGCGCTGGGATGATGCGTGTGTAGAACCGCGGGCTCCTTGATGATGGTATGCCGCTCCTCCCGCAAGCGCCCGCAGCTGCCGCAATACCGCTCCACAGGTACAAAGGTGGGAGGGTACATCAACCCGAGCTCGACGAAGCGGTGCATACTGCTGCTGATCACGTCCACGTCGCTCGCCCGTGTGCCGCCGACATTGGAGCACCGCCCCGCGAAAATCCCGCGCCAGTCGGCCGTTCGTGCCCACATGTCCCCCGACTTGAACTCACCGAGGCAGGGCAACAGGTTGCGGCGGACACGCGCGGCCACGGTTGCCTCAGCCGCGTCGCTGCCCGCACGATCCGTGTCGCCCGGCTCCGACTCGATGCCAAAGTCCTCATCGGCAGGCCCACGGGGCACCGAGGAGCCATCGACGGGGGCGGGGGGCTTGGTCTTAATGATCTTGGCAGCGGGATCTTTGGCAGCGTCTGAGGCGTCCATTGCCCGGCGCTCGGCGTTGTAGGGACGCGCCAAAACAACGTGGCCGCACCGCGCGCGAAACCGGCGGCAGCTCGGGGCAATGCAGGTCGCCACATTACCCGCGGTGAACGACACCAGCGAGAACACGGATCGGTATAAGACCACCCAAAACCGCATCGGCCCGTACTGCTGCCGGCACACGAAGTTGGCGGGTGCTGCACCCAGGTGCATCCGGTGCCAAAACTTGGAGAGCGGGATGCCATCACGTGTCAAACATGCCCTCAATGCGGTCGTGTGCTTGCAGACGCAGCTCCGAGATGAAGCGGAGAGGAACAACGCGTTTTGCGTGCCCGCAAAGCAAGAGCAAAGGATGCCCCCACGGTGGGAGGTCCAAAGGACGGCGACGTCCGACTTGCCGCTGCCGACGCGCAGCAGGATCGCCCGCGACCGCGACTCGGGGTCCCCGACCATCACGGCGCTGACCGTGCTGGCGCGCCTGCCAATGGGCGTCGACGACGGCAGCCCACAAGCTCGCCTCACACAGGCGCTCAAGGCCTCCATCATGCGCGAGTCCAAAGCGGGTGCAGGAGCACGACGCGACGAGGCACGACGCGGTGCCGCACCAGCTGAAGACAGGACGTCGTCGACACCACCGCCATCGTCCTCGCAGTCCGCCCCTTGTGCAGGTCCATGAGCCAGCGGCCGCCGGCGCTTGTCGCCCCGCGTGCGGCTGTGCGCCGCGCCAGCGCCCACTTGGGCTGTCGCCAGAGGTGTGGCCCGCACCGCCGGCCGTCGACAGCCGCGGGCGCGCACGCGGGCGTTCCATGTCGGGTCCACAGGCCGAGACTCCGTGCCGGCACCGCTCACGGTTGCCGGGGAGCCGAGAGTGCCTGATGGCAAGGATGCCAGCCGGTCCATAAGACCGGACAGGGCGGCCGGATCCCCCAGGAACGGAGACACCACAGGAGGGTGAAAGCGCCGCTTCCGCGGCGGCCCCTCGTCAGCCATGTCGGAAAATCGTGAACCACACCATCACCAGCAGAAGCCTCCAAGAGGGTCTCCAAAACGGCGATAGCAACAAACGCCAAAATAGGGAAAGGGGGGGGGGTACAAGAACGAAGGGGGCGGTCGCGGACGCGCAAGGGATGGGAGCGACGGCCGTACCGAGGGGGAACGGCCCACGACAGAACGATCGGCGCAAAAGGGACGGTGTCGACGACGGTGGTCACCGGAAACGCGGTCCGTCGGGCAGACAGCCCACACACAGACACGACAGAGCAGCGTACAGTGTAACCAACAGACAGTCATGCAAACGATCGCTCACAGGCCAAAACAAGTGCGTGCTGGGGGTGCCCCAAAGGGGCCACAAACGGCTGTGAATGTTTCCCGTGATTTCATTGGTCGGGTGGCGGACGCGCGCGGGCGACGCGGACCGCAAGGAATGGCGGCACCATTTGCGGGCCCCCCAGCGCCGCAGTGAGCCCCCCAGGAGATACGGAACCGCGTACCGGCCAAAACAGGTGCGTGCTGGGGGTGCCCCAAAGGGGCCACAAACGGCTGTGAATGTTTCCCGTGATTTCATTGGTCGGGTGGCGGACGGGCGCGGGCGACGCGGACCGCAAGGAATGGCGGCACCAATGGCGGGCCCCCCAGCGCCGCAGCGAGCCCCCCAGGAGATACGGAACCGCGTACCGGCCAAAACAGGTGCGTGCTGGGGGTGCCCCAAAGGGGCCACAAACGGCTGTGAATGTTTTCCGTGATTTCATTGGTCGGGTGGCGGACCGAGGCGGGCGGTGACGACCGCAAAAAATGGGGGCGCGGGTGGCGGGCCCCCCAGCACCGCAATCCAGCCCCCGACAGATTCGAATTCCCCCACCTGCCGAAAAAGGTGCGTGCTGGGGGTGCTCCACAGTGGCCACAATCGCGCGTCGATGTTTGCGGCGTTGTCATTGGTTGTTCGTCCCAGTTTTTTTGGCAGCTCACCCTTCGTGATTTTTTGGGATCTCGGGGACCCGTTCTTGTGGGACCGATACAGTATCGTTCGTGTCTGAACGGTCCCGCCATGGGCCTGTTTCGCCCAGACATCTGTTCGACAAGAGTAGCCTCGTTCCCCTCTCAGCATGCTCTGGGGCATTGACATGACGAGTGTCGGCCTGATCAGGCGCCTGACGCGGCCTTCCTTTAGTGTCTGTAGCCCCCCCATCGGATCTGTGTCGGTGCGGGGTGCTGGTGTCTGGCACGTATCCGGTACCAGGCCCCCGCCCAGGCGTGTTGATAGGGGTCTCGGCAGGTCGGCACCACAGCGCCCGGCCTGTGAATGCTTCGATCTGATTGGCGCATTTTGTTTCACGCGGGCCGTTCACGCGAATGTGGCGTGAAAGCTGATGCGCCCGTTTCCTTAACGGACTGCCGGGTTGTTTTGTCTGAACTGGCCACTGACCTGTACACGCCGCTCTGCTTTTGGCTCTGTTTCTGCACCTCATTCTGTGCTATGGTGTTTACCGTATGTTCCTGTACTTTTTCTGTCTACATCTGTCTGCTCTTCTTGTGCCTTGCCTTTTCTTTGCAGGGGGGGGAAGCGGGCGGGGGCTCGGGGCGTTCGTGCCGCTCGCTTCACCGGCTCATGTTAATTTCCACTTGCTCGATTGCACTTGACTGTAGGTTCACATGGCAGCACTAATAAATACCATTCAAATCAACTACTATAAGCAACAGTGTCAGAGGACACTGAGAACCAATCAGGTGTGTGCTTACAGTGAAGTCAGGAGCGTTGTGAGCCAACCAAAGTGCCATCAGATCAAGCTTTTTTCCTGGATCCTTGACGACGGGAGGGCCCCCGCGACCGGAATACGGCGGGTCAACTTGGAGCCTACAGACGGAAATATTTCTCCTGTGAGTGTCAGATCGGTGCTGTTCAAGGTGGCTGGATATCCAGGAAATTTTTCCCGTAGGGATATCAGCCACCATCCACCCCCCTTCCCCCCCTTTTCCGCTTAGGCGGCGGCCGGGGCCCCCTGGTAGCCCCCCTCCGCTGCCACCAGCAGTGCCGCCACCTCAGTGTGCCCATTGTCCGCCGTCTCGTCCGTTGGCGTCTTTCTCGCCGAATTCACCACGCTCGGGTCTGCCTTGGCCTGGAGGAGATGTTTGACAATGTCGGCACCGCCCCAGGACGCGGCCAGGTGTAGCGCCGTCACGCCATCGTGGCTGGCCGCCCCAACGTTCGCCCCATCTTTCAACAGTATCACCGTGATGGGCAGCGACAGTTGCTCCGCCGCCAAATGCAGGGGCGTGTAGCCGCACGTGCTCACCGCATTGACGGGCACGCGCGCGTTGAGGAGCGCCCCAACGGCGGCCACACAATTGTTCGTCACCGCCATGTGGAGGGCGGTGTGGTCAAATTCGGCGGCGCGCACGTCGACGGCCGCGCCGGCATGCAGCAGGGCGGCCACCGCTTCGGCGCTGCCGCAAGCGGCCGCCGCCATGAGCGCCGTCTCATTCTCCGTCGTGACCGCGTTGAGCGTGTCGGGCGCGTCGGCCACCAGCGCGGCCACGGCTGGCGCGTGGCCGTGGCGCGCCGCCCAGTAGAGGGCGGTCGCGCCGAGCCCGCGGAGGGTGAACGGGCCCGGCGAAAAGCGGCCGACGGGCCACCGCCGCCGACGCACTGCTTGGAAAGCCCCTCGGGGGGGCTTTAGACGCTCAGAGAGACACCCGCCTATCCAACACGCGCCCGTCGCGGCAGTGGCCCGCCGGCCGCTCGCCGACGGCAGCGACAAAGAAAGACGGAAGGTGCGGCCGCCGACGCGGCCGACTGCGCCGCCCGCCGCCCGCTGACAGGTGGCGCAGGTGCGCGTCATAGCTCGCCCGCCCACGCGCCCGCACAACGTACTCGGCTGATCCGTCGGTCGTGAGGGGCGCACCAGTCGCCCAGACGGGCGGCGCGGGTCGCCGACCGCCGCCGCGGCGCCGCCACCGCACCCCCCTCCGCGGCCGCGACGCCGACGGCGGCTCGGCGGGGGCACGGCGGCGCGACGGGCGCCGGCGCTGAGCGCCACCCCTACGGGAAAAATTTGCTGGATATCCAGCTTTTTTGGCCCCGGGATCCCGGAAACAGCCGGATCCGGTGGCCTTGAAGTCCATTTCGGTCGGAAACAGAGGCCGTTCGACTGATCCAGCGGCTCGCAGGAGCGGGCCAAACAGCAAGCATCATTCCAAGCCACCTGAGCGAGCCCCCACAATTGCAGCTGGTCAGAAAATCCAGGATCTCGGGCGGTCTGTCGCCCGACGCGCGCTGCACGTGAGGCGATCTTCCGCGCCGCAGTGTGTGGCCCAGATCGCCGGCGCTTGGGCAGCTTTCCCCCCCTGCGCAGTGCCCGCAAACGCCTGTTGTCCAGCGAATCATTTATGGGGGTCTGTGGCGCAAATAAACCCTCACCGCCGGTGGCAGGCATGCGCATTTTGCGCGCACTTCGAAATGCCCCTGCGCGATATGTGCACGGCGGCCCACGGATCGCGCAGCTTTCCGAAGGCAACGGACGGGACATGCACGTAGAACCCGGTACTTCCGAACACATCTGAAGAGAATTTAACATCTCCAACTGTGTGCACTTGGTCGATGAAAACCCCATTGCCACATTGGACCTGGCCGCTGAGCTCGGAGAAGAC
>Ga0209828_1003955_pt1 | contig 10944 bp, 9 predicted proteins | sample MaitaG_FD_187429 | JGI IMG/M metagenome (GOLD analysis project Ga0209828, IMG submission 187429) | Marine algal microbial communities from Maine, USA - Maine_Asex2 metaG (SPAdes) (version 2) | ecosystem: Host-associated > Algae > Red algae > Unclassified | place: Maine, USA | collected 2015-01-05
TGTTAGGTTATAAAGCGTAATTCACCGAATCACATAGGCCATCAAAGATGTTTGAATTTTCTATTGAAGGGCAAGTAGAAAAAATTGTTGACCCAAGAACCAAAATTTATTTTAGAGAGGTTCTGCAGACATATGTCAATGGAAATCTACGCTCATCAATGGTTATGCTTTGGACTGTTGTTGTTTGTGACATGGTTTTTAAATTAAAGCACCTTCATGAAGTTCAAGCGGATCCAACGTCCGAGAGACTGCTAAAAGAAATTGAGGATAAACAAAAAGAAAATCCAACCTCTCCCGACTGGGAGGCCTACTTGCTAGATGAAATAAAAAAGAGAACCACACTGCTGAGTTCGGCCGAGCATTCTGACCTCAAAAACATTCATGCTAAGAGACACCTTTCCGCCCACCCGATTTTGACTGAAGCCGACCTTCTTCTCGAGCCTACACCTGAAATTGTAAGGGCATACATCAGGGCGGCACTTGAGGCTTTACTAACTAAACCACCCTTTCTAACGAAAAATATAGTTGCACAGCTGGCTACAGATATCGCAGAAATAAAGCACCTTTTTCCAGATGACAAAGGATTCAGAAAGTACCTGGAGGCAAAGTATTACGGGAGGCTTTCAACGGAGTCACAGAACCATCTATTCACCGGACTTTGGAAATTTGTTTTCAAGCTAGAAAATTCGGAAGCGAACGAAAATCGTGAGATTAACTTTCGGGCCCTAAAGCTTCTGTATAACAAGAACAAAGATCAATTTAAATCACATATAGCGAATCATTCAGACAGATTTAGCGATTTGTCATTTGGGAATCCAATAAATTATATTTTTCTTCTGCTCAGTGATGATCCTTCTCTTTTTCACTGCCTAACAGATGCTGCCAAAGAGCCAATACATAGGATAGCACAGTCATCTCTAGACAAATTTACTATCGCATTTTTCTCCGATGACAATATTGAAGATCACTTGGAGTCAGTGTTGAAAAAAGTGAAGGAAAATAGCTCTATAGATGGAGCGGATGGTGTCACTTCGGAAAATTGGAAAATCTTCCGCCGAATATGCGATGACAATGGAAATCTTGAGAAAGCAAACGAGATCGCTATCGAGTTGTATGCTAGATCAATGAACTACAACACCGGCGATGTCTTTTTCGAAAGGTACATTGAACCAAAAGCTGGAGAGTTTAGTGAGCGGGAGATGATAAAAATCATAACCGACACTGAAAGAAATTCACAGGTGACCGGCAGAGGTAGCGCTGGCGGAGATCACAGGGGGCTACTAGAAAAGAACATACATGTCGTGTCAGATAGCTTTGATTGGAGCAATCATGATAGGTGGAATAATACCAAGATGCGGATTAAAAGCTAACGAATCGTTACAGCTGTCGCAGGACCCAAATAGCGAACCTGGCTACGCCAGAACCGCTACCTGCGACCCGCGCAGCTGAACGCGTTGTTGGCCTGCTAGAAAAGTTTTGTCAGTAATTCGACTTTCACATAAATTGGCATTTGGTAATCTGTGCAACTCACTGTAGCCGCAGTTTGTCACTGCGCTTGGGCATACTCCGGCTCCTCCGTAGACATCACGGGCAGTGTTGGTGGATAGCGAATTTCTCAAACGCGAAGGACGTGGTCGTGGCAGCTGGTACCAGCTTGCCTTTGATACGCAAGAAGGATACCTACCCAACAATGAGCAAGACCTACCACATAAGAGGGGAGACCTCCCACATAGCGAGCTAGACCTACCGCACAAGGAACGGGACCTGTCACATAACGGCGCAAGTCCGGTGCAACAGGCTGAATCAACATCAAGACAAGGCTCACTCGCACTGGATTCAGAAGATGAAAATGCCGCATGTCTACGTGAGTTGGATCAAAATTCTGAGATTTTGCAATGGCTGAAGCTGGGCCAAATTGCCGCTGCCAGGCGCAGGCCAAGAATGAGTATTGAGGATACAACAGACAGTCACCTATTTCTTGGTCTACCTACCTTCAATACAACAACACATTAGGATGAGAATATCGGGCTTCGGTGGTCGCGGGCACCCTACCACTGTATTGCCGCCCCACGAAGGTTCACTTTCGTTTAGGTGACCAATTTGGCTAGAGCTTCCTTCAGATCCCTCATTGGCTAGTGAATCGCCGTTGTTCCCCGTGGGCAACGACTCACCGTTTCTTCGGGCACCCTTGCTTTCGCCACTTCTTCCCTTCCCACAGGGCGAAGGCTGGACTTTCACCAGCTAGCTGACTACCATGCCAGTCGCACCGCTGCCGCTATGGTCGCGGAAATTCAAGTGCACCTTAATGCGTTGTTAGACGTGGTTGTCGATTCAGGTTGAACCGGCGGTCTATAAGTAAACTATAGATTTTCTGAATATTTATAAAACGCCCACGAGGTAAGTTTTCTATAGATTTTCTGAAAATTTATAGTAAGCTTATAATACATCTGTGCAATTGCCCATTCGCATGAAGCTTCCAACGGTTCCGCCCCAGCTCAAAGATGTTTTTGGATCTGAAGAAAAAAATGAGAAAAAACAAGGAGATATAAAGGCGATACTTAAGTTGTTGCCCACCGACTTGGGCAAGGATCGGGATGAGGAATATATTCACTGGGACAAGATGCGGAGAAAACCGCTGCCTCCTAGCCTTTCAAGCCACGAAGATTGGTGGCTGCTTACTAAATTCCGAAGAACAAGTGCTTATAGGCGACTTCCCTTTCAAGACTCGCAAGGCTCAAGCTTTGTGTACTGGCTCACAGATCCAATTCAGCAGCATTTACACCAGATAGACCAGCAAGCCAGCGGGAGAGTAGAGCTTCCGGAGCAGGTTACAAATGAACGGACACGCGATCGATATCTCGTGAGCTCTCTGATCGAAGAATCCATAACATCGAGCCAGTTGGAAGGGGCATCTACAACATACAAAATCGCTAAAGCGATGTTGAGAGAAAGTCGTCAGCCGCGGGATCATAGCGAAAGAATGATTTTCAATAACTACCGAGCGATGATGTTTATCCGCGATATAGCTGATGAGAGTCTGAGTAAGGAACTGCTGTTCGATCTTCATCGGAAAGTGACCAATGAAACTTTGGAAGATCCAATTTCCGCGGGAAGATTTCGCAATGCTGATGAAAAGATAGGTGTGTACGATAACAGGGATCAGACACTTCTACATGACCCACCTCATGCGGATGAACTAGAAGCTAGAATACAAAAAGTCTGTGACTTCGCTAATTCCACTGACGAAACTAATGGTTTTTTACATCCGGTAGTACGGTCGATATTATTGCACTTCATGATAGCTTATGACCATCCATTTGTTGATGGAAACGGGAGAACAGCAAGAGCATTGTTCTATTGGTCAATGGCAAAACAAGGCTACTGGCTGATGGAGTACATATCAATTTCATCTATATTGAAAAATGCACCTGCTCAATATGTGCGAGCATATCTGTACACTGAACATGATGACAACGACACGACGTATTTCATTGACTATAACCTTAGAGTTATTATAAAGGCTATAGAGCGACTACTAGATTATTTACAAACGAAAGCAACTGAAATAAAGAGTGTTGAGTCTGCGCTGCACAACACTATTCTTTCGAAACAGCTTAACTACAGGCAGCTGGCGGTAATATCACACGCCATAAGAAATACAGGTGAGGTGTACACTATCGAAAGCCACAGAAGTTCGCACAACGTGAGTTATCCAACGGCTCGCTCTGATCTGCTCGGATTGCTAGAGTTAGAGTTATTAGTAAAACGAAAAATTGGTAACGCTTTCGTTTTCCAAGCGTCGGAAAATATGGAGCTACGCATTGACAAATTGAAGCAACAAATCATTTAGCAGAAACGCGTTTACGCATATGTTATACCCGTGTCTAACAAATAAGGATAAGTCGCACATAGCCGCGATTTGATCCGCCGGTTGAACGGTACCCGGGGCGGGATCCGGCAGGGACTTCTCTATGGGAGATAAATCAGCGGTGCAATGGCTTACTCTGTCACCATGCTGATTTAAAGATGAGTGTACGCCTCACAGTTCGAAAGTGAAAATCACTCAGGTTCGATTGTCTCATGTGTCTACACAGCCCTCCATGTTGAGTGGGTAGCGAGATGTTGTTGTGTTTTACGACTATCCAGAGAGTCGATCTGGTGGTGTGAATTCAGTCACTTTCATCGGCTCACTACACTGCTTGCAACGAAAAGGCGGCCGAGGTTTGGCATCTGTTAGTGCCGGTGCAAATCCGCTGATAGATACCGCTGAGTGCATATAGGCCACTTCAGCCTCCCCGGCGCTGCTGCTCTGTTCGGACAATATCAAATGCAGGTGAATGCGTTGTTAGACCGCGATGGACATATTCAGCAACAATCACTTGAAGCTGGTTTTTGTTATCGAAATTTTCTGTCTTCTCAAGTAAGCGCTGGTATAAGATTCAATTTTTCTACGAAAGGCTGAAAGTCTCTGTCCGAGAATAGAAGAGGAATCTTCCGGTCAATGCAGTAGGATGCAATGATTACATCGTTTGTTTTACGAACAGTAATTCCGGATTTCCGCAATTTGCTAAATTTTTTTGCTGCTTTTATAGCATTTCCAGAGCCCAGTAGATCAAACTGTTCAAACTCTGAAAGAACGCTCTTCGCAGTAGTGAAATCTTTATCAGATCTGAATCCCTGTAGAACCTCTGTGAAGATAATGTCTCCAACTGCAATAGACTGTATACCAAGAGCATCATCGAGAAAATCGGCCTCTTGAGTGGCCGTACCATTGAAGAAATCGATCCATACACTGGAATCGACCAGGATCACTCCTGTGATCTCATCTGATTTAAGTCACCTTCCCACCTGAGTTTGCCGCGGAGATTTTTGACTCTTTCCTGCTTTTTCAGTGTAACTAGCGAGGCTAGGCCAAGCTCTACAACTTCACGTTTTGTTGAAGCCCCTGTTACTTTCATGGCGTCAGATAGCAGTTTTTCGTCTATATCGATATTGGTACGCATGTCGATTTCTGAGAGAGTGTGTGTGTATAAAATAGATAATCATACACATTCAATGCCAGTAGTGTTCATTCTTGCGTTGCGGTCTAACGTTGCGCATAGAGGTCTTCAGAAGTTCTTTGAAACTGGCAAAACCGCCGGGATTTACGCCCAGCACGCTTCGAGAATACGGATCTTGTTGGCGCGACTTAATGTGGCAGTGGGTCCGAATGGAATTAGATGCACTTGGGTTCCACTTACATGAATTGAAGGGCAAGCGGAAGAACACCTGGAACTTGAAGGTGGATAAAATTGGAAGATAACGTTCAGCGTCGAAGATGGAGACGTGGTTGATGTTGATCTGGGAGACTATCATTGAGGTATTCAAATGAAAATAAATAATCCACCTCATCCTGGTGAGGTACTGAGACAGGGTTGGATCAAGCCGTTAGGGCCTTTTACTCAGGTTGTAAGCGTTGGCCAGTGGCGCCAGGTTTCTGGTCAATGCTGGCGACTTCAGTAAGTAGTCGTTAAATAAAGCGACATAACGATGAACATGTAACTTGCAGCCAATACGCAACCCCAAGCTTCTCAGAATACGCAGCGGCTGAAATTTCAGCTTATCACCAGTGTTCTTATTCGACAGAAAAGGTTTTGTGAACAGTCTAATCCTCGATTGCATCAAAAATAGAAATTGCTATTATTAGTTGGGGTAAAATGTCGACTCGCGAGCGACGGTATTATCTTCAGGTGTGCCGAACTCTTCGATGGTAAAAATATGTAGTGGACATTATTAATGAGCTGGAAATCCTTACTGCCGAAAAAAATCACTGTTGATCAATTGAGTTTTGAACAATGCCGTGCGTTTAGTGATTACTACAAAATCCTGACGAGAAAAGTGGGAGGGCCTGTTGGCTATCGCATTTTCTACCGTTACAATCTTCATCTTTTAATGTATGGGATGTGTTGTATTGATGAAAACAAGTTCCCTGCATTGAACCGCTGCCACGACGAATTGTCAGAGTATTTCTTGACCGATACATTCGATAATGAGTGGATGGTGTATTTGTGGATTTTTTGCGATTTTCCGGTTGAAAAAAACAGCAATCGAACAACTCTGGATTATTTTTACGATTTTCTGACCGGGAAAGAGAATACGACACCAAAAGCTGAACGCGCCCACCTTGACGCTTTCTATCAGGCAATGAGCAGCAGTCGGTTGGGTCTTTACGAAGAAATCTTATCCACGAAAAAGGTCACCAAATTTCGTGAGATGTTCACCGGCAAAGTAATCAATACCTTTCGCAGCGTTCCTGACTATGAAAGTGGTGAGCTATTTGTCGGCAGGATTGTATCTTATCTCGGCAATTCGTTTCTGATACATGATCCAAGGTGCTTTCCACCCATTGTGAAAGGAGCTGTGGAGAAAATGTACAAAGATAAATTCTTCTATATCTCGGATACCATGGAGGATGCAGTTGATTACGATGCTTTCATGCGTCTAGCAGGACCATACACGATGTCGGTAACTAACGCCGATGCCGACGTCCCGGTGCTCTCGCCAGATCATTATGAAATCTATTATCGTTAAGTCAGAATAGTCAGTACATAGGCTGAGTCGAATGTTAAAACATGCAGCCTGAAGCACCCTCCTCGGTTTCGTTGTACTCATGAACGGCTTCTGGCCACAAACACGACATTTCCACCCAGTTCAATGATCAACGCACCATTCATGCGGCAACAGCTTTGGCCTTCTCGGTGATTCAAGCCTGACAACGCACCATGCAGCATCTGATGATTACAACGGTTGGGAGCATAAGATTAATATACCCTAGGATGTAGCAATGGTCGTCGATACTTGAATTTATTGTATCGATGACGAAAACGGCGCTGATAATTTTCTGCTGTAACTTTACGCTACTTACACAGTCAGGTTAACCTCAATTTCGGAAGGTCGTAATTGTGAGCTATCAAATATTGTGAGTTCAGACAAAATCAGATGAAGAAAATTTCCGAGATGTTAATCGCTATTTCTGGTGATTTGTTAAAGACACCAGAAAGTCTTGTGGAGATGCAAGCGCATCTAGACATAGTAGTGCACGCATGGAATCTAGCAATACTGCCAGAAGAAAATAAAAAACACCAATTGCAAACGTTTCTGAAAGAACAAGAGCAGTACGCACCAAACGCGGAAGCGTTGAAGGGACTGGAATGGGAGTACAGACGTATTATTAATCAAAAGCATAGATTGTTTCCCGAGGTACTCTGTGAAATAAAGCAGGCTGAGGCTGTAGAGATAAGCAAAGACGACTACGTTATCAGAGCTTTTTTTGTTTGATAGGGTATATTCGCTGCACAGTAAATCATCAAACAAGGTGCTGTATTCCTTCATGGTACGTGGCGCCTTGTGGTACTACTGCGGCGTGTTGGTTTCTGTTGTCTACAAGCGCACCAACATGTTGATGCCGATGCCCACCTTGGGTAGAAGCTCCTCGCCAAAGCCGCTGTATTGAAAATATTCTTTGTATTGATATATCGCTTGATTTGCAAATCGGACATTTATTCACCAGGTTTTCCTCGAAATCAAGATCACGAATGTCTATGCCCAGGGCTGATGCTAATCCTTTTTTCGTTTGCAATGATGCGGACAATTCTTTTTCAACACGTTGAATCGCTCTAATATTTATGCCTGCAGCGGTAGCCAGCTCATCTTGAGACCATGACTTCTCATTTCTTAATCTAATGATCAATTCAGCATTAATCTTTACGAATATACTGTCTCCTGATTGCCAATGAATTTCGCAGTATCCATCAAAATGCTTGAAGGCAGTACGGCAGTTTTGCGACAATCGTATGACAATTTTGCGACACTCGTATGCCAGCCTTGAAAAACAGGGGAATTCTCAGAGAATGAAAGATTATTTAACCCTAGTGTTGCATAAAATTTCGAGTCCAGAAGCCTCTAGAGCTGTATATAAGGCGCTGCACGGAATTTTTACTGGATTGAGTCGGGCCGCGCAGGCCTAGTCACTCTAGGTGAGATCCAGGAAAAATGAGTACAGCGGGGGCCGCCTCCGGTACTTAGATGCTGCTATAGAGGCAGCGAAGCGGTTCTGGGCGGGGCCGCCTTCGGCCGGAATTTTATGCAACACTAGGGTTAAGCCCCTGGCTATTGGCAACCAAGGGTGACGAGCACTTTTTAGCCTCAGAATGATCGCTTGCGGTACGCACGATCTTCCAGTTGGAAACCGTCGCCTGAATTTGATACGCTCAACTGACTCTGTTCATCGCGTTCCAGATGAGGTTAGTAAATATTGAATGAAATAGAACTAGAACTAGCAGGAGGTAACTCAAACGGTACTGTTTTGAAGGTTGGAAACACCGTCAGAAGAGCGATGGGCGAATCCAGCCCATCAGTACACCGACTGTTACGGTTTCTCGAAGACAATGGTTACAAGACATCACCGAGGGTGCTCGGTGTAGATGAGGTAGGCAGAGAGATACTGAGCTACATAGAAGGAAGTTGTGAGATAAGCGCGGATACGTGGATGAGCCAGAATATCTTGGTCAGTGCAGCAACGATGCTAAAGCAGCTACATGATACGACTGCACAATACCCCAATTGCACTGATGAAATCTGGGGTTACGAATATCCTGACAGGGATCGACACGAAGTTATTTGCCACAATGATTTCGGCCTCTATAATGTTGTGACTGAAAACGATATGTGTGTGGGTGTAATTGACTTTGACCTGGCAGGTCCAGGCCCAAGGGTCCGAGATGTTGCTTATGCCGCTTACTGGTTTGTGCCAATTTCACAACGTGCCTTGGATATGAAAATGTATGCTATCGCCGATGTGGAGAATCACTGCAGGAGGCTCAAGCAGTTTTGCAAAATTTGCGGTGTTGATCTTGATCTGAAATTTCTGGACATGGTAAGCGAAGTACTGCATGACATGGCAGATGAGAATTTGATGGTCCGTCTTATAGGGGCCGAACAATCGGCAGTTCTCAAGAATGGCGGTCATCTTGATCATTGGTCAGGTGAGGCGATGGCGTTTGATGGATATCGGGATAGTATCGAAAAAAACTGTAGTTCTTGATCGTAAGCTTCGGGCACTTTGCCGCCATTGATATAGGTTGGTCTGTTCTTCTGCTCACTCTCTGATTATAAATTTTACATCCACAGGCGGGTCTGCACTCCGGCACAACAAGCAGCCCTGCCACCATCTTCAATCACACCATCTGCTTAACCTGCTCCCGCAACAAAAACTTCTGTATCTTCCCCGTTGATGTCCTCGGAATAGCAGCAAACACAAACGCACCGGGAATTTTATAAGAGGCCAAATACTCACGACACCAGTCCCGCAATTCATCTTCCGTCACTTCCTGAGCATCGGCAAGCTCAATGAACGCACAAGGTGTTTCGCCCCATCTTTCGTGCGGCATTGAAACAACCGCTGCAATACTCACTGACGGGTGGCGATAGAGTACCTCCTCCACTTCGATGGACGATATATTTTCGCCACCCGATATGATGATGTCTTTTGATCGATCCTTCAGTTGCACATAGCCGTCGGGATGCATCACACCCAAATCACCAGAATGGAACCAACCACCTGCAAACGCCTCTGCGGTGCCTTTGCGATTGCGAAAATAACCCTTCATCACCACATTGCCACGAAACATCACTTCACCGAGCGTCTCGCCATCGCGTGGCACAGGCGTCATGGTGTCTGGGTCCATTACATCAAGAGCCTCCAATGGCAAATACCGCACACCTTGTCTTGCCTTCAAGGCAGCCTGTTCACCAGCAGGCAGTTCTGACCAATCCGCATGCCAATCATTAACCACTGATGGCCCATAGGTTTCGGTCAGGCCATAGAGATGGGTGACGTTGAATCCAGCCAGCTTCATATCAGCCAGCAATCTTTCTGGCGGCGGTGCAGCGGCGGTGAAGAATTGAACTTCGTTATTCAAGCTGCGCTTCTCTTCATCGGGTGCGGTTATCATTAGTGACATCACAATGGGTGCTCCACACAGATGAGATACCTCGTGGTCAGCCAACGCATTCCAGATAGGCTCCGCGCGCACCTGGCGCAGACATACATGAGTGCCGACAATGGCCGACATCGTCCATGGAAAGCACCAGCCGTTGCAATGAAACATCGGCAGCGTCCATAAATAGACCGCATGTTTGGCCATTGATGTTGTCAGCGCATTGCCTTGGGCTAGCAGATAGGCCCCACGGTGATGTGACACAACCCCTTTGGGATCACCCGTTGTGCCGGATGTGTAGTTGATGGAGATAGCGTCCCATTCGTCCTCCGGCATCAGCCATTCGAACGCGGCATCGCCCTCTGCAAGAAACTCTTCATAGTCTTTTGATTCAGATGTGACTTGATGTCCTGAGAATTCAGGGTCATCGCATTGAACCAACAACGGTTTTACAGCAGCCAGAGCAAGTGCCGCTTTCATCAACTGCATATATTCGCTATCGACAATAACGATTTTGGTGTCTGCATGGTCCAGCTGAAACGCAATGACTGCAGCATCCAATCGGGTGTTTATCGAATGCAACACGCCACCACACATGGGTACGCCATAATGGCACTCCAGCATTGCAGGGGTATTGGGCAAAAGCGCCGAAACTGTATCGCCCCTGCCGATGCCCCGTTGTGCAAGGGCAGAGGCGAGCTGCCGTGATCGGGCGTAAAATTCGGCGTAGTTTCGGCGCAGTGCCCCATGAATAATGGCGGTATGATTCGGGAAAACACTTGCAGCGCGTTGCAGAAACGTCAGGGGGGTCAACGGCTGAAAATTTGCCGGATTTCGGTCAAGATCAATATTGTAGAGGTTTGTCATGATGCTCCTGTATATCCATCTCCTTTGCGACACAACGCCACACAGGAACTCAAGCTATGAAAACATGGATTTCATTATTACGCGGAATAAATGTAGGTGG
>Ga0209828_1003958_pt1 | contig 10943 bp, 8 predicted proteins | sample MaitaG_FD_187429 | JGI IMG/M metagenome (GOLD analysis project Ga0209828, IMG submission 187429) | Marine algal microbial communities from Maine, USA - Maine_Asex2 metaG (SPAdes) (version 2) | ecosystem: Host-associated > Algae > Red algae > Unclassified | place: Maine, USA | collected 2015-01-05
CGTTAGTCCATTGGCTTCACCTTTTCTAAAAACTTCTTTAAGATGAACCAAGTCGCTTTCTTTAGTTGCTACAATTATTTTTCCGCAAACTTCATGCTTAATATCTTCTTCTTTGCAAAACTGTAGAAGTTGATTGTACCCATTAATACAATTGGTGGCTCTAAGGCTCCCGGGCTTATAATAAACCCCTGAATGAATTACGCCACTATTATTACCTGATTGATGTTTGACTATGTCATTTTCTTTTTCAAGAATTACCACTTTAAGGTTAGGCTTCTTTTTTAGGATTTTGTAGGCTGTAGATAGCCCAACAATACCTGCTCCAATTATTGTTATGTCACATTTCATAAATGAAACACAAATGTAACGAACAACGAATTAATGACATTGCACATTCACTTAAACTCCAAATAAAAATTTATATTTAGCACCATGAAATATTTGATTTTGCCAATGCTGTTTTTATTTGTTTTTGGATGTAAAACAGAAAGTTCTTCAACCAAACCTAGCACCCCCACTGTTAAGGCTCCAACAAAAGCAAAGGGTATAAAAACCGTTACCATTGTTTGTGAGGGAGAAACCATGATGGACATGAAGTATGGCGTAGATAAAATAGAAGCTTTAGCTGGGGAGGATTTAAAGATTATTTTGATAAACAATGCCAAAGATTTATCAATGATGCATAACATTGTTTTTGTAAAAAAGGGAAGTACTAATAAAGTGGGCATGGCAGGGATGAAAGCAGGTAAAGCAAAAAATTACATACCGGAAATGCCAGAAGTTATTGCGGCTTCAGAAATGGCGGAGCCAGGCAAAAAAGTTACATTGGTTTTTAAAGCCCCAGCAAAAGGCGACTACGAATTTGTATGTACTTACCCAGGCCACCATTTAAGCATGAAGGGTGAGTTTATTGTGCATTAATTTAGGTTAGTTTTATTAAGCACGCGTTGGGTAAACTAAGCAATAATTGTATATTGCAATTCAATTAATTTATTATAGCACATGGGAATTTTCGATAGCCTTTTTGGAGGCGGAAGTGATGGCATAAAACAAGGTGATGAGCCAGAGTTATTTTTTGGCAGATACTCTGACTCATACAAAGCCCCAGAGCAATATAAAGCTTGGGATAATGCTGTAAAGCTTTTTGAAGAAAAAAAATACTTGGAAGCGTATAAGGAATTTTTCTTTTACTTAAAAGACAGGCATGAGGAGAACGTAAAGTATGCGACCTCCAACGGCAAAATTAGGTTTGAAATTTACCAAGGTTCAAAAGTGGTTTATGGTGAAGCAACAGATGAGCATGTAATAGCCACTGCTAATGTTGTTAAGTGTGACGAGCTTAAAGTTGCTTTTATGCGAAAGTTAATGGAAATGAACTTTCAATTAAAGTATGGCAGATACGCACTAACGGAAGATAATAATATTGCGTTAAAATTTGACACCAGCACTATAGATGGCCACCCAAACAAATTATATTATGCGTTAAAAGAAATTAGCACAGCAGCAGATAAACAAGATGATTTGTTGGAAGAAGAGTTTGGGCAATTACATGCCATTGATAACTTTCATGTGCAAGATTCTACTGAAAAGGTAAAATCGGTAAGGCTCAAGTACTTAAGAAAGTGGACCAATGAAGCCATGGAACAAGCCAGCTCTTTGGATGAGGATAAATTTTCTGGTGGAATAGCCTATTTACTATTGAATGCCATTTACAAAATTGATTATTTAATTAACCCTGAGGGAAAAACAGTAATAAGCTTATACAAAGGCCACAGAATGTTTTTTGCCAAAGATAATCGCTCAACGTTAGAGAAAAACAAGGACTTAAAAAAGTTTGTTGGCGAAATACAAGAGCGATCAGATGAGGCAATTAAGAAAGAAATTTACAGAGTAGTTTCAACTTTTGGTATGGTTCGCGGTGCCCCACATGATGCAGTGCAAGGACTTTGCAAAGAGGTGCTAGACAATATGGTTTGGTATAAGGACAACGATAAAACCAACATGGCTTTGCAGGTTATGGAATATGCAGCATCTTATGCCTTTTTCAACTATGGAATGCCACAACCAGACAGAGAATATTTCCACATTTTATTACATGTACTTAACTCCGATTTCTTTGGAGAGTTAGGATATGCTCAATTGTATGATGAGGCCGCTAAAAAGCTTGACAAGAGAAACATTAAAGCGCGCATTGAATCTGTGCAAAACAGGTATGCAAAGCGCTACCCCAAAGCAATCCTTAATGACTCTTCATTGAAGTATAACGACTTGGTGTCATTTACAGAATCATATATTAAAGCAATTGCAGATCTAATCTATTAAACACCATGCAAAAAACAATAGACTTATATAAAAATGTAATCATTCAAATTTCAACAGCTACTGGCAGCGGTACAGGGTTTTATTTGAAAGATTATAACTTAATTGTAACCAACGAACATGTAGTTTCTGGCTCTGCAGAAGTTGTAATAGATGGAAGGCAAATAGAAAAATCCATGACCAGTGTTTTTTATACAGACACGTTGCACGATTTGGCTTTTTTGAAAGTACCAGATGGTGCTAATTTACCAGAGATTAAATTATCTGAAAATCCTAAATTAAGTGAAGGGGACCAAGTAATGGCAATTGGCCACCCCTATGGTTTGAAATATACTGCAACCCAAGGGATAGTTTCAAACACTAGCCGTTTAATGAAAAGCTTGAATTATATACAAGTTGATGCAGCTATAAACCCAGGCAATAGCGGTGGGCCATTGGTAAATAAAGTGGGTGAAGTAATTGGAGTAAACACGGCTAAAATTGCTGAAGGAGATAATTTGGGGTTCTCCCTTCCGGCACATTACTTAAAGGTGGCACTTGATGAATATTTAGAGTTTAAAGGCCAAGGCGTAACGCGCTGCAGCTCATGCAGCAACTTAGTAACCCAAACCAATATTGATGGTGAATATTGCCCACACTGTGGCGCAAAAGTAAAACTACCAGAAAGCTTTAAAGAAGAAGACAATGAGCCAGTAGGAGTGGCATTGCATGTTGAAAAATTGATTGGTGAGCTAGGTAAAGATTTGCGCTTATCCCGCAAAGGAAAGAACAATTGGGAGGTTGAGCAAGGCAGTGCTACTATTAGAATTAATTACAATGAAAACTCAGGCTTTATAGTTGGTGATGCGCACTTGTGCAGACTACCAAAACAAGGAATTGATAAAATTTATGAATATTTGTTGCGGGAAAATTATAAAATGAAAAACCTGCTATTTAGCACTTATCAGCAAAACATAGTGTTGTCTTTTTTGATTTATGATAAATACTTTAACATAGAAACAGGCAAAAAAGTAATGGAAAACTTATTGAAGAAAGCGGACTATTACGATAACATTTTAGTTGAACAGTACGGTGCGCTTTGGATTAAGAAGGAAGACGATTAACCCATTGCTGCTAAAAAGAATTTAACAGTACCGTAAAGAACCATTAACTGCGCTATTGGACCAATCCAAAACATAAATTTGGTGCTGCTAGGGTTGTGCTTTTGAAAAGCATTAGTATAAGGATCATAAAATTTTCTAGAAGAAAGATATTTACCTAGCTTGTGAAGAGCCAATGAAAGTAAAAACATAACAATGTTTAACCCAACAAATGTCAAGTACATAGACCATTTTGGGGCACTGCCAGAAGTTTTACCATTAGAGCCTAAGTGCTGAGGAACAATATCGGGAATTAAACCCCAAACAGCTCCCATGAAAATGCAAGCTATAACAAAGATGATTATTCTGGTAATACGCAATTTTTTGTCCCAAATCATTTTGATATTGAATGAACTAATTTAGAGAAGAGTTCATGAAGAAAGCATCACCTTAACCTTCAAGAGAAATGCTAGCATAATCATCATTTGCAGCGCTGGCCCTAGATATATGTAAAGCATGTCATTTATTTTATTTGTAACGGGTTGTTGTTTGTTTGTATATGGGTCATAGTTTGTTCGATTTTGAAGAAATTTGGAAAACCTAATTAAACCTATCGACAGAAAAAACATAGCTACCGCGAAAATACCATACAATATATAATAACTAGACTTAGCTATCATTGCATTACTCTTATTTCCCTCAAAATCCACCTTTTGTGGCACCTCATTGGGCAATACGAACCAAAAACCCGACATAATAAGTAGTGTCAAAACCAATAGGGCTACTCTAATTTTTGTTGATTGTTTGGATGATGACATTATAAGATTGAATGAACTATTCTAGTTAAAAGTTCCTTATCTGTTTAAACAACATGTTATGTCAATAGAAGATAAAGCCAAAGAGTTAGCCAATGAAGCCAAAGATGCTGCTAAAAACATTGAAAGCGAAATCAAAGAAAAAACAGCAAAGTTTAAAGAAGACAATAAGGAAACCATAGATAAGGTTGAGAACAAAATCAACGAAATTGGTAAAGAGGTTGGTGAAGCTGCGGAAGGCGTTGTTGAGGAGGTAGAAAAAATAGCTGGCAATGTAAAAAAGAGTATTACTGGTTTTTTAAATAAGGACAAGTAGTAGTAAGCAATTTGTTAGCGCGCAGCATTGGCCGATTATTCAGGAGGTTTAATGTTGTACTTCTTTCGCCACTTTTCTACTTTTTTTCGTTTTCGGTGTGCCCTTGTCAACTTATCCCAATCAAGGGTTCCTGTGCCCTTGGTGTTGGGCGCAGCAGTTGCTCCCAGAATTTTTTGCAAGTCTGCTAAGTTCTTTTTTAGCACCATGCTATCAAAAGGCTGTTCAATTTCTAAAGAAAGAAAGTGCGCTTTTAACTCGCTAGGCAATGGAACGTTTAATACATCAACAACCTTTAGATTAACAGATTTTGGGGTTAGATAAATGTCGTTAATAGTTGCGTTGGCAATAATTTGTTTCTGCCTGAATGCTATGTGGCTGAAGTGCAAAGTGTCTCCTAAGGCAATAAATAAATTATACGTACCCGAGTCATTGCTAATAGTTGCGGCAGTTGAACTTGTAATGTGCACTTGGGCTATCGGCAAACTGTCTTCTGCACTTAAAATCGTTCCTGTTACAAGGCTTGTTTGAGAGAAAATCGGAACAGTAAATGATAAGAAAGATATCAAGGCGATATAAAATTTCACTAGACAATAACGGGAAAATTATGGGGCAATTACCTTGTTAGGAATATTTAACTAATAAAAACACAAGATGACTTGTATCTACCGCTGACAAACACCCAGGTAAGGGCAATACTCACAATGGCTTAGTTCTACAGTCTGTTTGAAAGGAACATTTTTATCGGCTAATTCGGTTACAGATTCAACAATAAATTGTTCAAACTCATCAATCATGGTATTGGTTATGTTATTATCTGGCTTTGCGCCTCTTTTATCTTCTTTAATGCCAAAGTTAATGATGCCTTTACTCATTTTTCTAAACGTATAAATGCCCGATTGTATGTTTTTACCATTGTTCTTTTTGCGGCTGTAGAGCAAGGCGTAAAACAACAATTGTAGCGCTTTTTCCTTTTGGGGATTGTTTTTAATTTCAGCTATATCGGCAATTTCAACATTGTTTTTTTCTGTATTACCGGTTTTGTAATCTATAATTTGGATTTGGCCATTTACATCATCAATTCTATCGGCTTTTCCATTCATGCGAACTTTTATTCCACTCACATCTAGGGTATATGACAAGCTTTCTTCTAGCGATTCTATGGTTAATGATTGCCCTGCTTGCTCTATGTCTTTGATTCGCCTTACATCAAACTTTATGAATGATTCAATAAGCAGTTTGCTTACTTCAAACAGCAGCTTGTTTTTACCATGCGATAAGCTTTCTGCCGTTAATCGCTCGTCTTCATCAATCACTTTGTCTAAAGCTTCTTGAATGTTTTCTGGCCGTTTTAAAAATCGTTCTAAACGAACAGCATCTATGGTATTATTGGTCTTGCTAAGCTCTTGGTAAATTACATCTAAAGCTTCATGTACCAATGTTCCAAATGTATTTGCAGCCAATGTTTCTTCTACTTCATCTTCTTCCTTAAAGTTGGCTAAATAGTGGAAGTAATATTTTAAGCTACATCTGTTATATACGTTTAAAGCACTTGCTGATAAACCACTTTCTAATCGTCTTTTAATACTTTTTAGCAGCGATTCATGTTTTTCAATAATAATTTCATTAGCAGGCACATCATCTTGATGTTTTAGGTTCAGCAAACTGTTTTTATAGGATATGGTAGAATAATTTGCCGCCAACTCTAACTCAACTTGCGCAATAAACCTGCTTTTTTCTGAGTCGCCCAAATCGTTGCGCTCAGTGTTGTAAAGCAGGTAAACATTCTCTGCTTTATGAAACAAGCGGTAAAACAAATAAGCGAAAATGCTGTCCTTATCGGCATAGGTGTTTAGGCCATAAGCTTTACGTAAATCATAAGGAATAAAACTGTTGCTGCTTTTGCCTGAAGGGTAAATGCCCTCATTTAAATTAAGAATGATTACGTTTTTAAAATCGAGCCCACGGCTTTCTAACATACCCATAATTTGCAAGCCTTTTAACGGCTCACCTTCAAATGGCATGTTGATGCTTTTTAGTTCATCAAGCAACAATTGACGATATGCGCCAACTTCTAAGTTTTCATCTTCAGCAATAATTTCTTCTAGTCGGTTAAGCGTTGTTCGGAGTTTATACAAATACTCCATGTCCACTTTATATTCAGTGCCACCAGCTTTAACTTTTTGTTCAAATACTTCAACAAGGTAATCGGTTAAGGCATGGGTTTTATTGGTTAGCTCATTGGGTGTTTCTGCTTGCCAAATAAACTTTGCTAAGGTGTCGCTCTTGGAATCTTCAATGGTTTTGGGACTAACAAAAACCATATTGTTTTTGGCAATTGTTTCTTGCAGGTTATTGGCGCCTTTGGCATAAGAAATTAAATAGGCGTGGTTTAATAGTTTCTTTAAATCTTGATGGTAATAGCCTAACTTACTCTTTCGCTCCTCTTGCAAACGCGATCGGTTTTGTTGCATATTAAACAACAGCTCAATTAAGCTATACAGTTGGCTGCTTCTAAAGGGCAAACCCATGGTAATGTTTACATTACTAATACTAGCAGGCAAGTTATGTCTTAGCGGTAGCAGCATGTTTTCATCAGCCAAAATAATTGCGGTGTCGCTGGCATTATCATCAGTAATTTTTAGATGATTCTCTAATATTTCGCAGACTGCCAATGCCTGGCCAATATTGCCCGCAGCGCCAATAGATTCAACTCTTTTAGGCGATTGTGTAATGTTGTTGCCAACCCAACTAGGGTTTTTAATATGAAAATCTTTAATGTAGGTTCGGTAGAAGTTGCCTGCTTCTTGCGCTTCATTGTTTAAATAGTATTCATCTAAGTCCCAAAGCAATTCGGTATTCCTATTTTCCAATAGATATTGAACAATCTTTTTCTCGGAAGCATTAAAGGCGCTAAAACCAACAAAGTAGATTTGTTCTTCTGCTATTTTCTCATGTAATGTTTCAATATTTTCTGCTGCATTACGATAAACCATACCGTCATAGGCAAAGCCTTTATTGCTCAACGCTGGATTAAAGTTTTTATAAATGCCTTCCAGCATTTCCCAAAAGGTCAAGTAATTCTGTACGGTTTCATTTGGGTCTTCACCTGGTTGCCAATTGCTTAACGACTTAAAGTGATACAATATGTTAAAGAAGTTTTCGCCATCAGCCATTTGCGAATCCACTTCATTAATATCTGCCAATAGCATTCGACTCCAACTTAAAAAGCGATCAATGGTTTGAGGCTCTTGGTTGGTGGCCAAACATTGTGTTTTGTAAACTTTGTATAGCTCAAATATTTGAGTTAGTTGATCGGGAACAACTAAATCAGACAGCTCTTGCACCAAGCCCTTTAGTGTAATGGTTCGCGGTAGCAATATTGCACTATTGGCACACTTGGCCAGCTCGTTTTGTAGAAACAGGTTTAAACGATTGTTGGGCAATACCAACAACACATTATTCATGTTGTTGCCATGCTTTTCAAGCAACTTTTGGGCTATTTTATTTAAAAATGTGCTCATACTTCCACGATTTTAGACTCTGCCGTATACACCAACAGGCGTTTTACATTAGTATAACCTAGCTCATTTAGCAAATTTGCGTAGTTTTTTATCTGTTTCTTATGCTTTTCTTCCTCTTTCCCTGTTTTATAGTCAATAACTGCAGCGTTATTACTCTTTTTGTCAATGGCCACTCTGTCGGGCTTAAATTTTTCGCCTTTTTTTGTGATGAACGTGCGTTCATTAATTACAATTAGGTCGTTTTTATACCAATCAACCAATTCATCTTTGCCAATTAGTTGTTTTATAGAAGTTGAAAAATCAGATTGCTCTTGTTTGGTAATTTCTCCTCTAGCATGCCATTGGTTAAGTACTTCATCTACCTTGTCAACGGTTTTAATTTGGGATAAAATCTCATGCACTAAGTTTCCTTTGTCTACTTTTTCACGCTTATAGCCTTTCCAACGCTTGTCGTAAGAAGTTCTAATATTTATTTCAGTTTTAGCAGCACTTTCATTGGTTTCTGTTAGTTCAAAAAAGCGTGTTTCTCTAACGTCAAGTGTTACTATTTTCTCTGTCTTTTCTCCAAATTCTGTAAGCCCTTCAAAGGATTGTCCTTTGCTTTCAATAAACTCCGCCAAATAGTTGGTTGCGTTATGTGTGTCAGACAATTTTTTTGGCTGTTCTAACATTAAGTGCAATTCATCAGCCGCTCGGGTATAAGCCACATACATACCGTTAATATTGTCTAAGGTGGTTTGCTGCTCTTCCATTTCGTAATGATGAATCAACTCAGTCTCCAACAGCTGCTTATTGTAATTAATCATTGTGGTGTGCAAAGGAATGTTCAATTCCTTAGATGGCGCATACCATAAATGCCCCGATACCCTTGCATTCATTTCGGCAAATGGCATAATTACTATTGGAAACTCCAAACCTTTCGATTTGTGGATCGTCATCAGTCGTATGGCATCATCACTTTCAGGATACGTTATAGCAATGTCTTCCTGATTGTCTTCCCACCACTCTAAAAATTCAGTAAGATTTTGATTCTTTTTGTTGGAATAATTAAATACTGCTTCTTCAAAATAGGTGAGGTAGGAATTGCGCTTGTTGTTTAATTGAAAGGCATCAACAATATGATCAAGTGTTTCATAAACACTTAGCATTTTGCATTGCCCTACTTTAAAGTTGATGCTAAACAACTGATTTAGCTTTTCAAAAAATTGAGACTCGTTTTTAGATGTTGCTTCTATCACTTCCAAATGCTTCTTTGATAAATCAACATTTTTTATGAGACCTGTTAAGTAAACAATTTCAGCCTTTGCAATTTGATTTTGTGGATTGGCAATGCTTTTAAAACAGCTGATTATTAGTTGCACTTTGGTATCATTGCCCACCAATAGGCTGTTGGGCGTAACCACAGAATAGCCGGCAGCCATTAAGTGCTCAGCCATAATGCCAATTTCCTTTTTTCCTCTTGAAAGTATGGCTAAATCGCCCAATTTGTAGTTTCTTTTTTCTAAATCTTCAAGCAAAGCATCTAACTTTTCTAATCTAACTGAATCGCTATTTTCAGTTTTTTCAAAATAATCAATGGTTACTAAACCACCAGTTTTTCCAGTGCCATTTAGTTGAGCTTGGTTTTCGTAAATTAAATTGGTCAGCTCTCCCTTATTGGCTAAAAAATCGAACAAATCATTATTGAATTGAATCACATTCGCCCGGCTTCTGTAATTGGAGTTTTGCTCATTAGGTGCAGGAAACGTTTCTACATTGCCAGGCAATTCAAAAGTGGCTGAGCGCATATCTACCAAAGGATCATTCTTTGGGTTATATATTTTGGGCAACTTCATAAACTGCAATACCTCACCACCACGCCAACGGTAAATGCTTTGTTTGCCATCACCTACAATTAAACTGTCGTGATTTTCACCCTCTTGGCTCATTCTATCCTCTAGCAAAGGCAATAAATTGTGCCATTGGCTTAAAGAAGTATCTTGAAACTCATCAATTAAATAATGATCGTACCACTCGCCAATACGCTCATAAATGAAAGGTGCATCTTGCTTTTGCACCACTTCACCAATAATGTCATAAAACTCTGAGAGCAGCAATATGTTGTTGGATATTTTGTATTGGGTTAATTGCTCTTGAAACTTTTTGAGCAGCGCCAAAGGGTTTAAATGCTTTAATATTTGGTTGGCCAATATGTATGCACTCATTTGTCCATCAACTGCAGTAGCAATTTGCTGTTGTATGGCAATTAACTCATTTTTTATGCCATCAATGCCAGCCTTTGTTCCATCATCTGCTTTGCCCGAATACCATTTGTCATCATTAAAAGAAGCATGGTGATAGCTATTTAAATCAGTCGCTAAAATGGGATTAGCAGCATTAATTATTTTGCTGAAATAGCCGAACACTCCCCTTGCCCCTTGGTAAAAATCACTGGCAGAAAGATTGGCGTTATCTAAAACACTTTGGCCTTGCTGAGCTATTTCAATCACATTTTTATCCAAACCTTTAGTTAACTCATTTAAGTTTTCTCGACTTTGAATAAAATCTTTGTAATTGTTTTGATTTAGTGCTTCAATTTCTTTGGGATTGCCCTTTGCAAAAACTGAGTTGACAAACTTTTTAATGAAATAATCAATGTTCCAGCTTTTTTCATCTTCCGTATTGTTCCTAGCGTAATCAACCAATATTTCTGTTAGCTCAGCTTCTTGTTCGCCCACTTTGCTGATAAGTAAATCGACAATTTGCTCCAAAACTTCCTTTTTATTCAACGCCATATCGAAACTCACCGGTAAGTTTAAATCGTAGGCAAAGGTTTTTACCAATTTCACCACAAAACTGTCAATGGTACTTACTGCAAAATCAGAATAATTATGAAGGATGGCGGTAATGAGTT
>Ga0209828_1003959_pt1 | contig 10942 bp, 9 predicted proteins | sample MaitaG_FD_187429 | JGI IMG/M metagenome (GOLD analysis project Ga0209828, IMG submission 187429) | Marine algal microbial communities from Maine, USA - Maine_Asex2 metaG (SPAdes) (version 2) | ecosystem: Host-associated > Algae > Red algae > Unclassified | place: Maine, USA | collected 2015-01-05
GGCGGCGGATTTAAAATGCAAATTCAAGACCGCTCGGGCGCAGGATTGGAAGCCCTGCGCGACGCCACCAACGCGGTGGTCAATGAGGCCAGAAAACAAGAGGGGCTCGTTCAGGTCTTCACCAACTTCAGTATCGGCACACCTCAATACTACGCCGACATCGACCGTACGAAAGTTCGAATGCTGGACGTTCCGATCGACAACGTGTTTGAAGCGTTGCAGATATATTTAGGTTCCGCCTACGTGAATGATTTTAATTTTCTCGGTCGGACCTATCGAGTAACGGCGCAAGCGGACTTCCAATTCCGTGACGAAGCCGAAGACATCGCGCGCTTGAGGACGCGCAGCACCAATGGTGCAATCGTCCCTCTGGGATCGCTAATGACGCTGCGTTCAGAGACGGCGCCCGACCGTATCGTGCGATATAATCTATTTCCATCGGCTGATATTTCCGGAGATACGCTACCTGGCTATAGCTCCGGCGATGCCATTGCGACGATGGAACGTATTGCAAAAGAAGTGCTTCCTCCGGGATTTGGATATGAATGGACGGACATCGCCTATCAGCAAAAAGCGGCCGGTAACACCACGGCTTACATTTTCCCGCTGTGCGTTTTATTTGTGTTCTTGGCGTTGGCGGCTCAATACGAAAGCTGGCTATTGCCGCTGGCGGTGATTTTGATTGTGCCGATGTGTTTGCTGTGTGCGATAGCCGGTGTTTGGTTTCGCGGGATGGACAACAACATCATGACACAAATCGGATTCGTCGTGCTGGTGGGTCTCGCGTGTAAGAATGCGATTCTAATCGTCGAATTTGCCAAGGCCGAAGAAGACGCTGGAAAGAATCGTTTCGAAGCCGCCGTCGAGGCCTGCCGATTACGACTGCGGCCGATTTTAATGACGGCGTTTAGTTTTATCTTAGGCGTGATTCCTCTGTTGATCGCCACCGGCGCAGGTAGCGAGATGAGACAAGCACTCGGCACCGCGGTGTTCAGTGGCATGTTGGGCGTAACGATATTTGGATTGTTTCTGACGCCCGTTTTCTATGTCGTGCTACGAAGGTTCGCTGCTTCGGACTCAGCCGATGACGCCGTGAAAGATCAAGCGAGCGCTGTGACACTCATCGACCGGGAATCAGATACTGTCGAAGACTCAACTGCGGAAGCGGTAGAACACAAAACTGATGCGACGACCGACGAAACTTCGACAAAAAGTTTAAACGTGGTGACTTCGGTAGATGAAGGTGAGCCAAGCGAAACTTTCAGCGATAATGATCCCAACGTCGAAGATGAAAACGACGATGATGAAATTACCGACGCCCCGCAAAAAAATTGAAGGGCGTCTTCGCCCAGAAAATGAAACAGGTTTCCCGATGAATGCAAAGTTAAACGCTATTGGCCTTCTGATCCTCCGTGTGTCTTTTGGTTGCTTGATGTTGGTGCATGGCTTCCAAAAAGTCGGCAAGTTCAGCGAATTGAGTGACAAGTTCCCTGATCCGCTGGGCATGGGCAGCCAGATGAGCTTGATTTCAGCGATCGGTTCGGAGGTCGGCTGCTCGATTCTATTGATCGTCGGATTAGCAACGCGATTCGCCGCGATGCCATTAGCCTTCACCATGATCATCGCGTGCTTCGTCGTCCACGCGAACGACCCTTGGCAGAAGCAAGAACTGGCGGCGGTGTACTTGGCCGTCTACGTTTGTCTAATCTTCACCGGCGGCGGTAAGTTTTCGCTGGACTATTGTCTGTTGGGAAAGAAAACAGAAACGCTGCCAGAACTAGACAGCAACACGTCGGCATAAAAACAGCCGCTTCGAGATTCCCGAAGCGGCCTTTTTAATGAATACAATTAAAAGGTTTGCACGCAGCGTTTATTCATCGCTGCAACAGCGCGCAGTGCAGGTTTCGCTGCATGCGCATTGCCCGCCCGTGTCACAGCTGCACGAATTCTCGTCGCAGCCGCAAGCAACGCAGGTACACCCTTGCCCACAGCACACGCAAGGCGCAGAATCTGGGCTGGCAGAGGAAATCGACATTGCAGGAATTGCAATTGCGAAAGCTGAAATCGCCAGACCAGCCATCAATTTGGTAATCATAAAAAATCCTATTCAATAAAGATTGTGAAAAATTTCAACAAAGCTTCATTGAATGAATCATTTCAACCATACAGACGATAGAGCGCGCCTCTGGTTGTAGGAGCTATTGAGCCAAGCCGCATCCAAGGTCGTGACAGTCAAGACCGAAGCACTAGTTGAACGAACTCCAATCGTGCGCGACCAATTTAACGTCGGTGTGTCGGCCGAAGATTGCTCGACATTTCGAACAACTTTATTCTGTTCGATGCGTTTCTGACACTTGCAGTCGTCTTGGCAAGTCTCACAGCCGGCATCAGCAACACCATCGTCATCCGATAATGGTGGGGTCGACGACTCACAGCAACACCCGTTGCACGCACATGCATTGGCGCTGCAACTGGAACTGGCACTGGCCGCCGTCACGTCGGCGCAGCAACAGGATCGCACCGAGTGATAAGGCAACGCCAGCAATGCGAACACCAGCATCGCAATCCAATGGCATTTCAAATTTGCGTGACGTGAAAACATGGACCTATTATAGCCCCCTGACCTAACGCCGTGAGCGATTTATCTCCCAGATTTTAATGAGCCGTTGTGGCGTTAGGGGTTTGTTTATTAAGTGAGCCGTTTAGGCGCTAGCCTCGGTTTGGTCATCGCAAAACCGGGGCTAACGCCCAAACGGCTCACATTAAAAATCGAAAGCCGACTTAATTAACAAGGCGTTAGCCACGGTTGCTTTGCACAGTGAAACCGGGGCTAACGCCCAAACGGCTCATACTTATTTGCGTTTTTCAAGCGAAAATCTCTTCACGGCGTTGCCCCCTGACCGCTTAGAGCAAAATCTTTTGTAAATGGCCACCAGAAGCACAGTTTGCTTTGGGCTAGATCAACCGGCGGTTGGGGCAAATTTAACCAGTCGTCACGATCGAAGGATCATAATCCTCCGGCGGCTCGTAGCCCAAACACGTGATCGACGTGGCGGCGAGGCTGCTGATGCCTAAGCTTTGCTGATCGCTGAGTTCCAAATTTGACTTGCCGCTGCAATCGTAGATGTAGCAAGGCACTGGGTTGAGTGTATGGCTGGTTTTCATTTCAGGTAAACCGTCATCGTCGAGCTTCGGTTTTCCATCCTTACCCATCGCATACATTTCGTCCGCGTTGCCGTGGTCGGCGGTCACGATCAGAATGCCACCGGCAGGTCTGAGTAATTTCAATATACGCGCCAGGCAGAGATCAACCGTTTCAACAGAAATCTCTACCGCTAATAGATTGCCCGTATGTCCGACCATGTCGCCATGCGGATAGTTCACTCGAATGAAGTCGTGTTTCTTGTTCTCGATCGAATCAAGAATTACATCCGTAATCTCTCCGCCTTTCATCCAAGGCCGTTGTTCAAACGGTAGAAGGTCTGAGGTGATTTCAACGTAGTCCTCTTTGGCGTCATCAAACTTTCCGCTGCGATTACCGTTAAAGAAGTAAGTGACGTGACCAAACTTTTGTGTTTCGCTGATCGCTAATTGACGCACACCCGCGTTGGCAAGGTATTCGCCCATCACGTCGTCAATTTCGGGCGGCGACACCAAATACTGTTTTGGAATTTGCAGTTCCGCCTCATATTGCATGATGCCAGCGAACTGGACGTCGGGAACTTCCCCCCGATCGAACTCGGTTAAATTCTCTTCGTCAAACGCGCGAGAGATCTCAATCGCGCGATCCCCGCGGAAGTTGATCAGCACGACACTGTCTCCATTGACAATCGGGCCGACCGGTTGGCCATTATCGGCAATCACAAATTCTTTAAGGTCTTGGTCAATCACACCCGGCGTTTCGTCGCGCAGCGTTTGAATTGCGATGGCGGCCGTTTCGAATTGCCGACCTTCGCCCCGCACGTGTGTGTTCCAACCACGTTCGACCATCGGCCAATCGGCGTTGTAGCGGTCCATCGTGATGTACAACCTTCCGCCACCCGATGCAATGCAATAATCGAAATCGCCCGATCGATTGATGGTGTCTAAGTGTTCTTCAAGAATCGCGACGTACTCCAGCGCCGATGTCGGTGGTACGTCGCGACCGTCCAGCAAAGTATGCACGCGAACTTTTTTGATTCCTTGCTGCTGGGCCTGGGACAACATATTGAGCAAGATATCGATATGAGAATGCACGTTGCCGTCGGATAGCAGACCGATGAAGTGCAAAGTATTTTCAGCCGCCAGTGAACCGGTCATCTTCTGCCAGATGTCACCTTTGTAAATATCGCCCGAGGCAACGGCCCGTTTAACTAGCAACGCCCCCTGATCGAACACACGTCCGGATCCGATCGCGTTGTGGCCGACTTCGCTGTTGCCCATGTCGTCATCGGACGGCATTCCAACCGCGGTTCCATGCGCTTTGAGCGTCGTATATAGCGCGTTCTCTTTCAACCAATCCAACGTCGGCGTTGAGGCTTGAGCGACCATGTCACCCGCATCGCCGTGACCGATTCCTACACCATCCATGATGACCAATACGACGGGACCGTCGGGAGCGTTGTAATTTTTAAGTTTGTTCAAAGGCTTCATAGATTTTGCTGTCGTTAGATTTGTATTAGGTGAAAACGTAAAAGTTTGGACTGTCAAATTCGATTGGTCAAACGTCGTTAAATATTCTACAGATGCAAACTTTCTTTTGGAAAATTCAATACCAGAAAAAACAGGCAGACCACAACTTCAATCAGAGCCCAACCATTTTTCTCAATCATCCGTTCGATCAGACAGAAGAAACCTGCTCCTTCAAGTAAGGCAGATCGAATAATCAACTCTGTCTGAAATTTCATCTCTGCATTGTTACTCTCCTTCTCAGTCGGTATGTCACCAGACACCGGCGTTTACTTGTGTATGAACTTTATAATAATTTGCGATCCAACAATTCCAACCACGGTGTAACCGAGCGTCAAGATCGTGACCAACTGATTCCGGTTCAATTCGAAATTAAGATTTGCCAGATCACCACCGACAATCGAAGTAATGACAAAAAAACACACCATGCCTGCAACTAAGGCGCCGGTAAGCCGGCAATTATCTGAGCTGTTTTCCTGAACGCGGATAATTGACCCAACGGCGGTTTCGAGAAGAACGTTTCAGGGCGGTCAAGAGCGGACGCGCGGTAAGCGTTGTCGTTAATTTTCAGCCTTTGGTTTCAAGGGGCAAGCCATCGGAGGACGGATCGAGTAAGGGCGGTCTATACATTGCGACCGACCGCGTAAGGCAAGTCAAAATGTGGCCGGCAGGAACCGGCCCTACAACTATTCTGCCAAATCCACGGCGACGATTTCTTTGTCGTTTCGAGCGAAAAGTGTTCTTTCAGCGTAAGCCGGATGGCTCCAGACGACGTCGCGTCCAAACGCTTCGCCGGTCGGTTCAAGCACGTGGAAACGACCGAGCGACTCAAACTTCTCGCGCGTCATTTTCGCCATTACCAAATCGCCAACTTCGCTCATGATGAAATAAGTATTCGTGTCCCCGATCCGCGTCACAAACCCTGTACCGTGATTCACCTTGCGCTTTTCCTCTGGCCGAGTCGCTTCGAAAGTCTGCCAAAGTCGTTCGCCTGTTTTAGCGTCCACCGCAAATAGGCACCCCATCACGCAATCCGAGCCATAGAGCACGCCATCAACAAAGAGGGGCGTCGCGTTGGCGCTGTAAACCGAATTCTTTGGGTTGCCTCGCCACAACTCTTTGGCCCCCGGTTTTTCGGTATCCAATTCCATCATCAACGAAACGCTGCGGATGCCGCTGGCGTACATCAGGTTCTCGTCAATCATTGGACGTGAGATCGACATTTGGTACATCGGTTCGATGGCCATTTCCCAATACTTTTGCCCATTGGAAGGATTGAGACTGGAGACACCGTGCGGGTGAAACGCAATCAACTGACGAACGCCAGCAGCTTCAATAATCGATGTTGGGCAGTACCCCGCTTCGGTATCTAGTGCTTTCCAAACCACCTCGCCGTTCATTTTGTTAAACGCCACAACGCCTTGTCCTTCGCCACCGACCATCGTGTATAGCAAATCGCCATCAACTAACGGGTGAGAGGATTGTCCCCAGATAAGAATCTCTGCGTTGAACTTTTCCTTGAGACTGAGTTGCCAAATGACTTCACCATCATTCATCGATCGACATTGCAGATCGCCTTCTGCACCAAGCGTATAGACTTGTTCGCCGTCAATGGTTGGCGTGCAGCGCGGGCCAGCAGGATACGAGATACTGTATGGGCACTCGTAAGATTTTTGCCATAGAACATTACCAGTGGCAGCGTTCATTGCTGTGATTCGTTCGTTGCCCTGACGCTCAACGCGCGTTCCCGGATCATTGACGACTTCGCCCTCCGATTTTACGTAATCAAAGACAACAACTTTACCCTCAGCAACCGCCGGGCCTGCGTAGCCTTCGGCGATCGGCTGCCGCCATTTGACCCTTAAACCGGTTTCAGGAATTGATTTTACAATTCCCGATTCTCGATAAACGCCATCTCGATCAGTTCCCATCCAAGCAGGCCAATCCTCGGCAAATGCCGTACTGATCAGCAATGGTATGATTACGCACAAAGCAAATATTGCGGCCAAATTATTATACAAGAACAGTCGCAAATTTACATTTCGCATATCAGTGAAGTCTCAAAAAGGCTAATCGAACGTCTGCTAAATTTTATCATATTAAATTATTTTTTCGACCGACCCATGGCTGCACATATCCATCGAATATTGGCGAAATGACCTGCAAACCTACTAGAACGACGCAATCAAATTAGCGACAATTAGATTTGCATCATTGAACAAAGAACAAATAAACAGATCACCTTTTGAAATCGCAGGATACGCGTAACACATGTCAAAAATTAAGCCAATTACCTTTGATCCCGCCAATGCATTTGTGACTCCACATGGAATCACTCAAGAACAGTTCGATGGCATGGAAGACAAACTCAACGCCTGTCGCGCAGAGATGATTAAGGAAGACCTCACGCTGTGGGCCAGCGGCAAGGACATTCCCGAAGCCAAGCAACCACTGGATGCTGGCTTTCATGAAATGCCTGAGCGTATTCTTGATCACTACCAATCTGATCGCGAAGCCAGTGAACTTGGCCGCATATTGAAGACGGCGACGCGATTGGGAGCGTTAGTCGACAAAGTCGTCGTGCTTGGTATCGGCGGATCCTACATGGGTGCTCGAGCGTTGATGGAAACATGCTGCGCTCCCTACCACAACGAAATGACTCGAGCTCAGCGCGGCGGCAAGCCTCGGATGTATTTCGAAGGTAACAATGTCGACAACGATTGGTCTCAGGCGTTGCTTCAATTCTTGGAGTCAGACTCCCAAGGCGACGGGCCCGAAGGCAACTGGGGCATCATCGTCATCTCAAAAAGTGGCGGCACCCTAGAGACCGCCGCATCGCTGCGAATTTTTATGGACGCGCTAAAATCAAAGGTTGGCGAGGCTCGACTGTCCGAGTTCGTCGTTCCGGTGACTGGCGAAAACGGAAAACTGGCCGACCTCGCAACGGAGATAGGCTGTGTCGATCGTTTCATTGTTCCCGATGGCGTCGGCGGACGGTTCAGTGTTTTCTCGCCAGTGGGTCTGTTGCCCGCAGCAGTGCTGGGCATCGACATTGTTAAAATGCTCGAAGCGGCTGCGGCAATGAACGCTCACTTTCAAACGGCCGATCTCGGCAATAATGCCGTCATGGACTACGTCGCTGTCAACCACTTATTAGAAGTCAACAAAGGCGTCGACATCCGGGTGCTTTCGGTGTGGAGCAAGTCGCTGGAATCGGCAGGTTTCTGGTACGACCAGCTATTAGCCGAAAGTTTAGGCAAACAGGAGAAGGGGGCTTTGCCGCTGACGTGTTTGAATTCACGCGACCTCCACTCCCGAGCTCAGCAGCATCAAGAAGGCGCGCGGGATAAAGTGATGAACAATGTGATCGTTAATTCATGGCGTCAGGAACCTCTGTCCATCGGCAAGAGCAAGTGGGACCAAGACCAACTCAATGAATTGGCTGATAAAACGTTGCCACAGATTATGGACGCAGCCATCAAGGGCACAAATTTAGCATATAAAGAAGACGGCCGGCCAACGACTGACATCTACCTGCCGGCGGCTGATGAAGCCGCGTTGGGCCAACTGTTTCAGATGCTGATGTTGGCGACCGTTTTAGAAGGTCGGTTATTAGGGATGAACCCTTACGGTCAACCTGGCGTTGAAAAATATAAGAAATACATGAACCAGCTGTTACGAGAGGACGTAACGGCATAACGACGCACCCATTTGACGAACTGCCTTGATTAAGATTCTCCTCTCATCTATTCAAGTTTGATGATTCCTCATCACCGCTTTTCATTTAATTTGCGAGTCGACATGTTCCATAACATACATAGGCGTTTGTTCCCTTGGGTAATAAGGCCACAACTTTCCTGTGTGGCGTTGGCTATGACGCTCTTTATGATGCTCTTGATCACACTCATGGGCGACGCATTGTTTGCTCAAAGTGCGAACGATCAGTTACGTTGGCGTTTCGAAGCGGGCGAACGCTTCCAGGTTTCGCTATTTAAAACAGGTAACGTCGAAACTCAGGTCGACACTCGCATTCGCAAAGTAGAGATTAAATCCCAATTGGAGTTCCAGTGGAGCGTCATCAAAGTTGACAAGGGTGAATCCACGATTGAACAAAAACTGACACGCGTGGTTTTGGAATCCGGTTCGCCAGGAGATGTTTCTGATCAACGACTTTCTTATGACTCGGCCAATGTGGTTTACAAAAAAGGCATTTCCAATACGGTGGCAAATCAGTTGAAGCCCTTGATTGGGCTGACCTATCAGTTTGTCATTTCTGATCGTGGTGAGGTCAAGTCCGTGATGATCGCCGAAGAACAGCAGCACATCGTGGAAGCGATTCCCGTCGCTCTGCCAATCAAAGACCTGTTGACTTCGAAGGGCCAAAAATCAAATTTAGGATCTGCGACTTGGGTTTGCCCCGAATCAATGACTGGAGATCGCACTTGGAAAACGAAGCAGTTGCTGGATTCGGAACTGGGAACCTACAACCGCGTCAGTCGTTACACCGCAGGCGAGCCCGAAGATGACATCGTTCAAATTAATTTTGTCACCGATGTGAAACACGATCCCAAGATGGCCCTAAAAATGTTTGAGGGGAAAGGGCAAATTGAATTTGACACCGCCGATGGTTACGTTCGCAGCAGTGAATCGTCGACGCGGATGACCACCGAATCGCCGTACCGGGATCTAATTGTGAAAACAACGATCGAGATGGCGTCCGAATTAAAAATGGAAAAGCTGAATTGAGCGCAGAATATACAACGGTGGCCAAAGTGGGGGATATCGAAGAGGGAACCGGCAAGTCCTTCGAGGTGGGCGATCGAATCATCGCGATCTTCAACGATGGCGGAACCTATCGCGCAATCGATGATATGTGTCCGCACATGGGAGCTTCGTTAGCCACCGGTTTTCTCTCGGAATCGGAAGTTTCATGTCCCTGGCATGGCTGGCGTTTCGATGTCCGCGACGGCACCTGGTGCGACAACCGCAGCTTGAAAACGGATGTTTTTGAAGTCCGCGTCAAAGGCGAAGAAATCCAGGTCACCGCCACGCCAATTATTGACGCCAAAGATCAGTTGGACGCCAACCGCGAAAGCGAAAACAGCTGACCAAATAGCTGACCAAACATCTGGCCGATAAGGTGCCGCAAAAAATCTCCATGAACACTTCTGACGCCAACGACGTATCGATAAAGCAGTTTCAGGATCTAATTCGGAAGATGTATTTCGATAAGGATCAGGCGCGGGGTATTCCCGGCACCTTCATGTGGTTGAGCGAAGAGATTGGTGAACTTTCGTCGGCTTTACGGGAAACCGAACATCTAGCCGAACAATTAGAAGATTTGCCCGATTCAGATCTTCAAATCAAACACGACGCCGTCAAACGCAACTTGGAAGAAGAATTTGCCGATGTGTTTGCTTGGCTGGCCACGATCGCGAATGTTGCGGACGTTGATTTGTCAGCAGCCTTGTTCAAGAAATACGGGGCGGGTTGTCCGGGATGTGGCAAGTTTATCTGCGATTGCCCTGATGCAGAAAAGCCATAGTCGCATTTGTTTTTACATGAATGACTGATGGCCGATCAACCAATTTTTGATTAAGCTCTTAGAACGTTTTGCCAAGCTATCTCGGTCGAAAGAACCTTTACGTTGCCACACACATCCACACCGCGCGTTGCTTCGTTATGGATCGCTGCTTGGGTGGCTGTGGCGATCCTATTTGGCTTCGTTGCCACTGAAATTTCAGTTGCCGCCGACGCTGTTATCGCTGATGTTGTTACACGAGATGTTGACACAAGGGATGTCGAAAAAGCGGACGTAGCCCCTTTGCAATTCGGGTTTGACGGGCATGTTAAACTTGGCCATTGGGTGCCGATTTTTCTTCCCGATGATTTAGCCGCCGACGCCGACGCCTATTCGGTCACGACGATCGACGGCGATGAATCGCCGGTGACCTACAGCGGTAGATTGAAGGATACCAAAACAGCTTATGTGCGTTTTGGTAAAAAGTATGGTTCGGTGAACTTGCAGTTACTTCAATCGGGGCAGGTCGTTAAGTCATTGGAATACAGCCAATCCGATTTGGCTCGACTAAATTTCGCAAGGTCAACTGATTTGCTGACGCTGATCATTGCTAAAAACGAAAACTTGATTGCCAAACTAAAATCTGCCGTCGCCGCTCAATCCACAACCGATGAAACGCTGACCATTGCGCTGCCATCGACCAAAGACCTTCCAGCCGAAGCCTTGGGGTGGCAGTCGGTTAATCGGATGATC
>Ga0209828_1003963_pt1 | contig 10939 bp, 1 predicted proteins | sample MaitaG_FD_187429 | JGI IMG/M metagenome (GOLD analysis project Ga0209828, IMG submission 187429) | Marine algal microbial communities from Maine, USA - Maine_Asex2 metaG (SPAdes) (version 2) | ecosystem: Host-associated > Algae > Red algae > Unclassified | place: Maine, USA | collected 2015-01-05
TCATCGGTGACATTAGGTTCGTCCGGGATCGGCGTGCCGTCCGGGAACGAGGGGTCGCCGGCGACGCTGGCGGTGTTAGTCAGATCGCCCATGATGGTGCTGTCGAGGAACTGCACCGAGACGTCGCCGGGGGCGAGGTTCGAGACGGAGATGTTGGCGCCGAGCAGCGGGTCAGTGATGGCCACACTCGAGAGCGTGACATCGCCGGTGTTGGTGACGATGAAGCAATAGGTGACCGCGTCGCCGGCGGTGCCGGTCACGAGTTCAGATCCTGGGCAGGACGCGCCGCCATCGGAGCCGAGGTAAACAGACTTGGCGATGCTAATCGACGGATTGACTTCGTCGACCGCAGCGGTGTCGTCGTCGGTGACGTTGGGTTCGCCCGGGATCGGCGTGCCGTCGGGGAACGAGGGATCGCCGGCGACGCTAGCGGTGTTCATCAGGTCGCCATCGATGGTGTCATTGACGAACTGCGTCGAGACGTCGCCGGGCGCGAGGTTCGGCACGTTAATGCTGATATTGAGCTGCGGGTCGGTGATGACGACGCTGGAGAGCGTCACGTCGCCGGTGTTGGTGACGATAAAGCAGTAGGTGATCAGGTCGCCCATGGTGCCGGTCACGAGTTCGTCTCCGGGGCAGGACGCGCCGCCGTCTTGGCCGAGGTAGACCGACTTGGCGATGGTGATCGACGGGTTGACTTCGTCGACCATGGCCGGGTCGTCATCGGTGACATCGGGTTCGTCCGGGATCGGCGTGCCGTCCGGGAACGAGGGATCGCCGGTGACCATGGCGGTGTTGGTCAGATCGCCTGCAATCAAAGCATTGGCGAACTGCACCGAGGTGCCGCCGGGGGCGAGGTTCGGGACCGCGATGGTGAGCCCGAGCAGCGGGTCGGTGATCTCGACGCCGGACAGGGTGACATCGCCGGTGTTGGTCACGATGAAGCAATAGGTGATGGCATCGCCGGCGGTGCCGGTCACGAGTTCGGCCCCGGGACAACTCGCGCCGACGTCGTGGTCGAGATACACCGACTTGGCGATGCTGATCGAGGGATTGACTTCGTCGACCGCGGCGGTGTCGTCGTCGGTGACGTTGGGTTCGTCCGGAATCGGCGTGCCATCCGGGAAGGCGGGATCGCCAGTGACGCTCGCGGTATTGGTCAAGTCGCCCATGATCGTTGACTGGAACGACTCGGTGTAGTCCGCGCCGGGTGCGAGGTTGGGAATGCTCAAGGTGATGCCGAGCAAGGGATCGGAGATGACCACGCTGCTGAGCGTGATGTCGCCGGTGTTGGTGACAATGAAGCAATAGGTGACAATATCGCCGGCGGTGCCGGTCACGAGTTCGTCGCCGGGGCAACTGTCGGTGTTGCCGAGGAACACGGTTTTCGCGATCGTGATCGACGGGTTCACTTCGTCGACGACTGCGGTGTCATCATCTTCGACGAGGGGTTCGTCGTCGATTGGGGTGCCGTCGGGGAACGACGGATCACCGGTGACGCTGACGGTATTGGTCAGGTCGCCGTCGATGGTGGCGTCGAAGAAAGAGGTGAAGACTTCGCCGGGGGCGAGGTTCGGGACCGAGACGGTAAGACCGGTCGGCGGCGGCAGGTCCTGGTAGTGCGCGTAGGAAAACTGGCCGGTCGGCGCTTCGCCGACCACGTAGAGGGAGGACATGTCGGCGGAGAAGGTGATGCCTTCCGCTTGTTCGAACTCAGAGATCGACTGGGTGCTGAGCGGGGTGAGCGTGGTGAAGGCGGCATCCACCTCGAACTGGGTAATGCTGGTACTCTCGTCACTGACGATGAAGATGGTATCGTCCATCGACGAGACGAACACCCCGGAGGCGTCGGAAATACCGGGGATCACAATATTCGCGGTTTGGTTACCCAATTCGTCGAAGCGATACAGACGCGGGGTCGGACCTTCGTCGAGCACCCAGAAGATCGTAGGGCCGCCGGCAGAGGCGTTGAAATCAACGGCGATGCCCTCGTTGCCGAAGCCCCCGATTTCGGGAATGCCAGTCGCGAAGCTGGACACGACGTTGCCGTTGTTGAGCGTGGTGACATTGGCCGCATCGGGAATGTCGACGATGTAGACGGCGGCGTCGTTCTCACTGAGAATCGCGTAGCGGTCACCGCCCATCCAGGCGATGCCTTCGAGGTCACCGGCGCCAACATTGAAGGAGATCACACGACGGACCGGCAGGACAATATCGCCAGCGGCATCCACATCGAACTCGTAAATTTCGTTGGCACCATTGTCGACGACCAGCAACCGAGTGCGGTCGTCGTTAAAGGTCGCCCCGGAGAAGTCCAAGCCGCCGGTGCCGAGCGTGCCGGTGCTTGAGGCAACGAGCGTCTCGTACGGAAGCGAGAGCGGCGGTGGCGGCCCAGTGAGCGAAGGATCGGTGAACTCGACACTGCTCAAGGTCGTGTCGCCGGTGTTGGTGATGACAAAGCAGTAGGTCACCTCTTCGCCGGCCGTTCCGACGGAGAGTTCGCCGCCGGGGCAGCCCGCGCCCCCGTCGTGTCCGAGATAGACCGTCTTGTTGATGCTGATCGACGGCGCGACCAGATCGACCATGGCCGGGTCGTCATCGGTGACATTGGGTTCGTCCGGAATCGGCGTGCCATCCGGGAACGAGGGATCGCCGGCGACCGCAGCCGTGTTGGTCAGGTCGGCGGTGAGCGTGCTGTTGGCGAACTGGGTCGAGATTTGGTTTGGCGCAAGGTTCGGCACATTGATGCTGATGCCAAGCAGCGGGTCAGTGATGACCACGCTTGAGAGGGTGACATCGCCGTTGTTGCGCACGCGGAAGCAGTAGGTGATCAGATCGCCGGTCGTGCCGGTTACCACTTCGCTTCCTTGGCAGCTCGCGCCGCCGTCTTGACCGAGATAGACCGTCTTTTCGATGACGATGGACGGATTGACTTCGTCGACCTCCGCCGGGTCATCGTCGGTGACATTGGGTTCACCCGGAATCGGCGTGCCATCCGGGAACGAAGGATCACCCGCAACCGCGGCGGTGTTGACCAGATCGCCGTCGATCGTGCTGTTGGCGAACTGCACCGAGGTGCCGCCGGGCGCGAGGTTCGGCACATTGATGCTGAGGCCGAGCAAGGGGTCGGTGATCACCACGCTGGAGAGCGTGACGTCACCGGTGTTGGTGACAATGAAGCAGTAGGTGATCAGATCGCCGGAGGTGCCGGTCACGAGTTCGGACCCAGGGCAGCTCACGCCGCCGTCTTGGCCGAGATAAACCGACTTGGCGATGCTGATCGATGGGGCGACCAGATCGACGGCAGCGGTGTTGGTGTCGGTGACGTTCGGTTCGTCCGGGATCGGCGTGCCGTCGGGGAACGAGGGATCGCCAGCCACGCTGGCGGTGTTGGTGAGATCAGCGGTGATCGTGCTGTCAAAAAACTGCACGGAGGTGCCGCCGGGTGCGAGGTTCGGCACATTGATCGACGCGCCGAGCAGCGGGTCGGTGATCACCACACTGGAGAGCGTGACGTCGCCAGTGTTGGTGACGACAAAGCAGTAGGTGACATCGTCACCGGCAGTGCCGGTGACGAGTTCGACGCCGGGGCAGCTCGCGCCACCGTCGTGGTCGAGATAGACCGTCTTCGATAAACTGATGGAAGGTGCCACCAGATCAACTTCAGCCGGATCGTCATCCGTGACGTTGGTCTCGTCCGGGATTGGCGTGCCGTCGGGGAAGGACGGGACACCCACCACGGCCGCGGTGTTGATGAGGTCTGCCGTGATGGAGCTGTTGGCGAACTGCACCGAGGTGCCGCCGGGTGCGAGGTTCGGAACATTGATGCTGAGACCGAGCAGCGGGTCGGTGATCACGACGCCGCTGAGGGTGACGTCGCCGGTATTGGTGACGATGAAGCAGTAGGTGATCAGGTCGCCGGTGGTGCCGGTCGCGAGTTCGGTGCCGGGGCAGCTCGCGCCGCCGTCTTGGCCGAGATATACCGACTTGGCGATGCTGATCGAGGGTGCGACCAGATCGACGGCAGCGGTGTTGGTGTCGGTGACGTTCGGTTCGTCCGGGATCGGCGCGCCGTCCGGGAACGAGGGATCGCCAGCTACGGTTGCGGTGTTGGTCAGATCGGCGGTGATGGTCGACTGAAACGACTCGGTGGAGGACTGACCGGGAGCCAGATTATTGACGTTGATGGTCGCGCCGAGCAGCGGATCTGTGATCACGACACTGCTCAACGTGACATCGCCGGTATTGGTGACGATAAAACAATAGGTCACAACATCGCCGATGGAACCGGTCACCAACTCCTGGCCGGGACAACTGCCAGCGTTGCCAAGAAACACGGTTTTCTCGATGGTGATGGCGGGCGCCACCAGATCGACTGCGGCGGTGTCTTCATCCGTGACGTTGGGTTCGTCCGGAATCGGTGTACCGTCGGCGAACGAGGGAGCGCCGGCCACGTTGGCGGTGTTGGTTAGGTCGGTGGTGAGGGTGCTGTTGAAGAACTGAACCGAGGTGCCGCCAGGGGCGAGGTTCGGGACGGAGATGGTCGCGCCGAGAATCGGATCCGTGATCTGAACGCTGCTGAGGGTCGTGTCGCCAGTGTTTGTGACAATAAAACAATAGGTGATCAAATCGCCGGCGGTGCCAATGACGAGTTCGGTGCCGGGGCAGCTCGCGCCACCGTCTTGGCCGAGATAGACGGACTTCGCCAAACTGATCGACGGCGTCACCAGATCGACCGCGGCGGTGTCGGCATCTTGAACCGGGTCCACACCAGGCAGCGGGGTGCCACCCGCATCGGAGGGTGTACCGGCGACGGCGGCGGTGTTGGTGAGATCGGTGGTGAGGGTGCTATTGAAGAACTGAACCGAGGTCCCGCCGGGAGCGAGGTTCGGCACCGCGATGGTCGCACCGAGCAGTGGGTCGGTAATCTGCACACTACTCAAGGTGGTGTCACCGGTGTTGGTGATGATGAAGCAATAGGTGATTAGATCGCCGGTGGTTCCAGTGACGAGTTCGGTGCCGGGGCAGCTCGCGCCGCCATCTTGGCCGAGGTAGACTGTCTTCGCGAGACTGATGGAGGGTTCGATGAGATCGACAACAGCCGTGTCCTCATCCTCGACGGCATCCAAACCGGTGATTGGCGTACCGGCGGCGTCGGATGGAATACCGCCGACCGAGGCGGTGTTGGTGAGATCCATCGTAAGGGAGGCTTCGACAAACACTGTGGTGACCGCACCGATCGCTAAAGTGCCGATCGAGATATTGACGTTCGGAGTGAGGTCGGTGTCGGAGACGGTGACACTGGTCAGCACGGTGTCGCCAGTGTTGGTAACCACAAAGCAGTAGGTCACGTCGTCATTCACCACGCCGGAGGTGAGTTCGGTGCCGGGGCAGCTGGCACCGCCATCGTGTCCCAAGTAAACGGTCTTGTTCAAGGAAATGGACGGCGCCACTTCGACCACGGCCGCCGTGTCCTCGGCTTCAACCGCATCCACATTCGGGATCGGCGTGCCATCATCGGTAGCGGGTTGACCGGCAACCTCAGCGAGGTTGGTCAGGTTGCCATTGATGGTACCGGCGACGGAAATGTTGGTGACCGCACCCGGCGCCATGGTGCCGATGGTGACAATCAGGAAGGGGGAGATGTCAAAATCGGACAGCTCGACATTGGCCAAGGTTACCGTGCCGGTGTTTTCGACAACAAAGCAATAGGTGACCGCGTCGCCGTTCAAGCCAAGCACCAGTTCGCTGCCGGGGCAGGGTCCGGCACCGGCAGCCACCGTTTTCAGCAGGGAGATTCCCGGCTGGCCAATCAGCGCCGTTCCCGGATCGAGGTCGTCATGGTCGGCGGGGTCATCGACGGCGTCGTCGACTTCATTGGTGTCACCACCGGCCCCGAGAATAGGATCCGAATCGACGTCCACGACCACATCGTTGGTGTCACTGATCGACACCACCTCGGCATAATTGGTGAGGATGCCCGCGGTCTCTCCGGAAGGCACGTTGTAGACCACGGTGATGTTGGTGGTCGCACCGTCGGGCAGGGAGTTGATGACAAAGGTGTTGCCGACCCACCCGGGGCTCGAGAGGCCCGCGTTCACGGTCCAGCCAACGGGGGGGTATTCGCTAATGACGACATCCTCAAGGTCCGGGAACAGGCCGAAACTTTGGTTGGTCACGGTCAGTGTAAACGTGGCGGTGCCACCGGGAACGATCACTGCCGGAGTGGCGTCGGACTTGGTCAAGGCGACGTCGAAATCGGTTTTGTTGACCTGCACGACGGCGAAGTCGAGGTCATCGTGGTCGTTGGGGTCGTTGATCGCGTCATCGACCTCGTTCGAATCAGCGGCGGGGCCGAGATCGTCATTGGAGTCGATGTCGTTCAGCGGGATGCCGTTGGTGTCCGCGAAGAAGACTACTTCGGCGTAGTTGGTGAACGGGCAGTCATCGACGAAGGGCGTGTCGCAGACTTCGAGAAAGTTGACAGAAAACGAACCGCCGCCGAACGGATTGGGATCGTAGTAGATGATCTCCAGCTTGTCCATGTAGCCGGGGAAGGTGATGTCGATCGCGCCGAGGGTGGAGTTGTCGGGTGCGCCGGCGCAGGTGGACTGAAAGGTGTTGGCACCGAGATAAGTCGGACAGGGAGTCGGGTTCACATAGGTGAAGTCGTTAGTGGTGAGGGTGATCAAATTGCCGTTGAACGAGGCGTTGATCACCGCGACGTCCTGCCCGTCGACATCGTTGATACGGATGGTGTTATTGGCAATTGGGCGGTCGAAGCACCACGTTTGCACCAAGTTGTCTTGATTGGGATTGGGACCGCCACCGGCACCACTGATGTTTACGCCCGTTCGAACCGCGAAGTTGCCGTTGAGGTGGACGTCGTCGACAAAATATTCGTCGATGGTTGCCGAGCCGTTGAGGACGGGCGGCAACAGGGTAACGACAGCTCCTTGGGCCGTGTACATCTGGTCGTTGACCGCGACATCCGGCGCGGGATTTGTCCCAATGCCGGCGCCGGCAATGTCAGCGAAGTCCCAGAAGGTGGATTCTCCGTCGGGGCACTCATCTTCGGGGGTAAGGCCGGAGGCTTGCAGAGTGATCGGCACGACCACACTGTCGCCAGGAGCGATCGGACCGGGAATGGTGGTGGTCGCTTGATTTCCGGACTGCAACCACGCCGGATCGTTGAGCAGGAAGCCGAACGGAATGTAATCGGCCACCAGCACATCTTGGACGGTGTTGGTGCCCTGGTTGAACACGGTGACGTTGAAGGTCACGTTGCTGCCAGGTCGAATGACGGGCGGCACCGGATCGGTCTTGGTCAGGGCCATGTCGCCGGTGGCGGGCGAGAGGGAGCAGATGGTGGTGAAGTTCACCGAGAACGAACCGCCGCCACCCGCGTTCGGGTCGTAGTAGATGATCTCAAGCTGGTCGACGAAGCCGGGAAAGGTAATGAAAATGCCGCCCTGATCGGTATTGTCCGCAGCGCTGCACGTGGTAGATTGAAAGGTGTTGTTGCCGACAAAACTTGGGCAAGGCGTGGCGTTGGCGAAGGTGAAATCGGCGGGCGTGAGCTGGACGATGGTGCCATTAAGTGAACCGTTAATCACCGCGACGTCTTGACCGTCAACATCGTTGATGAAGATGGCGAGATCGTTGACCGGCTGGCTGAGGTTCCAAGTCTGCACCAGATTGGCATCGGACGGGAGGGGGCCACCACCCACCCCGAACGGCATATCCACCCCGGTGCGAACCGCAAAATTTCCGTTTAGATGGACGTCATCGACAAAGTATTCATCAAGGGTGGCGCCACCGTTGAGAACCGGAGCCCCCGCCAGCGTGAGAATGGCTCCCTGGGCCGTGTAGCCTTGGGCGTTTACCGCATCGTGAGGGCTTGGATTTGGTGCCCCGGTGCCCGCCCCCTCAATGTCGGCGAAATCCCAAAATTCAGTGTCGCCGTTCGGGCAATCTTGCGCGTTTGCGGCAAAGAATCCGAAGGTGGAGATACAAAGTCCGATAAGTATAGTTCTCATGGGAAAAGGTTTTAGTGGTGGTTATTTTTAAGTTAATGGCCCGATTTGGTGCTCGGGCTTTGCACAAATTTAGAAACAGTTTAGATAGCAATCCGCGTGCCAAGGTGACCGATGACGACAATTTTAAGAAAGGTTCGTCACTATGGGACAAACCAAAATTTAAAATGTCCCAACAGTACACTTGGCCCTTTTCAATTATTAGATTTGTCGAGTGGCAGCTCATTTTTGAGAACCCAATGTACGTCAAGGTGCGCCAAAATACCGCGGTGCGACTCCCCCACCCCGCAAGCGCGGATCGCTGCCGTCGGTGGTTAGTAGATGCTGCCGCCCTGCCCGCTGTGGAGATGGAGATGGTTTGTCCGGCGATATTCGACGCTGCCATACAATCGGCCCCGTCCACGGTGGGTGAAATAGGGACCATTGTCGTAGGGATGCACCAACTGGCGCGAGTTGCGGGTCCTCGTAATTGGCGGCGTAGCGTGCGTCCTCCGCGTCCGACATATACCGGCTTATCAAACGGCATGAATTGTGCCAAATTTCTCCCTGCGAACAGATTTCAATGTTAAAAAATCCCCGCCTCCAACGAGGGAGACGGGGAACCCATCGTTGCGCGGATGCGGTTTACTCTTCTTCGATGACCTCGCGTTCTTGAACGAGGACTTGGACGCCGGCGGGCGCGCTGAAATACGCCGCCTTGCCGGTGCCTGTCTCGAGAACTTCGCCGACCAGTTCGCGGGGTTGAGCGGGATCGGTGAAGTCGATCACCTGCGGGAATCCGTCAAACCCGACCACCATGTAGGTGTCGTAGTCGGGCGTGGTCACGAGTTCGACGAGGTTGTCGGTCGCGGTGACGATGCGGGTCGGTTCACCGACCGGCGCAGCCGGGACCCGGGCGTAGGCGACGGTCGACTGGATCTCGCTGTCGAGATCGGTTTCGATCTCCTCGAGGATGTAGCGGCCGCCGGTGGCATCCGCGACATCGAGGCTGTATTCGCTGCCGCCGCCGGTGGCGAGGATGAGGGCCTCGTTCAGCTTGGTGGTGGTGCCGTCGGCATCGAGCCGGTAGACGAAGAACCCGAGGCTGTCGCGTTCCCAGGCGGTCGCCCAGGCGATCGAGACGCCGGTGTCGGTCACGGTCGCCTCGAAGTACTCGAGTTCGATCGCGGTTGGCGGCGGGTAGAAGCCGTAGTCGAGCGTCGCGTCGTGTTCGCCCGGGCCGAGGGTGGTGGTGTAGCTCGGCGGCGTGCTGCTGAATTCGAGTTCGACGGGAATATCATCGAGCTCGACCGAGGTGCTGTAGGTTCCAGGCATCAGGCCAGTGAACTCGTAGAAGCCGTCTTGATCGGTGGTGGTGACATCGATCTGGTTGTTGTTGGCATCGAATAGATAGACGCGGACATTGGAGATCCCGAACAAACGGAGGTCCTCGTTGAGGATGCCGTCGGCGCTGTTGTCTTGCCACACGGTGTCGCCGAGGCTGGCGGGGAGGAAGAAGCCGAAGTCGACGGTCAGGTTGCTGGAGTCGTCGGTGGCGCTGCCGGAGCCGGTTCCGGTTTCGATGTCGTCCGAGGGTTCCCCGCCGACAGCGAGGGTTATCGGACCACTGACGATGCCGTTGAGAGCGGGGTTCGGGTCGTCGATGCCGTTGTCGTTGAGGTCGACGTCGTCATCCGGATTGGCCTCGGTGGGTCCACTCGAGAACGAACCGGCGAGCGGCCCGCCAGCCTGGAAGTTGGACGGGGAGATCAGCACCGAATAGGTGCCTTCCTTGAGCAGATCGAACAGGTAGTAGCCGGAGCTGTCGGTGGTGTCGGTCTGGACCACGTTGCCGGCGCTGTCGAGCAACTGGACCTGAACGCCGGCGACGGCGGGTTCGGTGGCGTCCGGGATGCCGTCGTTGTCGTAGTCGAACCAGACGAAGTTGCCGAGGCTCAGCAGGACCACCGGTTCGGTGGCGCTGTCGGCGACCTCGAGTCCGAGATGGTCACCGGTGATATCACCGACGTTGTCGCGTTCGAGCGCGTTGGAGCCGGGGGTCACGGTGAAGGTGACGAAAACGTTGCCAACCGCGCCGACCGCGAGACTCTGCCCCGGAGCGAGGACATTGCTGGCGGGGAAGCCGTTCCAACCGGGGTTGGCGGCCAAGGTGCCGGAGGTCGCCATGAAGCCGATGGGGGAAACATCGCCGAATTGGCCAAGGATATCGTCGGTCAGAACCAGGTTGTGCAGTGGGGCATCGCCGGTGTTGCGCGCGATGAACTCGAAGGTGATCTGGTAGCTGCCGTCCTGGTTGGCGGCGGTGGTGGTGAGTTTCTTGTCGAGGGCGATGGCCGGAGCCACTTCGCGCACTTCAGCCGGGTCGTCATCAGTGGCCGGACCGATCGGCAGGAGGGAGCCGTCCGGATTCGCCGGGTCGCCGGTGACATCGGCCACGTTCACCAAGTCGCCATTGATGACGGTTTCCTGATGCACCATGACCACGTCGCCAGGCGCCATGAGGCCGATCACGGAGGTGAAGTCCGGGTCGAGGTCGGTGTCGTTGACCGTTATATTGTTGAGGTGGGTGCTGCCGGTATTGGTCACTTCGAAGCAGTAGGTGACGGCGGTGTTGTTGAGGCCGGTTTCCAGATCGGTGCCGGGGCAGGAGGCGCCGCCGTTGTGACCTTGGTAGACGGTTTTCACCAGGCGGATCGCCGGGGCGGGAACGAAACCGAAGTCGATCGTCATGTCGCCGTTGGCGTCATCGGCTGCGTCTTGGTCGCCGCCCTGTTCGGACTCGCCGCTAGGTTCGTCGCCGAGGCTCAGGGTGATGGTCCCGGAGGTCACCGTCGTGCCGCTGCCACCAGGTTGGTCGCCGTTGTCGTCGCCGTCGGTTTGGTCGTCGCCCATGTTGGTCGGGG
>Ga0209828_1003964_pt1 | contig 10932 bp, 6 predicted proteins | sample MaitaG_FD_187429 | JGI IMG/M metagenome (GOLD analysis project Ga0209828, IMG submission 187429) | Marine algal microbial communities from Maine, USA - Maine_Asex2 metaG (SPAdes) (version 2) | ecosystem: Host-associated > Algae > Red algae > Unclassified | place: Maine, USA | collected 2015-01-05
GCGGGCGCCGGGCCGTGGTTCGGTCGACCTCGACCGGCTCTGCTCCGTCATATTCGACCAGGAACGAGACATAGAGAGCACTCTCTCGTGGGCCCGTCCATCGCAGCCTCTCACCATCAAACTCAAACTCGGCTTCATCGCAGTCCCAGACCTGGTCGTCTGACTGGAAAGCGGAGATAACCGGCGCAGGGACCGCCGGGACGCGGTTACTGTGCGCCAGAGAACGAGCGCGGGTTACTCGATCTTCGTTGAGCGCCGGCCACCCCGATCTCGGTGTGGTGAACGGTGGCCCCAGTCGCCGGGGGCTTGCCCCCGGCCTTCGTTGAGCGGAAGAGTGCGGTGGCTGCGACACCGAACTACCGAAATGCAGTCGCCGGGGTTCGGCGACCAGCCATGTTCAAAGACCCCAAGCCAGCCTCAACCGTTGCTTCGGCATACTCATCAAGCTCACCACGCGATGGAACGGCCTCATCAACGAAAACCGAACCGTCGCCTAATCAGCCACGACCGAATTCTCGGCGAGGACAGAGAGCCCTCGCCGTAGCCACTAAACCCTTCCTGCTCCCATAACTCCAACAAGAAATCCGGTAACACACCCCGATACGCCTCAACCTGCGCCGACGACGCCGCCACCCGCGTCGAAGCCTCCCCATGAACCGCGATCACTCGTCTTTCGAACGCCTCAGACCTCATGACAACTAGTCCTCCGTCGACAACTCTATGTTCATGGTCAAAGACCCCAAGCCAGCCTCAACCATTGCTTCGGCATACTCATCAAGTTCCCCGCCCCATCGCCTATCCGTGGAGCCGTTCGGCGATTTCGGCGTCGGTTGGCCAATCAAGTTGCGGGTTCCAACCCGGCGCATCAATCCACTGGGAAGAAGCCGGACGCGTTTGCAGAAACACCGTGCCCTCATCAATCCAAAGCGAGCGGCCACTCTTAAAGAGCAGCAGAGCTTCCTCGAAGCCAAACTCTTGGGAAAGCAACGGTCCAAGCAAGTAGAACCGTCCAACCCCTGTGTGGCGACTGGTGATCACTTGCGCGAGCGCGTCTTCAGCCAAGCTGAGGTCGTCGTACGTGCCATCGAAGAGTGCTTCTTTCAATCCTTCGGAATCGCAGTAGATAGGTACTCGATCGTCTGCTGAAGCGTGAACGATTTCAAGCGGCTCCGTCGAGCTTGTCCACGCATACTCATTGGGCATGAACGCCGCAGCCACACTTCGAAATGAAGTGACATACGCGTGTACCAATCCTGCGACCTGCTCTTTGGTGTAGTCCCCGGGCCGATCATGCTCGAACCGGCCAATTCGCTCTAGTAGCTCTTCGCGTTCATCAAAGTACCGAACCAACGCTCGTAGATCGAACTCATCGGGAGCCTCAAGCATGTGTTCAAATTCAGCAGTGTCGGGAATGCCCAGACCCCGCACCGTCTCCTCATACCGTTCCCAAATATCGACAATGATCGTCATCTCAAACGCCCCTAAGACTCGTCCACACGAAGTCCTGGCGGGACAAGGTCCGTGTCGATTTTCCATCGCTCGGTCAATACGTCAATGCGTATTTTCAACTCGCCCTTGTCAAGGCTAGATTCAATTTGCGCGCCCAGATCTCGGTGAAATCTATTGCTGCCGTGGCCGCCGTGAACTCCGTCCAGGACTTCACCAGGCTTAAGTAGTTCCTGGGGAATCGTGAACTTGAGATCTGCGATTTTCGTAGTCAATTCCTTTATGTCTTCGAAGGTAAAACCCATGCAATGTAGTGTCGGCGCGTGACCGCGCATTAGCCATTCGTGCAGTCCTTCACCGGGCGTTAGGAGTTTGCTGCTGATCCGGGTTCGGATCGGCCGCTTGCCGCCTGCATCCACGTGATCCCACAATCGTCGTAGATCCTTGTTGCTGATGCTGTTGAAGAACCGGGCAAATGCGCCGTTCGTCTGAGCGGGCAGTTTGCTTGGGTCAGCAAGGATTTCGTCGATGCTGGGGAAGCCAGGGGCGGCTGGCTCATCTCCGCTGGTTTCTGGGCCGTTTCGTCCGTCGACGCATTCGCGGGCGTCGAGGGGGATGCGCTCTTCGGGACCGCTCTTGCAGCCTTCTTCGCCGGGTTGGAGGATTTCGTTGGTGCAGCGGTCTCTGATTTGGCCGTTGTCGTCGGCGTAGGTTCCCGGTTGCAAGACGACGAGTTCGTCTGGTTCCGGGACTTCGCCGGTGGCGAGTATGTGCTCGGCGATCTGGTCGATTACTTGCGGCCAGAGTTCCTCGGGATAGTCGGTGATTGTTGTCGCACGAAGCGACAGCTGTTCGCCGGTGATCGGATGGACGAAGGTGATGTAGCTGGGAGGTACCGACGCTTGCGCTTGGAGGTACTTGTAGCCAAGGACTCCGACGGTCAGCACCCCCACAACGGCGACCGCGGGTCCAACGCCAGGGCCGCCTGGTGGCTGCTGTTGTGGCTGTGGCCGTACCGAGGTCTGCGGCGTCGGCTGCGAAGGGCTGAGGGTTATAGACCCGGGCCGAAACAGCGTCCTTGTTGGCGGCACGAGCGCTCTGGACTCAAGCGACCTGGGTTGGGTGTCCAACCAGTCAGCGCCCCCGAAAGTCCGTTCGAAGACGGTGGCGGCCAGGTACTTGATGTAGTCATCGGCAATGGGCTGATCAAGAAACGCGTCGACATCGTCGTTAGAGATGTCGCGGTACCCCTCCAAGATGTCACCCACACCGGTCGTTTGACCAGCTGCGTCAATCGTGACAAGCCAGGGTGCCAACATGACAAGCGCCTCGAACTTGAACGGGAACTCCGCAAGATCCTCGCGACTAGCGAGGCCATTGCCATCTTCAGTAGCGAAACTCGCCCGCAGCTCACCCAACCGATCCTTGAGATTGGTATCTCTGGCAACCTCAAGCGATGCGAACACCTCTCGCGCTCGCCACGCCGCCGCCCGAACATCATCGCTCAGCGCCGGATCATTCAACGCGTCACGCGCGTCGGCTTGGTCGAACTGTCCCTGACCACCCGAGATCGTGTCGAAATTCTCTGCGGCGATCTGAGTGAACTGCTCAAACGTCATGCCTTCGCCCAAAGCACGCACGTATTCGAGTTCGAGCGCTACGCCATACTCGGCATCGGTGCGAGTGTCACCAGCTCCCGCGATGAGTTCGTTCTCGAGACCAAGCTCGCTGATTTCTTTTCCAGCGTTGCCCGGAGTTTCGACGTGGTCGCCCACATAGGTAACGCAGGTCCCGAGCCACTCAGGATTGGCAGTCGCCGACTCAGCGACGACGGCTATGGCGTATTCTCGGCCAGGCCATAGCGGCTCGCGAAACAGCGCAAGCGGGCGCCGGGCCGTGGTTCGGTCGACCTCGACCGGCTCTGCTCCGTCATATTCGACCAGGAACGAGACATAGAGAGCACTCTCTCGTGGGCCCGTCCATCGCAGCCTCTCACCATCAAACTCAAAGTCGGCTGCATCGCAGTCCCAGACCTGGTCGTCTGACTGGAAGACGGAGATAGCCGGCGCAGGGACTGTCGGGACGCGGTTGCTGTGCCGGAACGCAACTCGAACATCACGAACATCGTCGTTATAGCTGTGCAACGGATACGCCGGCAGTGATTGCCAAATCCTGTAGTTGGGAAGCTCGGGGAATTCAATAGCGGGCGCGTCCTCACCAAACACGACACGCCGCACCGCCTCGATAAAGGTACGGCCACCAGTGAGATACCGGTCGATTGCAGCTTGGAGAACACGCTCTGCTTCTTCGAACGCAGCCGCAGCAAGTTTCTCATTCCAATCCGCGAGGAAGGCGTCGCCAACTGACCGAGCGTTGTCGGCGCGGGCTTCGAGGCTTTGACCCTCGCCATAGTGCGAGCAAGGCGCAACCATGTCCGACGAGAGCTCAGCATCGCCGGTGCACACGTACGCCAAGATTGCGTTCATTGTTGGATTGCCGTTTTCGTCAACCTCCTCGGTCGGGTCGGCCTTGTCCCCAAAGAACTCCAGGCACCTTCCCGCGCCAGCCACCGTGTTGGCGTCGAACTCGGCTGGGCAGAAGTCGTCGAGAACGCCATCGCAGTTGATATCGAACCCACCCTCGCAATAGAACCCGCAGGCGGCTCCAGTGGTCAGGACTCGACGCACGCCAGCGCTGTCGGTGTATGGGGTGCCCACGGTGGCTGCGCCAAGTGAGCTGTCCGATTGCACACTTGGCGACGTGATGCATGTCGGGATCGCCGCAAAGATGAGCCCTGCGGTGGCGTCGCCGGTGATCGCATCGTCGATTGCTTCAAATAGCTCGGCCGAGTTGTCAACCGAGACCACGGTGCCGCCCGTCGCTCCTGCGATGCACGCCAACTGCTGCTCGGCTGCCGTTCCCGCTGTGCCAATGCCGATTGCATGAATGATGACGTCAATACCCGCAGCCACCAGAGCCTGTGCGGTGGCGCACGGGTCTCCAGGACAGGTTTGCTCGCCATCGGACAACAAGATGATGCTTTGGCGCCCTGGCTGGCCCGCCAAGTCACCCGCAGCACTCTCCAACGCAAATGAAATATCGGTGCGGTCATCGACCGTGAACGACGAGATGACCGCAGCGAGCCCCGCTGCATCAACCGGCCCCGGTGGAGCTGCGAGATCGCTGACCTGACAATCCGAGAACGTACGGATGCCAATATTCTTTGAGCCCGACTCAAGCCCGCCGATCGCCGAGATCATCGCATCCTGTGCAGTCTGCAGCCGGGTGCGGCCGTCGGCCTCGAGCCGCGCCATTGAGCCCGACAAGTCAAACAACAACATTGTCGTGTCGACGTCGGACTGCGCCGAAGCCGACTTGGCCGGACCCACAACCACTGCGACGCTCGCAACCAGCGAGAAGCCCAACACAACCAACAAAGCTCGACAACAACCCAAGTGCCTAAACATCGGCGCTAGTTAAGCACACTCGCTGGCATGTCGCTTAGACAACAGATGCGTCTGGTGGGAAGACCCTCACGATACGGACGCCATCAAGGCCACGCGTGAGTATCAGGTAGTCAGCGGTTCGTTCCGAACTGCGAGCCACGAGTCTGCCGTGCGGCAAGAATTCGAGAGCGCGCAAGCTCGTCGGCAACGTGTGACGTCGGCAGATCTTGATCGCTAGCAAAGCGAAGAATCTGCAGGACCGTGTCGTAGATGCCGTCGATCTTTGCAGCGATCTCGTCGCTGGTCGGGTCAGAATAGATCGCCGCGCCCGCAGCTGCGATGCCCCCGGCATTGGCCACGTAATCCGGTACATACGTGATCGAGGCTTCCGCGAGCGCCACACCCACCGCTGGATCGGCGAGCTGATTGTTCGCCAACCCGCAAACGATCTCGGCCCGGAGCTCTCTGGTTGACTCCGGGTTCAGTACGCCGCCCAGTGCACAAGGCGCAAAGATGTCGACGGGCTCAGCATGAATCTTCGCCGGATCAACGACTGCGGCACCGAGCTCCTCGGCGATAGCTGCTGCACGATCCTGGCGTATGTCGGCGATGACGAGTTCGGCCCCCGCATCGCAGAGGTGGCGAGCAAGTCCCGATCCAGCGGCCCCTAGGCCTTGAACAGCAACACGGCGGCCCACTAACTGCGTATCGCCCCATCGGTGCATCGCAGCGGCCTGGATGCTGCGCAAACCGCCGAGGGCGGTGTAGGACGATGGGTTGAAGCCCGTCGGATACCGAGAGGCATTCGCAAAGATGTAGTCACAGTGCTCGGCCAGGATTTCGGTATCGGCGGGGCCAACCCCGACATCGATTGCTGTCCAGAACCGGCCGCCGAGGGCTTGCACGTGATGCGAGAAGGCCCGCAGAAGATCCGCTTTGTGGTCAGCACCGGGGTCGGCGATCACGACGCACTTTCCGCCGCCGAGCGGCAGGCCAGCCATGGCGTTCTTGTAGGTCATTCCCTGCGCAAGCCGAAGCACGTCATCGAGCGCATCGTCGACTGTTGGGTATGGCTGCATCCTGCACCCGCCAGCTGCGGGGCCGAGTGATGTGTCATGGATCGCGATGATGGCATGCAAACCCACCTCAGGTTCATGACAGAACAGAACCTGCTCGTAACCATCAAATGACCGATGGGAGAACGTCACCCCGACTCCTTTGTGCCTTACACAGTAGCCATGTCGAGTTACCGCGAGACGGTAGATCCACCACGACTCGACGCCAAGCCTGGTCGACGCAGGATGTCACTGGGCGCTCGCGGACGCGTGGCCGTCAGTTGCGCAGCAACACGCCGATGCGGTCGAAGCCTTGGTGACCTACTCGAATACGACCACACACCCGCCTACGAAACCACCGGCCACACCATCACCAGCGAACTCGAACTCCGCTGCGCCCCCTGCCACCACCAACGCCATCGCGTTCAATAGCCGGCCAGCAACTATGCCGTTCGTGTTACACAGCCGGACCGGGTTCGAGTCCGTCGAAGAATTCCTGCCAAGAGTCCGCCAGCGGCGTTACGAAGTCGCCCCACGGCACGTTGAGGAGCTCCGACGCTATACCGAGAGGTTTCGAAAGGTCGGAGGCACCGAATTTCTGGTCGAACGGCAGCTTTTTCCAGTCCAATAGCGCGTGGAGTGCGGCCAAGGCCCGCCACAGAACGACGCGTGGGTTGTCCACGCGGTTTCGGAAATCTAGACACACCATGTCGGTCTCGGACTGTGTGAGATCCATAGGGTGGCTCGGATCACGGAGCATGGCAAAGGGGCAGAGCCCGAAGCGCGCCCGGGCAGCCTGGTGTTCCCCGTCGACCATGTAGGACATTGAGGCCGTGGTTCGAATGTCGCCGCCTTCGCTATCGGGCATCGGCGGGCCCGGAAGCTCTGTTTGGTGCCCATAGAGGCTGAGAAATCGGGTAATGCGAACCCGCACGTCGCCCCGAGACCAAGTGTTGAGCGACGGCACCCCAAAGTGGACAGCTGACATCTGTGCGATAAACCCGTCGTCTGGCCCAAAATGTTCTCGAAGAAAGCGCACCTCGTCAGGATCAGGTGGTCCCTGGCTTGATGCCGGGTCAATAAGCAAATCGCGGTACATCAATTGAAACTCTAGAACACCGCGCCGTGAGCGCTGCCCAGGAAACCAACAGCCACGCAAACCGTGCCACCGGCGGCGACACCAGCGCCGTAGCCGGGGTAGCCGGGGCCGCCAACTATGCCGTTCGTGTTACACAGCCGCACCCGGTTCGAGTCCGTCGAAGAATTCCTGCCAAGAGTCCGCCAACGGCGTTACGAAGTCGCCCCACGGCACGTTGAGAAACTCCGACGATATACCGACAGGTTTCGAAAGGTCGGAGGCACCGAATGCCTGGTCGAACGGCAGCTTGTCCCAGACCAATAGCGCGTGGAGTGCGGCCACGGCCCGCCACAGAACGACGCGTGGGGTGTCCACGCTGTTTCGGAAATCTAGACACACCATGTCGGTCTCGGACTGTGTCAGATCCATCGGGTGGCTCGGGTCACGCAGCATGCCAAAGGGGCAGAGCTCGAAGAGTGCCTGGGCAGCCTGGTGTCCCCCGTCGACCAGGTAGGACATTGAGGCCGTGGTTCGAATGTCGCCGCCTTCGCTATCGGGCATCGGCGGGCCAGGAAGCTCTGTTCGGTGCGCATAGAGGCTGAGAAACCGGGTAATGCGAACCCGCACATCGCCACGAGACCAAGTGTCGAGCGACGGCACACCGAAGTGGACAGCTGACATCTGTGCGATAAACCCGTCGTCTGGCCCAAAATGTTCTCGAAGAAAGCGCACCTCGTCAGGATCCGGTGGTCCCTGGCTTGATGCCGGGTCAATAAGCAAATCGCGGTACATCAATTAGAACTTTAGAACACCGCGCCGTGAGCGCTGCCCAGGGAAACCAACGGCCACGCAAACCGCGCCACCGGCGGCGACACCAGCGCTAGCCGGGGTAGCCGGGGTAGCCGGGGCGTGTTTAGACGTCGAGGATCGCGTCGAGGCCGATCGTCACACCGGGATGCTCGGCAACGCGCTTGCAACTCAGCAGTACACCAGGCGTGAACGACGAGCGGTCGTAGCTGTCTTGGCGAATCGTCAGGCTCTGCCCAAGTGCGCCCAGCACGACCTCTTGGTGCGCAACCATGCCACGCATGCGCACCGAATGGACCCGGATCCCGGGTGCAGCCTGGCCGCCACGAGCGCCCGGCACGACTTCGTGTTCGGTCGGGTCATCGGCCCAGTCCGACGATGCGGCGGCCATGCGCTTGACCGTTGCCATCGCGGTGCCTGAGGGCGCATCGATCTTGGTGTCGTGATGCAGCTCGATCACTTCGGCAGTCTCAAAGAACGGCGCCGCGAGCTCAGCAAAACGCATCATGAGCACCGCACTGATCGCAAAGTTTGCTGCGATCAAACAGCTGCTTGAGGTAAACGCGGCTTCGAACGCTGCCAGGTCATCGTCGCTGAAACCGGTGGTGCCGACGACGGCATGGATACCGGCGTCGGCGATCTGAGGAAGGTTCACCCGGGCGGCCTCGGCGATGGTGAAATCGACGACGACGTCGGGCGTGGCTGCAATCAGATCAGCCACATCGCCTGCGACCAGCAGGCCTTGTGCATTCGTTGTTCCCGCACCAGACGGGTCGAATGCGGCAACAAGAGTCAGATCAGGGTCGGCATCGACGGCCGCACATACAGCAGTACCGACGCGCCCGGAGGCACCAAGGACACCAACCCTGATCGTCATCTACGTGTCTTTAGTCGAGGTCGCCGTAGCGACTGCTCTGTTCGGCATCGAAGGCATCGTTAAACGACACGACTTCGACGTCGCTATCAACCTTGGGTGCACGGTCGTTACTACGGCCACCGCTACGACCACCACGGTCACGGCCACCGCCGCCACCATCACGATCACGGTTACGACCACCACGGTCGCCACCACGGTCACGGCCACCGCCGCCACCATCACGATCACGGTTACGACCACCACGGTCGCCGCCACGGTCACGGCCACCGCCGCCACCATCACGATCACGGTTACGACCACCACGGTCGCCGCCGCCACGCTTGTTGTCGCTACCAGAGTCGCCACCGCTACCACCACTGGTGAGCTCGTCAGCGAACTCGGCAGGCATCAAGCTGATCTTGCCGTTCGGGTCAATGTCTTCGACGATGACTTCAATCTCGTCACCCAAGCTGAGCTCGTCTTCGACCTTGTCGATTCGGCGCTTGCCGCCGATCTTGGAAATGTGAACCAGACCATCGCGGCCAGGCATGATGTTGACGAACGCACCGAAGTTGGTGATGTTCACCACGCGGCCCTTGTAGGTAACGCCCATCTCAGGGGTCGGAGGATCGAGAATCAGCTTGACCTGACGCTCGGCCTCAGCCACCGCGTCGCGATTGGACGAAGCGATCGATACAACGCCGACCATGCCGTCGTCGTCGACGCTGATGTCAGCACCGGTCTCGGCCTGCATGGCGTTGATGACCTTGCCTTTAGGGCCAATGATCTCGCCGATCTTGTCGATCGGAATCTCAAAGCTCACGATCTGAGGAGCGTTCTCGTTGACCTCAGCGCGAGGTTCAGCGATTGCGCTTGCCATTGATTCGAGCACCTGCATGCGAGCTTCGAGAGCCTGCTGCAGAGCCGCAGCCAGAACGTCGGCAGGGATGCCGTCGATCTTGGTGTCCATCTGTAGTGCGGTCACGAAGTCAGACGTGCCACAGACCTTGAAGTCCATGTCGCCCATGGCGTCTTCGGCGCCCAAGATGTCAGTGATTGGGATGTACTGGTCACCCTCGTGGATCAGACCCATCGCAATACCGGCAACCGGTGCAGCGATTGGCACACCAGCATCCATGAGTGACAACGACGAACCGCAGACCGAAGCCATCGAGCTCGATCCGTTCGACGCCATTACCTCTGATACCAGGCGGTAGGTGTACGGGAAGTCTTCGAAGTCAGGGATGACCGGAACCAGCGCACGCTCAGCGAGCGCACCGTGGCCGATCTCGCGGCGCTTCGGCCCACGCATGAAACCGGTCTCACCGGTGCAGTAGGGCGGGAAGTTGTAGTGGTGCATGTAACGCTTGCGGTCGACCGGGTCGATGCCGTCGATCATCTGGTCCATGCGGCCCGTGCCAAGCGTGGTCACGTTGAGCACCTGCGTGTCGCCACGTTGGAACAGCCCGGAACCGTGTGCGGTAGCAACAACACCAATTTCTGATCTGAGTTCACGGATGTCAGCAGGGCCACGGCCATCCATGCGGACGCCTTCGTTCAAGATGCGATCGCGAACGACCTTCTTGGTCAGCTTGCGTAGTGCGCCACCAATGAGTTCTGGATCGTGGTCGGCGAGTTCTTCGCGAACCGCGTCCTTGATCGCAGCCTCGGCCGATTGGCGTTCCATCTTGTCGGAAATCGTCATTGCTTGCTGCACACGGTCAGTAGCGATCGCTGCAACAGCTTCGTACACCTCGTCGGTGGTGTCGGCAGTAACGGTGTAATCCATCTTTGGCTTGGCACCAGCAGCCTTGACAAGATCACGCTGCAATTTGATTGCTTGGCGGATCCAAGCCTTTGAGGCTTCGAGGCCTTCGCCAAGAACCGTTTCGTTGACCTTGGGTGCGCCAGCTTCGTACTTCTGGATCGAGCCAGCAACACCGCCAGCCTCAACCATGGAAATTGCGATGTCGCCGCTGTCAGTCTCACGACCGGCAACGACGATCTCGAAGGTGCCTTCGCTGCCTTCTTCGTATGTAGGGAATGGAATCCATTCACCATTGGTCGAGTAACCCAAACGCACTGCGCCGAGAGGACCGTCGAACGGAATGTCGCTCAGCATCAACGCAGCAGATGCAGCGTTGAGGGCAAGTACGTCGTACTGGTTTGCCTGATCTGCTGCCAACACCGTTGCGATGACGTGTACTTCGTTGCGGAACCCATCAGGGAAGTTGGGGCGCAGCG
>Ga0209828_1003966_pt1 | contig 10928 bp, 11 predicted proteins | sample MaitaG_FD_187429 | JGI IMG/M metagenome (GOLD analysis project Ga0209828, IMG submission 187429) | Marine algal microbial communities from Maine, USA - Maine_Asex2 metaG (SPAdes) (version 2) | ecosystem: Host-associated > Algae > Red algae > Unclassified | place: Maine, USA | collected 2015-01-05
GATCGTTTCAAGAAACTCGACATACCCCGCAGGCAACGGACCATAAGCCGCAATCAAACTGTCGATCGCCACCCGATCAACACCAGCATGCGGCTCCTCAAAGACACCTTTGATACTCACTAGCGAGCGGCTACCGTGCCATTTTCATAGGTTTGAAGGGCTTGGTGCGGATCGCCGACTGGATTTGCTCGACGACCGGTTTCGTGAAAAAAACGTCTTGCCAGGCGTCGTTATTGTTTTGTTCGGCGAGCGTAAATATGCCGGCATCGACACATTTCGATTCGTCGAACACCAACTCGTAGGGCTGGGTGTGCCTGCCAAAGCGGTCTAGGGCCTGTGTTGGATCAACGAGCGTGCCAGCGATGCGGTTCAGGCACTTAAATGCCCACAACGATCCATCGGCAGTAGTGACTTCGAGTAGCTCACCGTAGGACCTAAACAGATCGCCGAGTTTCTCAACCGCCTCGGGACGAAGCACAACAAAGCCGGCTCCGAGCAGATCAAGTTCGCCAATCTCGGGCTTGTCGAAAAGTTCAACCTGTGGTGGTTCCCATGTCGGGGCTGCAGGCTTGCCATCATTGGTCCGAATATCCTTGAAGACTCTGACGTCGAAATGGATGCCGGCTGGGTCATAGAAGTACACCGAACCAGGGTTGGAGATGTCCGGATGGCCGCTCGCCGCCGCCCTGCGGGCATCTGCCGGGTCCGGGAACGGTTCGGGAGCAACATAAGGCGTTGCCTCGACCACCGCCACCGCGGCCGGGACCTGCTCCTGGGTCAACAAACATTCACTCAATAATTGCTGAATCGAATCAGCAACCCGGGCCGAGTGATACACAAACTCGTCCAACGTCTCCGCAACTGTCTCATTGGTGTCTTCGGTCTCGGCATAGATGGCGCCTGCATCGGCTGAACCATCCGCGATCATGAACAGACAGTTGTGATCAGAGAAATCGCTGGCGATACGCACCACACCAGGCGGCAACTCACCAAGCGCACGCTTGAACGTCGTCCGCTCCTCGGCCCGGGCCGCGCCATACACCTCGCGCAAACCAATCGTCACCGGCCGGCCCTTGAACCCATACACCAACATCTGCGGGTCAGTGCACCCACCATCGATTGTTTCAAGAAACTCGACATACCCCGCAGGCAACGGACCATAAGCCGCAATCAAACTGTCGATCGCCACCCGATCAACACCAGCATGCGGCTCCTCAAAGACACCTTTGATACTCACTAGCCGGAGTTTCCAATCGATACCGCTCCCTGATGAGAAAATCCATCATGTATGTCGCCAGGGAGAAGCTGCATCGTGCAACTGCCGCTGTCCGTGCACGCGCCATGGTGCCAGGTGTAACCCTCGGGTGACTGGTTGCCCCAATCGGGCATTTCCACCTTGTCGTCCGCCGACGCACCGCCAAACGCAGACACGCCAGCACGACCCGCTGAGTCACCAGCAGACAACGACGACCCGAAAGATCCACGAGTCACCAAAGGTGCCTCCAACTGAGCCGCTGCCTCAGCTCAGGAGCCGTAAATGTCATCACCGACGCAACCAGCGCCCAGCAAAGTGCCACCGCGCCAAACCGAAGCGTGCGCCGTCGACTATCTACCACCCGTGACCGAACCGCCATCGGGAGAGATTAACTTAACCCGCCAACGTGGTATAGCCGTAACGGTCAGACGGGTTTGAACAAACACACAGCCGTTGTGTTAGCGACGACGATCGGTCAGACGCGTAGACTCAGTCCATGAAAATGCACGACCTGCGCCGAACATGGATCGCTCTCGCTCTGGTCGTTGCACTGCTCGCCACTGCGTGTGGTGGGCCCGATGCAACCACTACAGGGCAGGAAGCCCTAGACCAGCAGGCCCAAGGAGGCGAACAGTCATCGACTACTCCGCAGGCACCTGTGCAGAGCGGACGGGATGAAAGTGGGTCCGCTGACGAGGCAGCATCCGCGCCGGGCGATACCGCGACATCGTCGTCGGGCGGCGACAGTGAAATCAACTACGGCGAGCCGGGTCAACCGTTCAGCGTCGAATGGCCTATTCCTGTGCCTTTGCAGCTCGCCGCTACGGAGTACACACCCGAGCTGTGTGAAGCTTTGCAGGACTTCAACACCTTGTATCGCTCCGATCTCGAAGTCAACACGTTGCGGTTCAATGGCCGCAACGACGCCATCATCAGCGCCGCCGAGGCAATTGCCTCCCTCGACGCTCCCGGCGCCGAAATCGCATCATTCTTTGAAGCACTCGCATCCATGTTCCGCGAAGGGGCAGCGCTGTCTGCGGAGGCCAGCGCACTTGATACTGAAAGCCTCGACTACCTAGAGAGATGGGACGAGATTGATCGGCGACGTCTCGACGTAGAACGGAGAACTGTGTTTCTGCACGATCAAGTAGGAATTGGCGCCCGAGTAGAGCTCCGGTGCGGCATACGTTTGCAAGACGGCCTCACCGAGAACAAGTACCCAAACCTGCGACCTCTACTGCCGGCGCCGGCCATCACCTATCCCATCGTCCAACAAGGCATCAGCAAGAACCTGGAGTTTGCGAATATTCGTGCGGAAGTCTCTTGGGGCGAGCCAGTCGAGGTTGATCGTGCCCGTGGGATCGAGGACCCGACCTTCGATGGGTCCGCCGAAGCCGCTCTCTATCTCTACTTCGACGTTCGTCCGACCGACGAGCTCTATTCTGGCCTGCAAGCAGACCACATCGAGCTCGTGCTCGCTGACGGCGGGCGGATTGTTGCGGGCGCAGCGCTCCCCTTCACAAGACTAGACCCGAACGAATGGATTTCGGATATCGCGTCGGTGCCACTGCAATTTGCTCCTTTGGACCGCGCTCGGGTACGGCGTCCCGACCTCACCGGCGCAGTGATCGAAATCACCCGATTCGAAACCGTACTTCGCCTTCCCCTCGACGGGTGATCGCGGTCACTCGCAGACCGCTCCGTGGCATAATTCGCAAGTGATGTATCGCTGCTCGCTCGCTCTAGCTGTGATTCTCATTTGCGCGGCTTGCAGTAGTGGGACCGAGAGCGCACGGTCCGGATCTTCTACGAACGACGCGACGACCGCAGAAGCCGGCCCCGATAGTGCAAACGGTGACGACGACCAGGATAATTTCGTTACATTCGATGATGAGAGTCCGCCCGCCACCGAACCCGAGCCTGCACCCGACGCGAACGGCGAAGCGGATGATCGCGAAATCAACAGCGAACTCATCCTCGAAGGTGTCAACTACTTCGTCGACAACCGTGATGCAATCGTGCGCGACAACGGCTCTCTCGATTCGTTAGAGGGCTTCGTCGCACCGTCGATACTCGCCGAGGTTCGAGCCGAGCGTGACCAAAACGCTGCATGGGTCGACCAGGCAGACTCCCAGGCCCGCTACGACTTCATCACCTATACATGGTTCATCGAAGGTGAATACCGCGGCGACACGCTCGTCACCGTCATCTGTTCCGAGCGCCAGAGCCAACGCTTCGGCGGTGAAATTGAAGTCGCAATGGTCGATCAAGTTTTCGTGTTCGACGTGACCGACCAGTGGGAACTCATCGAGATTCAGACTCGCCATGACGGCGGGTTCGACGATCCTGGGCTGACCTGCCTCACGCCACCCTTGGTGTTCCGCTCCGAAGCTGCAGTGCAGCGAGGCCTCGAACAGGTCGACCTGATCTTCGCCGATCCCGAGAGCGAACGCGACCTGGACTACACCGAGTACTTCGGCGGGCCCTTGGAAGCCTCACTCAAACCCCAGCTCAGCCAACTACCAACGGACAGATCCCGCGTTACACCAACCGAGTACCGATACGAGCCACTCGGCCTCGACGCTTCGTTGCCGCCATTCTTCGTCAAAGTGTCAGTGTGCAAGCACTACCCCGAGGGTGTCATCGACGAACTGAACGCCACCGGGGAGCAGGTACTACTCAATGAGCAACTCGTGGCTGGCGTAAGCGTCGAAGATATCTACACCGTCTTCCTCGATCCGGTCCCAAGCTCAGAAGAGCGACACGACGTGGTGGTCGATTTTCAACCGGGTGTGTCGTTGGGCTGCTGGTAGTCACCAGCGGCGCTAGTCACGGATAACGATCTCGACTCGGCGGTTCTGCGCCCTACCCGCCTCGTCGTCGGTCCCGTCACCAAAACCATTCACGGCGATCTCGACGCCAGGTCGTGTTTCAGGCCAGCAAGCAGATGATCGTCGTCATCGGCAGCTTCTTCGAGGTGGCCAAAGAGTTCGTCGACCGACTCTCGATGCACGACCGACGCTGCCGTCATGGGTTCAATCCGAAGGATCGTCCATCACGAAACGAAAGGCCACATCTGGACCGCCCAGGTGCACGATCACGCCATGGTCCAACACGTACTGCACGTTTTCATCGAGGCGCACCGGGGTGGTGGTGCCGGGTGCAATGACATAGCTGCCATTGCGCGATCCGCAATCGGTCAGATACGCCGTCCATCCATCGACTCCGAGAATCGCATGTTCTCGTGACACGGCCGGATCGTCGACAACGAGCACACTGGACTGATTGTCGTGAACGACGGGCTTGCGGCCGATCATGCAGTTCCGGTCGACGATCAGTCGATTCCCGTCGGTGAACACGGCAACACCAACGGCAGGTTGAGCGATAAGGCTGGCCGGCGCGTCGACCGCCAGTGACTCGGAACACGTTCGACACTCTGCTGCACCCGGTCGATTGGCGTGACCGTTCGCACAATGCAGCGCTTCGACCAAGCCGGGGATCGCGTCTCGCTGGGGTTCCCGCTGATCGTGGTCGACATGGCCGGACTCAACTGCGCCGATATCGGTGTCGTCGCCGAACATCACGTCGGCTTCCTCGCCGAGGGCGCTGCCTGATGCGTCACCGGACACATCGGTAGCGAACACATCTCTGCTCATATCTGGCGATGGCGCAAAACTCCGCGGAGCCAACTCGTCAGCAACACCACCAGCAACATCCGATGAAAACACGTCGGGTTCGACAGCAACAACGTGCTCGGAGGCAGACCCAGACGCATCTTCAACCGTAACAACCACATCGGCAGGCGGCGTTGGTGGCTCCGCTGAAGCAGAGGGCGGGCCGCTCAGTCGAAGGGTCAGATGAAAGCCGTCGGCGGCAGCGATGCCAGCCCGCAGGTCGATGTCGGGCGGTGATTCGCTGCCCGCCCAAACCGCAACGGTATCGGCGCTGCCCAGTTCGAATGAACCGAGGCGGCGCTCGACCCAGCTGGCCGAACCTGATCCGCTGATCATCGGCACGGCGGCGACCGAACTGTGGACCTCGATTGGACCGAAGACCAACAGGTCCACGCTGGTCGATTCCCAGCGAACGACGACCAATGGTTCGGAAGCAAAGCTGGTGTCGACCAGATGCTGCTTCACCGCGTTCAGGGCCGACTCGTCGTCGTCGGCATTGTCGAACGCTTCGACCATGTCGTTGGCGGCGGAAGCCGTCAACAACAGCGTCGACTTGCGGCGTACCAGTCGACCGTCCCCCGCAGCGAATCCCATGGACACGACCGAGTTCACCGCGACAACGCATTCTGGGTCGACTCCGTTATGACCGGTCCGGTTGCGCCTTGGCCGCTGCGGCCGTTGATTCCCATTTGCGCATCATCGCTCTGCAGGCGCCGGTACGCACTCGCCCATTGCTCCGATATGCAGAGCCTGTTCTGCTGATCCAACATAGGACCAGCAATTTACCCGTTGTTGCATCAGACCAGCAGACCGTTGGCGATCCCGCAGACCATGGCAAACGCCATCGCGGGACCGTAGGCGACACGATGGCCGAGGCCTTTGCGTTGCACGAGGCCCGGCAAAGCGACCAGCAGACCACCGATAGCCAAGCCCACGAGCGCAACCTTGATGCTTCCCCAGCCGAACCAGCCGAGTGTTGCGCCAACCGGCCAGGCGTACTTGACGTCGCCCATGCCGAGCCCGGCGGTCAGATGGAAAACGAAGAACACGGCGCTGGCGGCAAAGCCCCAGCCGAGAGCAGCGACGCTTCGACCGATGTCACCGTCGGCCAAGCCCATCACCACGACCCAGATCGCCACTCCGCCAGCGAGCGGGCCGACGAGTCGGTTGGGCAACAGGTGCTCACGGATATCAATGACCGAGAGCCATGCCGATACGGCAACGATGGCGATCAGGCCGGGGACGAGAAGCCAGGTGTTATCCATGGATGACTATTTCTACCCGACGGTTCTGACGTTGTCCTGCCTCGTCGTCGCTGCCGTCTTCACGGAAGTTGGCCGCCACAGGTTGAGACTCGCCGAACCCGTTCACTTCCATCTCGACGCTCACGCCCAATTTCAGTAGTTCCGCCGTGACCGAGTCGGCTCGTTGCTGTGACAGCGCCAGGTTGTATTCCTCGGAGCCGGTGGCGTCGGTGTGGCCGTTGATCTCGATGGACCGACCAGCTTCGCTGAGTGCGGGGGCGACGTCGACCAGCAAAGCCTGAGCGCTCGGAAGCAGTTCGTGTTCGTTCACTGCGAACAACAGCGCAGTGTCGAAGCGCAGGATGGTTGCACACGGCGGATCAATCGATGCCAACGTGCCCAGCTGGGGGAAGCGATCCGCTACGGCGAACTGTGGTGTCGGCGGGAGCACGATCTTGGGGCCTTGGGTCGCGCCGTCGGTGTCGAAATCCAGGGTGATGTTGGCCGTGCCGCGCTCGCGATATTGGCCGCTGCCGTCAGCCTTGACCGTCACCCCGATCTCTTGAGCGAACGTGTCGTCTGAGTATTCCCACGAACCGTCGGGGCGTACCCGCAGGGTGACCGTGCGCCCGTCGTGAGCGAAGTACATGTCGCCGCTTCCATCGCGTTTGGCGTCGATGGTGACCAGATCCTGTTCCGTCTCGCTGAAGAGCGCTCCGGAACCGTCGTTGCCGAGGGTGATGGTCATCAGTGCGTCGTCGCTTTCGCGGTAGAACACGCCAGACCCATCGCCATCGACTTCGACAGTGGTGATCATCGAGCCGGTGTCGTTGTAGTAGCGGCCCGATCCATCGGCGAAGGCTTCGATAGAGAGCTTGCGGCGGCGGCCTTCGTCGATGAATGTGCCGGAACCATCACCGTTCGTACGCAAGACCATCTCGCGGTTAGTCCCTTGCCCAGTGAATATCGACGAGTTGTCGGCCGGGTCGATGCGGAACGAGAAGGACTCTCGGCTGGAAGCAGTGTCGCCGGTGAAGACGTCGCTGGTTTCGTCGCCGCTGTACACCCGTTCACCTTCTGCGCAATCGGCGGTGACGACCTCAACACCGTCGATGGGTTGAAGTGGCAGGTTGTCGAGTCGTTCGTGCAGTAGTTCGTCGTAGTCACCAACCGCTGAGAGATCGGGCAGAGTGACCACGGGAATACGTGGAAGTTCGACTCGGATCGTATTGTCGGGCCAGACCGGGCCCGTTTCGGCGGGCGCTTCGGCACTGGTGATGAGGATCCCATCGGTTCCGGGTGCACAGCTGGCCAGCAGCAGGAATCCAAGCCCTGCGGCCACCGCTAGCAGACGTGAGATACGAGGCGGAGTAGACATCAGACACCCGCCAAAGCGGCAACGGCGGGGTAGCCCAGGAAGATGACCCAACCAATCAACATGATGCCAACGGGCAGGCCAAGCGTGGAACTCTTCGCCTCGGCTTCCGAGCGCATTTCGGCCAGCTCTTTAGCTCGACTCGACTCGGCACGGGAGTGCAGGGTTTCGGTGACCCGAGCCCCGGAGTTACCGGCCAGGGTGAGCGACCCGGCCAACTCGATCAGTGCCGTCACCTGAAGTTTGCACCCCAACGCATCGAGTGCATGCCAGGAGCTCGTGCCGTTCAGAGCCGCTTCGTCGAGTGCGTTGCGCAATTTGTCGAAGACCCAGCCGTTACCCATCGCAACTGCATCGCGCATAGCGGTGCTGACACCGCCACCACCAGAGATGCTGCTACCGATCAGGGTGATGAACGACGTGAGAGCACGACTGAATTCGAGTCGACGAGCTTTCGCCTTCTTCTTGAGCTCGAAGTCCGGAGCCATGTAGCCGACCGAAGCTGCAAGAAGGCCAACGATCAGCAGCGGCATGCCGCCAGAGATGACGCCGGCAAGCTTGGCAACAAGCGCCATACAAACGCCAGCGGCGAGACCGGCCCTGGCTTTTTCGATGGCAAAGTCATCGAACGAGGTGTCGGTCACTTCCAAATCTGATCGAAGGTTGAAGATGTCGTCACCTTTGACGGTTTCGAGCAACGTCTTGGCCAGTTGCAAGGACAAGGAATCGTCGATGCTTCGACTGACATGCATGTCGACTTCGCTGAACTCTCCCAGCCGGTCCGCCAGGTTCTGCTTCTGTGGGAAGGCACCGCGCAGGACAACAAGGAGGCCGAGGACGAGAGTCGCTCCCGCAATAGCAGCAATCATTGGTCCACTCCTGCACTGCTATGAACGTCGGCTTCGACTTTGTCTGGGGTCGGCGTGGCGTCGACCTCGACTCCTCGGAAGACCCGCTGTTGCTCCATCGGCTTTGCCAGTCGATACAGCATCACGGCAGCGCCGGTGTATACGGAACAGATCACGGCCAGTGTGGCCTGACCGCCGAGAGTGTCGTATGGAGCCACGAAGTCACCATCGCCGGTGGCCATGGTCAGCGACATCAGGCCGGTCACTATGGCAACCAGCTTGGCTTGTGACTGGCTTGCTCTGCGGCCGGCATCGATCTGGCGCATCATGGATGCACTGTCACGTGCAGCTTGCGCCGTCTTGGCCAGGACCGGAGCCAGGCTGCCGGCCGAGCGACTCGATGCCAGGACCAGACAGCCAACGACCATGTCAGATGTCGGGTGGGCAACATCGGCGGCAAAACGACGCAACGAGGTGGTGACCGGCTCGTGCTGCAGTCGGAGTACCAGGTCGCGAACTTCGCTACGAATAGGTTCCGGTGCATGGTCGCCCGACATGCGAAGTGCTTGCTGCAAACCGGCTGAGCCAGCGATGTTGTCTCGCAAATTTTCGACCCAGGTAGCAATGGCATCGACGCGATCGATGGCGGCATGGCGTTCCCGTTTTGCGTTCTTGAGTGTCAGAGTGAACCAACCGGCAATGGCGCCGAACAATGCCACCACGATCCAGCCGGTCAGCATATAGAGCACCACCGAGACGCCGAAAGCGAGTCCGGTGCGGATGCCCACTCCGGTCGCCTGGTCCACGCTTGCGCTCTTCGGGTGCGGCAGGCGAATGTATCCGAGTGCACCACCGATGATCAGGAATAGGCCTCCAGCTGCAAGCACTGCTGCCAGAACGGCGGTTTGTTGGTCGACGACGCCGACAGCGAGGCTCACCACGGCTGCACTCCGAACCCACCGAATTGCAGCTTTGCGAGCAGATCCGGTGATGGTGCGGTGGACGGACGGGCCAGCCCGTCGGGACCCGACGCGAACAACTCGTTGTAGCGCACACCCTCGTCGAAGTCTTTTTGCACTTCGACAATGCTGGCGACCACCCGGCGCCGATCCGGCAGCACCTTCAGGTGCAGAATCAGGTCGACTGCGTTGCGAAAGAAGCCATCGATGACCGGCATGGGCAGGCCGGTGGTGCCTTCGGATACGTAACCTCGAATGCGGTCAGCTACGCCGAAGGCCGAGTCGGCGTGCAGTGTGCACATCGAACCATCGTTGCCCTGGCTCATTGCCTTGAGCATGTAGAGCGCCTCGGCACCACGGACCTCGCCGAGCACCACTCGATCTGGCGACATACGCAGGCACTCACGGGTCAGCTCCATCATCGACAGTCCGCCGACACCTTCGATGTTTGCCTGGCGGGTCTCCATCTCGACGACGTTGGGGTGGTTGTCTTCGAATCGAGACAGGCTGAGTTCGATCGTGTCTTCGATGGTGATGATGCGTTCGTGGGGCGGAACCTCGTGCAGAAGTGCTCGCAGCAAGGTGGTCTTGCCGGTGCCGGTACCACCGGCGACAATGATGTTGCAGCGTGACTTGACGGCTGCTCGCAGGAACGATGCCATCTGAAGGTCGACGGTGCCGAACGAGATCTGATCTTCGAGCATGACCTTCTTGTGATACGGGCAGCGGATGGTCACGGTTGGGCGTTCGGTGACTTCCATGATGGCGTGCAGGCGATGGCCGCCGGGCAGGCGCAGGTCGAGGCGAGGATTGGCGACATCGAAGCGGCGCTCGGTGCGACCCAGGCGCGAAGCCCATCGGTTGACCAGCTGCACCACGGCTTCGTCGCTTTCAGCGATCGGCCCCACCTGCTCGGGTTGTGCTTCGCCTGCTCGGTTGATGAAGACCTTGTTGTGGCCGTTCACGAAGATGTTCTCGACCATGGGGTCGTTGATGTAGTCCTCGAAGCCACCGAGACCGAAGAGATCGGCCTTGACCCGGCGGGCGACGGCTTCTTCGATCTGCGGAGCCAGGGTGGCGATGCCGTCGACGCTGCGGCGGCGGGCCAGCCGGTCGAGGTGCTCCCAGATCACCGACTGCGCTCGGGCTTCTTCGTCGGCTTCGCTGAGTTCTTCTTCGATGGACTCGAGGCGGCGAATAGCCGAAAGCTCGGCGGCCACATCGTTGCGCACCTCGGCGACCAGTTTTAGGTCCAGTCGCACCGCTTGTTCGGTCATGGGGACTTCGGTTGGTGGCAGTTCAAGAACGCTCATTGCGGATTCCGTTTCGCGAATCAGAGGTGGGTGGTCTGACAGGTATCAACGTAAAGCGACCTTGCTGATCCCGTAAGGGGGACAACTCCCCGGGGAGGGGACCGCTCCCCTTCGACCAGGCTCTAGACATAGCTTGCGACACGTGCCGTGCTGAAGGCCACGCGTGTTTGTCCAATGACCAGTTCGTCGTTGGCGGTCAGCACCGATTCGCTGCAGGCGAGTCCATTGACCCATGAACCGTTGCGTGAGTTGTTGTCCGT
>Ga0209828_1003970_pt1 | contig 10922 bp, 7 predicted proteins | sample MaitaG_FD_187429 | JGI IMG/M metagenome (GOLD analysis project Ga0209828, IMG submission 187429) | Marine algal microbial communities from Maine, USA - Maine_Asex2 metaG (SPAdes) (version 2) | ecosystem: Host-associated > Algae > Red algae > Unclassified | place: Maine, USA | collected 2015-01-05
TGATGGTGATAGAGTGCGTATTTATATAAATGGTCATATCGTTCAGCCTAATCTGCTTTTAAGAAGTGATTATAGACGTGTCGAGGTTAATTTAGCAACAGGGAAGAACACTATAGAAATTGAAGCACTTAACCAAGGTGAATCTGGTCCTAACACAGCCGAGTTTGTTGTTTATGATGATAAAGGCACTTTAATATCTTCTAAAGAATGGAACTTGCTTACTGGTGTGAAGGCGATAATTGTTTTTAATAATGAAAAAGTAGTTATTAAACAGAAAACTTCTGACGCTAACACAGAAGAAGAAGCTTCTAATAATTAATAGTTAGCATTTCCTTAGGCTTCATTTCATCCAATTTATAATCACCAATTCTCACTCTTATTAATCGTAGTGTTGGATATCCTACTTTTGCAGTCATTTTTCTAACTTGCCTAAATTTTCCTTCGGTTAAAGTAATACGCAACCAAGATGTAGGTCCATGTTTCTCATCTCTTACAAAGCGCTCTATGATGTGCGATGTGTCTTTTAAAATTTCTGCTTTGCATTTTTTTGTTCGATACGATTTTCCATTAACAGAAATTTCTAGCCCTTGTTGTAATTGATCAATAGCCTTTTTTGTTATAATACCATCTACCATAACATGGTATTCTTTGTCAACTTTAGAACTTGTTATATAATGACTAAATTTACCATCAGTGGTTAATAATAGTAAGCCTTCAGACTTTTCATCTAATCTACCAACTGCCATTATACCTTTAGGAAAATCGGTTAATTCACTTAATAATTTTTTATTACGTCGTTTGTTCTGGTGGTTCACAAATTGGCTTAAATAGCCATAAGGTTTATAGATTTTTAAATATAACTGTTCCATTACCACCACGTTACAAAACATTTTTTTATAGAATCATTGTTATCCTTTAACCAAACTAATGGCGACTTTCGTCTATCTATTGCATGCTGTAAAAGAACAATTGCGTCTTCAAAATTTAACCATTTAATGTTATTATGAGGGCTAATTAACCAATCTAATTTTTCAGGAAGAAAAAATTTGAAAGTTGTAAAGATTGCAATGTTTGTAAAGGATATATGAAATCCAGAGATACAATTCTTATTTAAAGGCGATATATCTATATTTTGAAGATGATAAGGTAGAAATAATTGCGCTTTAAAACAGATGTGTTGCGAGATTCCATCTTGTTTAAAATTGTATTTCCTTAAATACGGCATTGTGAAAGCGTTATATAGTAAAGGGAATTGTTTATTTTTCAATTTATCTAGTTTATGACGTAAAGTGTCGTTTCTATTTGGGCCAATCCAGTAATTAAGAGAATTTTCATAATTTTGAAGTGTATCATATAGGTAAAATTTATAAACAATCTCTAAGTGTATAGGCTTGTTTTCTTTTATCAATAAGGCATCGAGTTCACCAATGGTTCTGGTATTATCTTTAATTTGAAGGTTAGTTGCAAGTAACTCTACCTTAGGATTTTTACGTAACTGAAAGTACACAAATTGTTCAACTAATTTTCCTAGTCGCTCAATTTTAAACTCAGTATCGCTAAAAGCATACGATTTTTTATTCTCAAGAGGATATGGCTCTAAACCAAATAGCAATTTATTGGAACAGAGCATTGCAGAATCTAAGTAGCCTTCTAACCGTTTTTTCATAGAACTATTCAAGAGCTTTTAAAATATAAAAGTTAAAGATGGTAACTGTTTTTTAGTGTTAACAATAATTAATTTTAACATTAACGCTAGTTATTTGAGGATTTGTCTAGTATTTATGGCGCATATTTATGAAAACATTTTGTTATGAGATATATGGGCTATGTGCTTTTACTCTTTATACTTATCAGTCGTCATACCTGTGAACTTTAATAACACATAAATAACACATATGCGAATCCTCATAGTTTCGACTCTTATAACTTTTACGAAGCTAATACTTATTAATCATGAAATTATCAAATATTATATATGCTATTACATCTTTATATTTAGTTAGTCTTTCTTGCAGTAAAAAAGTTACTACCCCAAAAATTCTTGGTTCTTGGAAAATACAAGAGATTCAATATCAATATACTGACACTACTTATATTAGAAATGACGAGGATTATGGTCGTTTTATCTTTTCAGATAAAAATTATGCTTTAATGTATAGTCCACAAATGCAATCGCGTCAAGCTTTCAAAAAATTGTCCTTACCAGAAAATGATGAAATCATATTAGCTTTTCAAAGTATTGTTTTTAATACAGGGAGTTATAGTGTTAAAGATAATGTAATTACTACAGCTGTAGATATTGCAAAAGTTCCTGGTTTTGAAAATGGTCATCAGTTTTACGAAATGAAGTTGCATAATAATGATTTAGAATTAACCATGTTTAATGAAACCTATCCTAACGGTAAAAAGCCCAAATGGTACAATAAATTGAAAATACTGTTTGTGCTCAAAAGAGAGTAGGTAGGTACTTACTATATAAATGAATCTTCATCTGTAGTTTGCTTGGTGACTATATCTTCAGAATTGAACGTTTTTTCCAATCCTGCACTGTCCACATCAAAATACTCAAGTACCTGAGTTGCTGCTGTAACATGGCTTGTGTTATCACCATTTATAATAATTGCACCTCTAAATGCTTCAGGATTGTTTTCTATAATTTTAATGTAATCGCTACTGCTAAAACAAGAATTTTTGTCTAGATTATCAATTAGAGAAAAATCTAATAGGTCTTTGACCTCTGCATCAATTGCATCCAATATTTCGTGCCACTGCGTTTCACTAACTGTCTTATCTTTAATATCCTTAAAAAGTATATTTTTTTTAGATGACTTTAGGTATCCATCAATTTGTTTTCCAAAATCACTATCACTAACATATATACAATTAAGTTGTTTTTCGTCTCTACTCATTGTTCCCATAACTTCAAATTTTTAATACGTTTTCATTTTGTCTTTTCTTTTTTCAAGCTGTCTTAACAGCTCATTTACTGTATCAGATATAGCGTCGTTAAAATTCTGATGTGAAGACTCAGCGAATAGGCGAGGACCAGGTGCACTTAGTCTTATGCTACAAATTTTACCTGTTTCAACACTTGATGTATTTTCTGTTTTAAAAAATACGTCTGCTCTAATAACAAATTCGTAGCGTTCTGCAATTGTAGCTAACTTTTCATTTGCATGCAATTCTAATCTTTCGCTTTTAGCAACATTGTGGTATTCAAATCTGGTTTCCATAATTCTATATTTGGTTAAAAATACATAATTTGAAAACTCGCTTTTGACTTTAATAAAATTATAGTTAACACATATGAAAGGGGAAGCGGTGATTGGTCGCTTAAGTATGTCTTAAAGTTCTAAGAATTAATGAATGACTAGTTTTTCTATACGTTTGTCATTATTTTCTGATAGTAGTTGTAATATATAAACACCTGTACTTAAATATGAAGTGTCAATGTGGTGATCGGTACTCGAAAAATTGAGATCATTTGAAATTATAAGTCTCCCATTAATATCGAATAAACTATAGTTAGTTTCACTTTCCAATTTTCCTTTTATAATGATTTGGTCTGAAATATTCGAAAATATGTCTAGACCTGACAATGGAGTCGGATTTTCAGTTACAATTGAACATTCAATTGGTGCAGTGAAAACACTTCCATTGCTCACATAGTCTGACTTATAACCATCCGTAAAAGCTGCGTCGACTGTTACGTCTGAGCCATTAGGAGTCAATCCTGATAATGTAATAGTCTGAGGGCTATTTGTAATTGGAAATGTTTCTCCATTAACAATTAAATTACCAGTTGTTGGTTGATTTGTATAGCTTACTATTAAATCTTGAGAATAGGTATTATTTAAAGCGTTGCACGTTTGTGCGTCTGCTGTAACTGAAGCAATTCTAGTTAAAGCATCAAACGGTAAAAACTGTACAAGCGAAGCTTTTGGTTCAGTTGGTACGTCGTCACCACCTAACTGGGTACTACCGCCTCGTCCACGCAGATGAATACCTATCATGTCATTACTGCCATCACTGAAGAGTTGCACTCTTAAAGCTTCTGCAAATAATGGTGCTGTATTAGAGCCATCCCATTGAAAAATACCACCATTTATCCATCCACCAATACCTTCGTCAATAGTTAGCCAATTTCCATCATTTAGGTAACTCACTCTCCAAGCGGTGTTTATCTGTGGTTGGTTGGCAAATGCACCACCAAAAGTTACATAATTAATAAACCTTGGATTTGGCCAATCAACTCTCCAGTAAAATCCGTTTTCTGCATCAACCGCACCTGAGTTAAAATTAAAAGGTTCACCATACTCTGCATAGTTTGTTATGACTTTAAAATCACCAACTAATGGATCGTATAAAATATCAATTGGTGTTCCTCTACCAGATCCTTGGTCTACAGAACCGCTCAGTTGAGCAGAGTGTAAAAGTGCTAAATTGATAAATGGATTAGGGTCGTCAGTGGTGTCTGTATCTGGCTCATCTAATTGGTTGATCCATTCGTCAATAAGATCTACAGCTGGTTGATCTATTATTGATTTGGATAATGGTGGCATCATAATAGATGGGTCAATGCTATTCATTCGGTGAAACAATATAGATTTGGAAGCATCACCTGCAAATACAATTTCTTCATTAGGATCTATAAATAAAGGTTCTAATATACCAGCAGTTAAAAGGTTTGTAGCTTCTAAACTGTTATAAACTCTTAGATCAAAATTTGCTCTATTTTCATTATCAAATCTGTGGCAGTAAGCACAGTTCAAATCCATGTAAGATCTAGCTTTTTCATCTATGCTTGCATTGGCATCATAGAGGGATTTGTTAGTAATAATATCTGGTGTATCAGCATCGGTTATGGATGCGTTAATAATGCCTAAGTGACTTAGAGTTACTAATTGATTCCCAGTAATTCCGGTTTCATCATAAGTGTAGTCTGTATTCAAAAATCTCGATTTTAAACCAAGTCCTCCTTTATTAGCATCATTATGACAGGTTGTACATTCAGAATTAGAGGGAAAATGCCAAGTTTGAGTTCTCGTTCCACCAGTATCGGTAATTATGTCAATAGGTTCATCTAAACTTGTAGATTGCAGTACAGCATCTGTTTCATCCTCATTCCAATTATACGTTAAAAAATACATTCGTCCCTCGTCACCCATGACAGAAAAACGTGTCTCTATTTTTCTAGTAACGGAAGGATCATTATCATCTGTTTGTAAATCAAAATGCTTTATAATTACTGTTCCCTTAGGAAATTCCCAATCATCGTATTCAGAGTAGTTTATTTGCTCATCTGGACCATTGTGGACACCATCATTATTTGGTACAGCAATCCATCGTCTTTTCAATGCGCCATCTGACCAGAAGGATTCATAAAGTTCGTAAGGAACAAATCCATCAATCACATCTAAGGTAGATAAATCGGAAAAAACACCTGTTTCAGATAGTAAATGAGGTACAGGATCAAAATTTTCATCATCATCAATCAGTTTATAGATGTTAGTGGCATTACCAAGTCGTAAAAGATAGAGTTCTCCGTCATTGTCTTCACCAAACGAGATAATATCCTTTGGTAAAAATGTTGAAATCTGATTATATTCACCTGTACTAGTTTCTACAGAATATATTTCATCTCCACTACCAAAGTCTGCACAAATATATTTTCCATAAAGTTCTGGTATTTCAGTACCTCTATAAACAAAACCACCTGTAATTGAATTGGCATCTTCTGGACTAAAAGCAACTAAAGGCTCAGCATGAGGCATTTCATTGAATAAATCAGAATAACAACCTGGACCATTAATTAAACCTTCAAATAACGGCCAACCAAAGTTCGCGGCAGACTGTACTACATTTATTTCTTCGTGTGTGTTTAAACCGACATCACCTATATAAAAATCCCCAGTGTTTTTATCTTTGGTCATTCTAAACGGATTTCTAAGGCCAATTGTGTAGTATTCTTCGAAAAAGTCACCAACAGCATAAACATCATTTGGATCTGCTGTTTCCAAAATTGGTTCTCCATAAAGATTTGTATTAGATCCTGCTGTGGTATCAGAGAAAGGATTGTCATTTGGTATCCAATATTCTAAGCCTGAAATTTCATCGGCTTCACCAGCATCAGTAGGTTTTGTTCTAACAGGCGGATGACTTTTTGTTGGGTCTTTATCGACATCAATTCTAAGCAGACCACCGTCCAAATTATTTATTATATCTTGAGATCGTTGCCATGATGCTTGATCTCCTGTTGTGAGATACAGAAATCCATCATCACCAAAATCTAAGCCACCACCATAGTGCGTTGTTCCGTATAACCTATTTTTTAAAAGTGTTGTTCTAGAATTAGCAACAACAGTCATCGTAGTCGGATCGACCTCAAAACGTTCTAAGATTAAGAAATTTCCTTGGTGCTCATTTTCACTGTATGCACAACCTTGTCCTGTATATTGCCCAAAACCAGGCAGATCTTCACCATTTTCGTTTTTCGTAGCATAATAGGTATAAAAATAATTCTTTGGATTTGTTGGTGCATCAAAATCTGGATGTATGGTTAAACCTAAGAAGCCTCCATCGGAGACTAATCCGACTTCATTAGAAATATCTAATAACAGATTTTTATTTACAGTAGTTTCATCATTATCTAGCCAATATATAACACCGTTAAGTTGGCCTATAATAATTTTATCTTGATTAGGAACTGGTTTAAAAGTAATGGGATAGAAAAACGTAACGTTAGGATATGCGACTCTATATGTTGCATCTAATTCGACACTAGCTCCTAAAGGAAAAACATTATTTGCATAGGGTCCTATTGTCTTGGGAGTATTTAATCCAGGTCCCATAAAAAAGGGCATAGCACTAAAAAATAAAAGTGAAATTAAAACTATAAAGGTAACTTTAAGCGTATTTAATTTGGGTCTAATGAAACTCATTTTTGTTGAATGTAGGTGAATATTTGAAGCATTTTGGTTTACTTCCAAGCTTTATGTAAAAGTATTGTTTAATTAGAGAGTTATAGTATAAAATCGATAATGATCATTTTTTAACGATAAAGGTAAATCATTGAATATTAGGTGACTAAATTTACTTAAAATGTTCATTTATTTAAAAAAGTTACAAGGATTAAAGAGAAGTTGAGATGACCAAAACTTCGTCTGTTTCACAAGAAATATAATATTTTAATATAAACTCCACTACCTGCGAGTAGAAGGTATTTGAGTTGTCCTATCTATAATAACTCTGACTAGTTCCACGAGTACAAGCGCAATTGCTGATACTTTGCAATAAATCTAAGCCAATAGTAATCATGTGCGTCCCAGAATTGTAACCCGATAAATCGTTAATGGTTAGTTGATAGGAGTAAGCAAAATATAAATTGTTCCATTGAATACCTGCCATTGGTCCTACGTTTAGAGGTTTTAATAATTGGTCATTGAGAAAGCGATAAGAACCACCAACCCAATAATAATCTCCTTTTCTGTTAAATTTTCTATACTTAAAATTAATATCTGTACTCGAACGTCCATCACTATCAAACAACTGAAAGAACACTGATGGTTCGTATTCGATATCCTTATTTTTTGCATTTGTAAATACATAACCAGAATATAGTTGATAGTTTAAGAGTTTACCCGGTTCTAAGCCCGTAAAATCATCTGTATCTTTAGATATTAAGTTGTTCGCATTTAAACTTGCATAAAACGGACCATATCTGTAAAGAATTCCTGCATCAAAATTGTTGTTGGATATGGAACGGTCATCTGTTATACTTGGGTCAATTATTGGAATTTCATAAGTGGTATTAAAATTTTCGATATCAATTCTAAAACTGTTGATATTATAAGAAATACCTAAAGATAAATATTGTTTGGATTTATAATCTAGGGTCAAATGATGGGCAAATGAAAACTTGATACCTTTTTGGCGCGTATTCCCATTTTTATCATTATAAGCAGATACACCAATACCAGAACGATTTCCTATTCTAATATCTGCGTAAATAGATTGATTATCTGGCGCATTCTTAATACCCACCCATTGTGTTAATCCGTTAGCTCTAATTTTTAAATTGTCACCAATACCTGCATACGTTGGTGAAATAACAAAATCATTATCAGCCAAATATTGCGTAAATACAGGTAGGTTTAATTCTTGGCTATAGCTGTAAGATATTGCTAAGAAAATTATATATAATATGAATTTTTTCATCTTAAGTAGGTTTAATAATTAGGGCATTACCTGTATAATGTAAAGTGTCCAACAAAATCTCTATTATTATCTGGCTCATTTGTGTTCACAACAAACCAGTAATCTCCAGTTGGCAATTCTGTTCCGTTGTATTTTCCATCCCAGACTTCTCCAACTCTGTATGTTGCTACTTTGCGACCGTAACGGTCAAAAATATCGAAGGTTAAATTTGGGTAATTTTCTGTACAGCCAGGTGCCCAAGTATCAAACTCACCATCACCATTTGGTGTAAACCAATTTGGAATACAGATATCTGTAAATTCTAATTCAATTTGTGCACTTGCAGTACAACCATTACTATCCGTAACTATAACCACATATAATCCAGATTCTGTGATGATATAAGTATTTTCACCTCCATAATCCTCACCATTCATAGTGTACTCGTAATCTCCTGTTCCACCAGAAGCATTAGCTATAAATTCATTAAGTTCACCTTCAGTTAAGGTCAATGTTATAGGATCGTAAGCATTAATATCAAAAAGTTCTGTCCTTTGGATACAGCCATTAGTATGTCTCACATTAATAAAATGATCCATTCCTACAGGTACATTTGTAAATACATTACTAGCTTGGTATGCACCACCATTTAAAGAATAATCTAAATCTGAAAGATCTGTAATAGAATCATTAACCATTACAGTGACAATATTTCCTTGTATATTATTCTCACAAGTAGATTCCACAACTAATTCAGGATTTATCGCAACAGACTCTGGGAACGTAATATTCCATTCCGTATCACATCCTAAATTATCTCTTATATAAACAATATGATCACCACCACCCAAGTCTGTAAAATCGAATATTGTTTGTGTAGCACTTCCAGTTGTATAAGGTCCATCAAAATCATCTATGCTCACACTGTAAGGTAAATTACCACCAGAGATATCTATACTAAATTCACCGTTGGCATCACCATCACAAACTTCTGGAAAGAACGAATCTGCAATTATTGTCAGTAAAACGGGTTCAGGATCTGCAATGGCAAAATTAAAAGTTAAGAAACATCCTAAAACATCTTGTACAATGATATCATAATCACCAGGTGCTAAGTCTTCAAATATATTAGTTTCAAAAAATTGATTTAATTGTGGTGAAATAGCATATTTAATAATGCCTGTTCCTCCAGATGCTGTAATTTCAACAGCACCATTGTCTGTTCCAGGACATGTAATACTCGTCACATCAATTGAAGCGTCAAGTGGAGCCAAAGGTTGTGTTATAGTAATCGGAGTTGTCGTTTCACTACAGTCACCACTTTCTACTAAAACTATATAATCACCAGCAGCTAGTCCTGTAAAATTACCTGGGCTGGATTGAGTTGCAGGAATCGTTGTACCTGAACCATCTTGTAGTGTATAACTATAATCTCCTAATCCACCTTGTGCAGTGGCACTAATTGATCCATTATTGTCGCCATTACAGTTAATAGTTGGATTAGAAGATTCTAGGTTGATTACCAAATCAGGTAATGGATCAATATTTATTTCGTTAGATACACTAGCATCACAGCCATTAGCATCTCTAACATAATACATGTATGTCCCTTCTGGTACTGAGAATGTTGTCGAAGCCGCAAAACTGCCTAATGTCGTTGCAAAGTTGCTAGTGTTACTATAAGTGTATGGTCCTGTACCACCAGATGCACTCAATGTTAATGTAGATTCTGTTAAACAGGATTGGGTAGAAGCTCTTACCAAATCCACATCAATTGGTGTTGGGTTAGCTATTACAATATCTAACGATGTCATCTCACAATCAAAGCCATCTGTAATAGTTACGGAATATGTTCCAGCGCCTAAATCGTTAAATACATTTGATGTCTGTGGACCAGATGAACTCACTACAGGTAATATGGTGTTTAAAGTATAACTGTAATTAGTGCCTTGTCCACCAGTTACCGTAGTTATCGTAATACTTGCATTTTGATCTCCAAAACATGATAAGAGTGTTAAGTTAGGAGTAAAAGTTGCTGTGATTGGAGCTGGTAAATCTAAGGTTATTGATTCTGAAGTAATACAACCTTCGCTATCTCTCGCATTAACCATATAAGTTCCTGCTGATAAATTTGCAAAACTATTATCAGCTGAATAAGCCACAGTTGCATCACCTGTTAACTCATATTCGTACTCTCCATAACCACCTGTTGCAATAGCTGTAATTGTACCATCAATATTATTACAAGTAACACTTGCAGTTTCTGAAAGCGTAAGCGTTAGTGCTTCTGCTGGAGATGAAATTATAACATTGGCAGTATTTGAACAAAATGGGATATCAGTTTCTGTAATAATTACAGAGAATGTGCCAGCTTCCATACCTGTAGCAGTTTGTGGATTCGTTGAAGTATTAGCATTCACAATACCAAATACTGAAGCTCCTAAAGTATCAAAAACTTCATAGGTATAAGCTCCAGAATAATTTGTAATATTAATATCGAAACTACCAGTATTATCTCCAAAACAAGTTACTCCTGAAGGAGTTAAGGTAAATGTTGGAAGTATAGCTTCAGGTACAGAAATTGTAACTTCTGATGTACATGATAAAACGGTATCGGTAATTGTAACGGTGTAAATACCAGATGGTACACCAGAAAAAATATTACCAGTTAGGCTTATCGAAGCAGGATTCGGTGAAATACTATAAGTATAAGAACCAGAACCACC